>Ga0307312_10001012_pt1 | contig 14137 bp, 15 predicted proteins | sample ER_DNA_202_FD_194489 | JGI IMG/M metagenome (GOLD analysis project Ga0307312, IMG submission 194489) | Bulk soil microbial communities from the East River watershed near Crested Butte, Colorado, United States - ER_DNA_202 | ecosystem: Environmental > Terrestrial > Soil > Floodplain | place...
GAGCTGCCTGTGCCGCCCCGGCGGCCAGGCAGGCCGCGGCCGCGGCGTCGGCGCGGGCCGAGCCGTCGGCGCGCTCGGCTGCCTCGGCCGCGAGCAGCGCGACGTCGGCGGCCGTCTCGCCGATCGTGAGGGGGACCTCCGCCGCCTTCGCCAGCGAGCGCGCGAGCCCGGCGTCACGCCGCTCGAGCGAGGTCAGCGCCGTCTCGTAGACCAGGGCATCCTGCTCGGCGAGCGCGAGTAGTCGGTCGCGCAGCTCGATCGCCTGAGCGCGGGCGCCCGCCGATTCGCTCCAGCCCTCGGAGCGCTTGGCGGCCTTGGCCACGAGCGCGGCAGCCAGAGCGGCGGACACGGCGGCGACCCAGCCGGACCCGGGCACGACCTCGCCCGAGGAGATCGCCTCGGCGAGCTCGCGGGCAAGCGACCGCTCAGTCATCCGCTGGGGCCGGGCGAGGAGGCGAATGCCGTGTCAGCACCAGCCGCAATCTACGCCAGAGTCTCGAAGATCGGCGGCCGTCAGACGCGTCCGACGGCGACGTGATCCTCGCCGACTGGGCGTCCAGGGGCTTCGGCACGCTCGCCGAGGAACGGCTGGCGATCGTCGCGCTGACGCTCGTCGTCGCCGGGATCCAGGTGTTCTTCACGGCGTTCCTGATCTCGCTGCTCGGGCTGCGCCGCGTCCGCTGAGGCGCGCGGCCCCCTGCTACCTCCCCGCTCTCGCCACCTTCAGGAGGAAGCGCCAGCCCGCATCGTCGCGCAGGATCTCGATCCGCGGCAGGGCGAACCGGTCGTCCTCGCGGCAGGCAATCCCCAGCTGGACGGCCAGGCCCGCCACGTAGCCGGCATCCCGGGAGACGGCGCGGGCGGCGGCGTCGTGCTCGCCGTGCGGGTACGCGATCAGCGCGGGCCGGCCGAGCCCGAGCTCGGCCAGGTCGTCGGCCGACCCCACCACCTCCCGCTCCAGGTCGCCCGCGTCGAGCCCGGGCAGCCGGCGATGCGTCTGCGTGTGGGATCCGACAGCGATGCCGCTCTCGGCGAGGCGGTGCAGGCCGTCCCGGTCGAGCAGCCGCAGCCTCGGCGCCTCCTTGCGGCTCCATTCATTCGTACCGCCGAGGAGCCGGGTGACGGCGAACGCGACGGCGGGTATGCCCGCCTCGCGGAGCAGCGGCGCCGCGGTGTCGAGGAGGTCGACCGTACAGTCGTCGAACGTGACGAGCACCGCCCGGGCGAGAGAGCGAAGCGCCGAACAGCTCCTTTCGCCACGGCGGCGGTAGGCGTGCGTCAAGCCGCGTCAGGTGGTGGGGATGAACGAGCGACGGCACCGAGAGCCCGAGATCGCACCATCCCGTATGCGTCTCCTCGAGGTGGAGCACGTCCGCCGAAGCGGAGAGCTCCCGCACCCGGTCGCCGAACGGGCCGCGACTGAGGTAGCCGCTCGGACGGCGCAACATCTGTGCGCGCTCGCGCCACCCGCCGTTCTGGGGCCTTACGTCAACGACCTCGAGCGGGAGGTCGAGCGGGGGCAGGCCGTTGAAAGCCCACTGTCCGCGCGCCGCGATCGCCGAGACCTCGACGCCGTGGGCGCGCAAGCCGCGGAGCAACGCGATCGCGCAGCGACCGGGAGCTCCGCCCTCGAGCAAGGGCGGCTGTGCGAGCACGACGACGACGTTCATCCGGGCACAAGGACGTTAGTGGACGGGACGGTCGAGGCCGAGGCGGAGAGCTCCGGCTTGGCGTATTCGGCGCAGGCAAGCCGGTCAGAAGAAGAACTGCTTCCACGCCGTCCACCAGTCGTCGGCCCGGGAGACGAGGGTGCGCGAATCGAGCAGCTCGACCCCGGAGCGGAACCGGAGCTTCGAGGGCGGCTGGGTCCACTTGTACTCGACCTTGATCTCGCAGGGCTTGCCCGGGTCGTAGGGCTCTACCGCCTTCACGTTCGAGAGCGCCTCCTTCGCGCCGGCCTCGACGAGCTCGCGCGCGCGCCTGGGTGCGAGCATCCGCGCGCTCTTAACGCCCAGGCCCTGCTTCACCGAGACGGTTGTGAGCCCGTCGCCGAGCAACGCCGTTCCCTCGCGGCAGGCCGCATCGTCGCCGGTGACCAGCAGTACGGGGCAGCCCCAGGTGCCGCAGAGCGCCGCATTGATCCCGGTCTCGCCGACCTGCGTGCCGTTGAACCACAGGTTCTGCCAGTCCACGCCGGAAACCGTGTGGTTGAGCACCCCGTCACCTGTGCCGGCCATCGCGTGCATGCCGACGAAGAGCGCCGCATCGACTCCGTCCTCGAGGAAGCCCGTGTACTCGGTCCATTCCTCCTGGACGACGAACTCGCAGTCGGAGTCGAGGTCCTCGGCGATCAGTGAGTTGAAATCGTGCCCCTTGCCGGCGCCGTGGCAGTCCATCACGACGATCTCGCTCGCGCCCGCCGCCTTCGCACCCCGCACCGTGGCGTTGATCTCCTCGGTGTAGAGCTTCCGCCCCTCTTCGAAGAGCGGCTCGCCCGAGTTCGTCTGGAACGGATTGACGATCCCGGCGATGCCCTCCATGTCGCTGATGATGAAGACCTTCACGCTTGTAGCCTCTCATTCGTGGAGACCGGACTCCAGGGGAAGCGCGTCCTCGTCACGGGCGCGTCGGGCGGGATCGGCTCGGCCTGCGCGCGCGCCTTCGCGGCGGAGGGGTGCGACGTCGTCGTCCACTACCACCGTGGGCGGGATCGGGCGGAGACGGTGGTCGAGGAGCTCGGCGGCGGGCTCGCCGTCGGCGCCGACCTGACCGAAGAGGCCGAGGTGGATCGGCTCTTCGACGCCGCGGGCTCGCTCGACGTCTGCGCCGCGGTCGCGGGAATCTGGCCCGAGGAGGACGTCCCGGTCTGGCGGCTTCCGCTCGAGCGCTGGGAGGCGACGTTGCGGGCGAACCTGACCGCGACCTTCCTGACCGCTCGCGGGTTCCTGCGTGGCGTCGAGCGCAGCGGGCACGGCAGCCTCGTTCTCGTCGGCTCGACCGCCGGGCTCTTCGGCGAGGCCGGGCACGCCGACTACGCCGCTGCGAAATCGGGGATCCTGCACGGGCTGCTGCTGAGCCTGAAGAACGAGGTCGTCCGCGTCGCCCCTCGCGCGCGCGTGAACGCGGTTGCGCCCGGCTGGACCGAATCGCCGATGACGCGCGGCTTGATTACGCCCGAGACGCTCGAGCGCGTGACCACGACGATGCCCTTGCGCAAGGTCGCGCGGCCCGAGGACGTTGCCCGTGTCGTTGTCACGCTCGCCTCGGACGAGATCTCCGGCCACGTCACCGGCCAGATCGTGACCGTCGCAGGCGGGATGGAGGGCCGCGTCGTCCACGACTGAGGGAACCGAGGTCGAGCCTCTCGTTCCGCTGCGGCGGAACCGCGACTTCATGCTTCTCTGGAGCGGCCAGGTGGTCTCGGCCGTCGGCTCCGAGATCACGTACGTCGCGTACCCGCTGCTGGTGCTGGCACTGACGCACTCGCCGGCCAAGGCCGGCCTGACGGGCTTCTGCGTCACGGTGCCATGGCTTCTGTTCACGCTGCCCGCGGGCGCACTGGTCGACCGCTGGGACCGCAAGCGCGTGATGATCGCGGCGGACGCGGGCCGGGCGCTGGCGCTCGCAAGCGTGGCCGTGGCGCTCTGGCTCGACCGGCTCACGTTCGTTCAGATCCTGATCGCGGCGGCGATCGAGGGAACGCTCTTCGTCTTCTTTTTCGTCGGCGAGCGGGCGGCGCTGCGGAACGTCGTCCCCGCCGAGCAGATGACGACCGCGATGGCGCAGAACGAGGCTCGGTTCTTCGGAGCGTCGCTGGTCGGCTCGCCGATCGGCGGCGCGCTCTTCGGCCTCGGGCGGGCGGTGCCGTTCCTCGTGGACGCGATCTCCTACCTCGCCTCGACCGTGGGGCTGCTCCTGATCCGCAAGCAGTTTCAGGAGGAGCGCACCGCGGCACGGCGCCCGCTGCACCTCGAGATCGCAGAGGGGTTCTCCTGGCTCTGGCGGCATCGCTTCCTCCGTGCGTGCTCGCTGATGCGCAGCGCGAGCCTCCCCGTGACCTTCGCGACGATCCTCTCGATGATCGTGATCGCCGAGAAGCACGGGGCGTCGCCCGGCCAGGTCGGCGCCATGCTCGGCATCGCGGCCGGCGGCGGCCTGTTGGGCTCATTCGTGACGCCCGCCATCGTGAGGCGGCTCTCTATCCGCGCGATCGTCGTGGCGAGCCCGTGGCTGCAGGCGCTGGTGCTGCCCTGGCTCGCGTTTCTCACCAATCCGTTCGCGCTGGGCGCCGTGCTTGCAGTGGAGTGGTTCTTCGCGCCATGCTGGGACTCGGCGGTGGTCGTGTACCGGCTGTCGGTCGTCCCCGACGCACTCCAGGCGAGGGTGCAGAGCGTGGCCGGCCTGCTCGCGATGGCGGGTGCGCCGCTCGGGGCGCTCGTGGGCGGCTTCCTGCTGGAGAACGTCGGTGGCCGGGCGACGATCCTGGCGCTCTCCGGCTGGACGCTCGCACTGGCCATTGTCTCGACCGCCAGCCGCAGCCTCCGCGAAGGCCCGACCGGTGACAGTCACCGGGACGCGGCTGGAAAAGCCGACGGCGGGCCGAAGCCCGCCGTCTGAAACTCCGTACGCCGCAGGATGATTGCCGTCAGTCCCCGGCACAGGGAGTCGTCTCCCCAAATCGGCAATCCGAAACCCGAGCTTGAGCATTCCGGCCGTAGAAAAACTACGGGCGGAGCCGCCGCCCGGCCCCGCCCGAGTCTCCTGTGAAGGAGAGCCGCAGTTGCATCTCCGGAGGGCCCCGCCGCATCGGGCCCGCTCCGTAGCTTGGTCGGAGAGGCCCCGCCGCATCGGGCCCGCTCCGTTTCGATGAGCAGCCCCCGCCGCATCGGGGCGCTCTGTCGTTTGCATGTTGAGTATCGAGGAGAGGCGACCGCTTGATCTATCCCCCTTTCACGGTTGACTGCCGCACTTCACTTCCTCAGTAGAGTCAAACCCGCATGAGCAGTCGATTCCAAGAGCGTCTCGACACCGGCCCGATCGTCGTCGCCGACGGCGGCATGGGTGTCCTGATCTCCAGCGCCGTGCCGAGGCTCCGCTGTCCCGAGGAGGCGAACATTCGCTCACCGGAGAGCGTCGTCACCCTGCACACGAGCTTCATCCGCGCCGGCGCCGACCTGATCGAAACGAACACGTTCGGCGCAAACAGGCGGAAACTGGCGCAGCAGTACCTCGAGGATGAGTTCGAGCGCATCAACAGCGCCGGCGTGAAGCTGGCGCGGGAGGCGCGAGAGGTCTCGGGCCGCGAGGTCTTCATCGCCGGCTCGATCGGTCCCTTGGGAGAGCTCGCCGCAATCCCGCCCGAGGAGCGGGGTGAGGTCTTCGCGGAGCAGGCGCTGCTGCTGGACGGGCGCGGCGTGGATCTGTTCATGATCGAGACCTTCTACGAGCTCGACGAGCTGGAAACCGCGATCGAGGCCGTCCGCAGCGTCTCGTCGCTTCCGATCGTCGCGACACTGACCTTCGACGAGGGCGCAGAGACGCTCGCGGGCGTAAGCGCCGCAGAGGCAGCCGAGCGCCTGCGCCCCCTGAACCTGGCGGCGATCGGTGCCAATCACGGCGCAGGGCTCCACGCCGCCCTCGCCGCGCTCGAGGCGATGGGCGGGGACGGCGGCCCCCCGCTTGCGGCGCTGCCGAACGTCGGTCTCGCCAGCCTGAGCGGCGGCCGCGTCATCTACCCGCACGCGACGCCGGAGTACTTCGCCGAGTTCGCGGCGCACGCGCGACAGCTCGGCGCCCGCCTGATCGGCGGCTGCTGCGGGACAACGCCGCTCGAGATCGCCGCGATCCGATCGGCGGTCGAAGAGGAGCGCGAGCCAAGCGCACCCCTCGACGTGATGGAGCGCGAGCTACCGGAGCCGAGGCTCGCCGGCGGGCCCGAGGAGACGGAGCTCGCGCGCAAGCTGCGCGAGGGCGAGTGGGTCACCTGCGTCGAGCTCGACCCGCCCAAAGGCGGCACCTACGACTCGATGCTCGCGGTCGCGCGAATCCTCAAGGCTTCCGGCAAGGTCGGCTTCGTCGACATCAACGACAACCCGATGGCCCGTGCGCGGGCGAACGCGCTCATGGCTTCGGTGGCGATCGAGCGCGAGTGCGGCATCGAGACTATCCCGCACGTCACTCCCCGCGACACCTCGATCATGGGCCTGGAGTCCCAGCTGCTAGGCGCCCATGCGGAAGGCGTCCGCAACGTGCTCTCGGTCACGGGCGACCCACCGGAGATCGGCGACTACCCGGGCTCGCGCGGCGTCTACGAGGTGGACTCGATCGGGCTCTCGCAGGTCGTCTCGAAGCTCAACCGCGGAGAGGACTACAACGGCAAGGGGATCGATGCGCCAACCTCGTTCTTCCTCGGGGTCGCGGTGAACCCGTCGGCAGACGATCTCGAGACCGAGGCCGAGCGCTTTCGCGAGAAGATCGCCGCGGGCGCCCGGTTCGCGATGACGCAGGCGCTCTTCGACCTCTCCTACCTCGACCGCTTCGAGGAGCTGATCGGCGGCTGGCCGGTGCCGCTGCTGCTCGGGATCTTCTACGTGCGCAGCTACCAACTCGCGGTGCGGCTGCACAACGAGGTGCCCGGAATCGTCGTGCCCGAGGGCGTGCAGCGCCGGCTGGACAAGGCGGGCGCCAACGCGGGTGCAGAGGGTCTCGCGCTCGCGCGCGAGCTCTACGCCGAGGCACGCGAGAAGGTGGCCGGGGTCTACGTGATCCCGCCGTTCAAGCAGCCCGAAGCGGCACTCGACCTGCTCGACTAACGCGCACAGGGGCCGGTCGAGGCCGGGCCGCGGGCGGCGGCCAGGTCGCGCCGGACGATGGACGCCGGGACGCCGTAACCGCCCGGTCCGCCGAGCCGGGCGGCGAAGATGGTCGCCTCGACGGCGCCCGAAGCATCCACCGCCGGGCCGCCCGAATCGCCGTGGCGGACCTGTCCGTTCAAGCTCGTGATCGTGCGCCTGACCGGCCGGCCGTACGCGTCTTCGGCGAAGACGCTCGAAGTGCTGCCGATCCGGCCGGGGACGGCGTCCAGCGGGCCGTTCTCCGGATAGCCGACGATCGCGACGGGCGTGCCCGGTCGCGGGTCGACCAGCCGGAGCGGCTTGAGCGTGAGGCCCGGCACGCGCAGGACAGCAACGTCGTTGTCCGGGTCGAACAAGATCGCCTCGGCAGGCAGCGAACCGCCGGAGAGCGGGATGATCCTCGTGTCCTCCTCCCCGGCCACGACATGCGCGGCGGTCACGACGACTCCGGGCCTCGCGACCCAGCCGCTGCCCTCGACGCCGAGGCCACAAGCGGTGCCGAGGATGCGGACGACGCTCGGCGCAGCGGCGCGGACGCCCGGTTGCGCCAGGACGCGTGGGTCCGGCGCCTGGGTCGGCACCGGCGGCCCGGCCAGGTTCGGGAACGGGTCGACGCGCCGGAGCGCATTCAGCAGCGTGCGCGACGGCACGATCGAGTTCAGGCGCTGAACCAGCACGGAGCGCTGCACCGCGCGGCGCAGCTGCGTTTGCCCCGGCAGCTGGATGGCCATCGCTCCGAGCACCCAGACCACGCCTAGGCCGATCAGCGCACCCGCAACCACGCCGCCGGCCGAGTCGATCACCCGCAGGCCCCGCGAACGCTCGCGGCTGCGGATGATCGCTCCGACGGTGCTGCCGATCACCTCGAAGGTGACGGCGAGCGCGACCGCGGCGATCAGCGCGACCACCGGTGCGTACGGCGAGCTCGCCCCGTGGGCGAGGACGTGCGGAGCGAGCCGCCCGCCGAGGAAGGCGCCCGTGAGCAGGCCCGCGAGGGAGAAGCCGCTCCACACAAGCCCCTGCACCGCCCCGCCCACCGCGGCAAGCAGGATGAGGGCGAGGGCCACCCAGTCGACGACGGTCACGAGCCGGTTAGGCTAGTTGCAGTGGACGGCTCGGAGCTACAGGAGTTCATCGACCGCTACAACGCCGCCTGGGGAGCGCACGACGTGGACGCGATCGTGGCGATGCACACCGACGACTCGATCTTCGAGAACCACGTCACGGGCGACGTCAACGTCGGCCGCGAGGAGATCGGGAAGGCGATCGCGGGGATCTTCTCGGTCTTCCCCGACCTCTCGTTCGAGACACGCCGCGCCTACATCCGCGAAGACCTGGTCGTCCAGGAGTGGACGGCGCGCGGCACCCATGAGGGGACGATGACGCGCTCGGGGATGGAGGTGCCGCCGACCGGCAAGAAGGTCGAGTACCGCGGCATGGACGTGATCCCGATCCGCGACGGGCTCGTGGCCCGCAAGGACGTGTACTCGGACTCGGTCACGCTGTTGCGCCAGCTGGGTCTGACCGAGATCGCGTAGCGCTACACTGTTCCGGCTCGCGGGGGCGTAGTTCAGTTGGTTAGAACGCCGGCCTGTCACGCCGGAGGTCGCGGGTTCGAGTCCCGTCGCTCCCGTCCTCGCCGTCGAAAGTCCGCCCGCTGACGCGGGCATGACCACTTTCGACGGCTTCATCCTGTTGATCCAGGCCGCACCGAGCCGCGTCCGTCAGCCGCAGGGCGAGCAGGTCCATTCACCGTGCGGGAGGTACGGCTCGAAGAAGACGCTGACCTGCTCCGCCGTCGTCGTGCCTGGAACGTCGAAGACGTACTCGAGGCGGAAGGCGCGCGCTGGCCCGCGATCGTCCCCGGATCCACCCTGCACAGACCCTCGCTCGAGAGCCACCGCTAGCGCGCGAGCCTCCTCGGTCGTCGCATCGGAGCAGTAGAAGCCTCCCGCCCCCTGCTCCTTGCTTTCCTTGGCGCGGAGAAGGTCTGCGGCAGGCCGCGGCAGCACGCTCAGGATCCGCGCCAGTCCGAGCAACTCCGGTCCGCCTCCGTAGCAGACCGCGTACTTCGACGGCACGTATGCACGGCTCTCGCGGTCGTCCCAAGCGCTTGCCGGCAGCCACGACGCCGGTTCCGTGATCCGGGCGACGAGCCGCTCGAGATCGCTAACCCGCTCGACGCGCACAAGCCGGTCGCCGCTGCGAACCTTGATCTGGATGCCGAAGGGTACGGGCTCGCCGCCCTCAGCGAGCAGGCCGGCGGAGACGGTCTCCGACCGCAAGCGCTCGGCGCCCTCGGGCCTGAGCCGTTGCTCGAGGAAGCCGGTGAACAGTCGATTCGCGCCTTCCGGGATGGCCGCTTCCCGCAGGAAGATCAGCCGCCCGTCGCCGTACACCCAGATCCGGCTCTTCCCCACGCCTCCTCGGCCGTAGTCCGAGTTCCCGGCGGCGGGTCCCCAGTAAAAGAGCACAAGCTTTCCGCTCTGCCGAGCAGCGGGCATAGCTCCACGGTTTTCCGGAGGGCTGGGGGTAGCTCCCTGGGGAGGCAGCCCGATGAAGCCAACGTCACGAAGGATGTCGCGCACCGCGCCGAACGCAGAGGCGGTCAAGGCAGCGAGGAGCGCCGCCGCAGCGAACGCGACGATGAGCCGGTGCCGGCGGGCCGAGTGGACACCGGAGCGGCTGATCACGTCGTCCCAGTCAGGCGTGCCCGTAGTGGAGGGAAGAATTCGATCGAGTCCAGCGCGGTCGAGATCGGTCATGCTCGTGCCTCCTCCAGCTCGGTGTGGAGCGCTGCGTGGGCTGCATTGAGTGTCGCCGCGACGGTTCCGGTTCGAATCCCAAGCGCCTCGCCGATCGCTGCGTAGTCGAGATCCGCGTAGTACCGGAGGAAGACTGCCGTCCGCTGTCGCTCCGGCAGGTGCGCGAGCGCCACGCGCAACTCTGCGTCCCGGTCCGGCTGGCCATTCGCGGAAGGCACCTGGTCGTAACCGACCGCCGGGCTGCTCCGCCGCACGTCCGAGCGTGCGGCGTTGAGCACGATGCGCCAGACCCATGCCTCGAGCGGCCCCTCGCGCCGAAACGAGCTGCGCTTGCTCACCGCGGTCGCAAACCCCTCCTGCACCGCATCACGCCCACGCTCGGAGTCACCTGTCACGCTCGCCGCTACTCGCACGAAGACGTCGAAGAGGCGGCGGTACAGCTCCTCCAGCTCGTCCAGCGTCGCTCCGCGGTTCCTGCTCACACCCACCTGACGTTCGGGACGAGCGTTTTGTTTAGTCCGCAAGTCCAAGGGGGACGGCGCGGCGTCAGTTCCAGGGACCGTCTTGCGTCGAGACATCTCACCCAGCTGAGCACCCTTCACGCGCCACATTCTGGAACGCTTTTGGAACGCACGGGTGACGACCAACGACAACGACGGCGGCTTGAATAGCTCCGAAGTGCCCACGAGGGCGATCAAACAGCGATTGATGACGATCACGGCAACCTGCGGCACCGAACTGTCACGCCGGAGGTCGCGGGTTCGAGTCCCGTCGCTCCCGTTCGCCGCCCGAAATCCGCCCGCTACGCGGGCATGACGACCTCGGTCGGCTTCATCTCTCGATTCGAGCCGAAGTGAGCCGCGTCCGCCATGCCGGCCGCGGCGGCGACCGAGCGAGAATTCACAGAGCCGGCGCAAAGGCCAATTGACATCAAACGGTGTCTGACACCGTTCCTCCGAGCAGGTCGCTCGGGAGCGCGATCTGAATCAGCGCGATCACGCGCGGGACGGTAACCCGTGATTCTGGGCCGGGCGAGCGAAGTGAACGCTCCTAACCGCTACCCCCGTGCCCGGCCCCGATCGAGCGTAAGCCCCCTCGGCCGCCGCGCGTGCCGCTGTTCAGGCCGCGTCTCCTTCGGCCACGTCCTCGACCACGAGCACCGCGTCGCCGTCGAGCTCCGTGCCCGGCCTGGTCTCGAGAACCCGGAGCGTGCGGTCCCGGCCGAGCGGGATGCTGTCGCCGGGTCGAAAAAGACTCATTGCACAGAGATTTCCGATGCGCGGTCCTGTCCCTCCTACTTGACCGCGCTGTAGACGATGTAGCCGACCATCCCGACCACGCCCAGCATCCACACCCAGTAGGGGTAGCCCCCCTTGCCGAGTCTCGATGGTGGCACCGGATCGTTCCAGCCGCTCACGAGCCAGCGCGGAGCGCGTCGGAGCCGGTCAGGCGAGGTCACGGGGTGGAGCCTGACCGAATTCGGGGTCGTGGGCCAGGCGGATCGGCGGCGCTGCCGTCGGGGTGCTCAAGTCGGAACGTGAACCCTGCCATCGGCTCCTCCTTCGGTAGACGTCTGGAGCCGGACGGCCGGGGCCAGCCTGTAAGAACGAGCGCGCTATGGCCTGACGCGCGTCTCGGTCGGCTCGGTCTGGTTCCGGAAGGACACCACCCCCGCCTCAGCAGACGGCCACAGGTCAAACGACTGCGACAGCCGATAGGTCGCTGCGCCCCGCACGTCTGAGTACGTGACGGTGGCGGTCACCCGGTCGCCGCCCTCGGGCGGCCAGTCGTCGTCGGCATGCGCAACCACGACGCTGATGTACGGCGGCTCCATGGCGTAGATCCCGCCGCCCGGCTCCAGCACGGCGAGCGTCGTGGAGCCGTGCCCGCCGCTGGCAAGGCTGAACTCAAGCCGCACATCGGTCGCGGGAGCGACTGCCGTCAGGCCTCCAGGCGACAACGGGCCTACGACAACCGCACGCACTTCGACGGGTGAGCCCCCTCCGCCGTACTGCTGAAAGGCCAGGTGCACCTGCGGCTTCAGGCTTGCCGCGAGGGCGTCCCCTGCGTCACGAGCGGCCTGGCCGCTGGCGAGGGCGGCGCGCCACGCAGCACCTGCGCCGAGCATCGCGCCGATGCCGCCCACGGCGGTGAAGATCGCGGCGACCTTCTCCCAGGTGCTGACCTCGGTGCTGAGGTGCACGACGACGGGCGCGGCCGCCAACAACTGGGCCACGATCTCTGTGATGACGACCATGGGCAACAGGCTTCCGAGACTAGGGCGCGGCCCGGCCGCCTCACCAGCTCCACACCATCACGACGCCAGAACGACGCCAGAACGATCGAAACCGCGAAGCGGGCCCTTCGACCCGCGATCCCTCTAGCCATGCGCTCTCTCGGCGTCTCCCGGTCGGACACGTTCTCAGCCAACGCCCCACTCTCGCGGCCTGTCACGCCGGACGTCGCGAGTTCGAGTCCCGTCGCTCCCGTCTCATTGCGTACGCCTCAGATCGACACAGTCGTCCCGACCGCGCTCTGGACGAACGCTTCGGGGAAGCGACCCGCAAGGCGGTGCACTGCCCTCCAGCCCGTGCAGTGCGCCGGCATCAGCAGCGCGGGCTGGACCTCGTCGAAGGCTGCGACGGTCGGCTCGATGATCGGCTCGAACATCGGGCCGCTGAGATGGAACCCGCCGATGACGGCAGCGACCTGCGACTCGCCCGTCAGCCGCTGGGCGTGTCTCACGACGTTGATGATCCCGGCGTGGCCACAGCCGGTGAGGATCACGAGTCCGCGCTCGGCGAGACGCATCACAAGTGCCTGGTCGTCGAGGATCAGCGGGTCGGGCTCCCAGCTGCCGTGCACGTGTGCCTCGTGTCCGGCGAAGCCCGTCTCGAACGGCGTCGTGCGATCGACCTCGCCCGTCACGAGCACCGAGCCGTCCAGCAGGAAGGAGGGTTGCTGCTCCTCGACGATCTCGAAGCCCGCGCCCTCGAGTGCGGAGCGGCTGGTCGCAGGCAGCTCGCCCGGCGCGAGGCCCGGGATCGCGATCCGGCGACGCCGCCAGAACTCGGGATGGATGAGCACTGGAAGGCTCGCGCGGCCGACCTCCTTCGCAATTCCCTCCATCCCGGCGACGTGGTCCCAGTGCCCGTGACTCAGGACGATCGTCTCGACGTCCTTCGGCGTGAGCTCGAGTCGGCGCATGTTCTCGACCACGCCGGTAGGAGTGACGCCTGCGTCGAAGAGGATCGTCCGTTCGCGCCCGCCGGTCGCGACTCGAACGAGGGCCGAGAAGCCCGGCTCGGCGATCAGCGCGTCAGGTAATCCGTCGGCGGTGACCGCCGAGGTCATGCGAGCGCGCGCGAGTTGATGCAACCACGTCGTGCGATCTACACCCTCCGACGGAAAGAGCAGAGGGTCGGTCAGGTTGTCCATCAGGATCGTGATCCGGACGGCGTCGACCGGCGCGAGCGGAATCGTGACCATGGCTAAGGATCTCAGCTCATTCGCAGCCGCGGGAGGGAGCCAGCCGTGCTCGTCGCTGTCTCGCGGCATTCGGCGATGAGTTTTTCCTCAGCGGCTCGTCTAAGGGGTAACGATGAGAAAGGAGGCCAGGTGACACGAAGCCGGACGAACGCGCTCCTCTTCGGCGCGGCAGTGGTTGCTTGGGCCGTCACGGTCGTGCGGATGCGCGGCATGGACGCGGGCCCGGGCACCGACCTCGGTGGGCTCGGGTGGTATCTGGGAATCTGGGTCACGATGACCGCAGCGATGATGCTGCCGTCGGTGGCTCCCGCTGCCCGGCACGCGGCGCGACTCGCTCGGCGCGCGCCGACCGTGCTGTTCACGGCCGCGTATCTCGCGGTCTGGACCGGCTACGGCCTGGCGGCCTATGGCCTCTTCCGGGTCGTGGCCTCGCTCGACCTCGGCTGGCTCGCGTGGGATCGAGACGGCCCGTATCTCGCCGGCGGCGTGATCGTCGCAGCCGGGCTCTACGAGCTGACCCCGTTGAAGCAGCTCAGCCTCCGCCGCTGCCGGAGCGCGCAGCCCTCGGTCACCCCACTTCGCAGCGGTTTCGTACACGGGCTCGACTGTGTGGGCTGCTCCGGCGGCCTGATGGCCGCGCTGTTCGTGCTGAGCGTAATGAGCATCTTCTGGATGGCGGTGGTCGCCGCCGCGATCTTCGCGGAGAAGGTTCTGCCGCGGGGCGAACGGCTCTCGGGCATGCTTGCGCTCGCCCTGGTCGTCCTCGGAGTCTGGGTCGCCGCCTCGCCGACCAGCGTGCCGGGGCTGACGGAGCCCACCGGGTCCCCCTCGATGCAGATGAGCCCATGAACAGCGTCGGATCCCGCAAGGAGTGGCTGGCCGCGCGGACCTCGCTCCTGGCAGAGGAGAAGGAGCTCACCCGCCGCAGCGACGAGCTCGCTCGCAAGCGACAGGCGCTGCCGTGGGTGGCCGTCGAGCAGGACTATGCCTTCGAGGCCGACGACGGGACAAAGACGCTGGTCGACCTTT
>Ga0307312_10001013_pt1 | contig 14134 bp, 16 predicted proteins | sample ER_DNA_202_FD_194489 | JGI IMG/M metagenome (GOLD analysis project Ga0307312, IMG submission 194489) | Bulk soil microbial communities from the East River watershed near Crested Butte, Colorado, United States - ER_DNA_202 | ecosystem: Environmental > Terrestrial > Soil > Floodplain | place...
TGTGTTCGGAAACAATTCTACATCTGAAAGCACGAGACCTGGCGATTCCTTTTTATCGCATATGAAAACATCACTCTTATTCGGAACGGCGTTTGGCATCCTGGGTTTGGCGGCGGCTCAAGTCATCGCTCAAACCCAGATGAGCACAACTACGGCCACCAGCGGTCACGTGCAGACGAGCAAGCTTATTGGAACGAAAGTAAAAACCGCGCAAGGCGAAGAAGTCGGCGTAATCAAAGACGTCGTGCTCGATCGCAGCAATGGATGTATGGCCTACACCGTCCTTTCCACCGGTGGCGCCAGCACGCGAGGGGTTGGCCAGGCAAAAACCGTCGCCGTTCCGTGGGGGGTCTATTCCCCCACGTCCGATCTGAGCGTCCTTACTGTTAGCGTTGATCGGGATAGGATCTATAACGCACCGGTGTTCGACTTCGCGCGCATCGATGAATATGCGAGCACTGGTTACATTAACAACGTCTACTCTTATTACGGCGTGTCAGGCCAAGTCGGGGTCTCTGGACAAACTTCCGTGACCGGAGGTGCAACGGCAACGACCACCGCGACTGCCAGCCCGATGGCGACTGCTTCGCCTACCGCCACAGGAGCACGCGCCTATGGGACTGCTTCCCCGATGGCAACTGCCTCGCCAACCGCGACTGCATCTGCAACGGCCAGCACAACTGCAACCGCGTCGCCGAGAGGAACGCGTGGAACATCGCGTGAAGAATCGACAAGCGGCCAGCCGAAGTCGAGCGCGACCCCAGCTTCACGGGGACGTCACGCTGAGAAGATGCCCACTCCGAATGGCGAAGAAGTGACTTCGGAGAGCACTGCCAGCCCATCGAAAGAGCGCAGTAAAAGTTCACGCCATCGTGCTACCGGAGAAACCACGGAGCCAAGCGCTACGCCGGAACAGGAATAAATCGTCAGCGCAGCAAAACAAAAGGGGAGAAAGCCTGCCTTTCCCTTTTTATTTCTTTAACTTTTCGAACATTCAGATTCGTCCCAGCAGCGCCAGGATCAGCACGATTAAGAGAATCAAGCCTAGGCCGCCGCTGGGATAGTAGCCCCAGCCAGAACTGTATGGCCAGGTTGGCAGTGCTCCGACTAGCAGGAGGATTAGAATAACTAGCAGAATTGTGCGCATGAGCCGAGCCTATTCGTGTCCACCGCCGAATCGCAACTTTTTTCTGCGTCTCCACTTTTGGCCGACGATTCCTCGTACATGACCAGCGCGGTGCTATTTGTCATTCTTTCGTCGCGCCCCTGGGCGGAAAGGGCCATGTAAACAATCGCTGGCGGTCAAACCTTGTTACGTAACGGTCCGAGGACGTGCGTAAGTTTTTGCAGACCTAATTCCAACCGTGTTTTTACGGTACCGAGCGGTGCGTGAGTCGCGGTCGCAATTTCGCTGTGACTCATTCCCTTGAAGAACGCAAGCTCGACCGCCTCCCGTTGAAATCGCGGCAGCGCTCGCATACATTTCTCGAGAAAATGGCGCAGATCGCTGCGCACAAAGGGATCGAGCGCCTCGCGGAGCGGATTTCGTGGCTGTTGCCCTAGCTGTTTTCCATAACGCTCCCGCGCACGGGAATAGGCCTGGCGTCTGCGCAATCGGTCAATGGCGCGGCGCCGTGCAATCGTTACTATCCAGCCGAGCGGCTTGCCTGCCTTCGGCGAATAGTGATCTGCTTCATTCCAAATCTGGAGAAGAATCTCCTGTAAGACATCGTCCGCCTCTGCTTCTTCGTGAACCACACTGTCGATCGTTGCTTTGAGCCTTTGCCCATGTCGCCCATACAGTTCGGTAAGCGCCGAGTGGCGCCGGCGCGAAATATCTTTCATCAGTGCCTCGTCCGGCGGCGCCGAGGATACTCCCGGCTGATCAAGAACAGACCTAATCATAGGTGGGTCGCTTTAGGCGGTGGCGCCGGCTCGGTTGGTCGCCGGCCGCGTTCTTTGTCGATCGCACGCCACCAGTCCGGCTCGATGATATCGGAGATGAGTGGAGTTCCCGGGTAGACCCACTGATGTGGGCCTGAATTGCATTCCTTCGTAGGACAGTGAAGCTCGTACTTGCCTTCGCCAGACCGGATTATTTCTACCTCGTGGCCATTGAATTTTTTCTCGCAAAGAATACAAACACGCTGATCCTCGAGCGATTTCCAGGTTCTAAACTGGTCCTCGGCACATAAGGTCGACAATCGATCTTCAGATCCAGGGTGAGCGCTCATTGTGCAGTGAAAGGCAGGGTGCCCAAATAATCGAACTCCACAATCGGGGCAGCGGATGATTGTGCGATAGGTGAAAATCCTAGCTGCACAGTTTTTCTGGCAAGCTATGTAAGCCTTCGAGTTATTTTCGCCGATGAAAAGCTACAGTCGACTCCGCCGGACCGCACCGACAATAGAAGAATCAATCTTCTAACTCATCGCTTAAACCGGGCGCAAATTTGCGCCATCGCGATGCGGTCGAACTTTCCGGAGTCGGATGCTGAAGATGCGGAGGAGGAACATCGGAGCGTTCGGCTGCCAGCATTGTCTTTGCCAAGACTTCATCGGTTGGCCGCACCCAATCCATCGGAATTGAATGGCAACCGTTCGTCGGGCAAATGACACGCAGCGGCTCGTTTCCACGTGTGCCTCCGATCACCCGGATCTGCTCGCCGGTGATAATCTTGCTGCAAACCAAACAGTAACGTTTCTCGTCCAGCGACCGCCACGTTCGAAAATGATCGAGGCGTTGCAAGACTTGGAGTTTATCCTTTTCCGCTAATCCAACTGGAGCAAGCAATGCCATTACCGAACAATGACAAATGGAAAAATTCGCACAATCAGGCCGTGGAACGATTTACGTATCGGTGAAAATCCTATTCGCGCGCGTCGCCGCAGCAACCATCCTCACAAGAAAGCATCGCTGGCTTTGGCCATACCGTTCCCGCCGCGCTGCGCTGAGCGCACGTCAAGAGGCAAGGCATTTGGATACGCCGCAAACTTTGCCGCCCGCGCACGCACAGCTTGTGGCTGGAATGCGAATCAATTTGGAAAATCACATGCGAGCACAAAGAAACTCAATCTCGGCTGCTCTTGCCGGAATTTGGTCTTTCTTGCTCCCTAGCCTTTGTCGTCGCGGCCCTCTGTTTCGGCCGGGCGCCTTTTATCCCCCTAACGCTCGCTATCTTCATAACCTTTCTTCTTTCACCGCCAGTCTCCCGTTTAGAACGGGGAATCGGATGGGTCGCTGCTGTCCTGTTAGTGGCAGTCGTGCTTTTTTCACTTGTCGGAGCAGCAGCCTGGAAAATCCCCGAGGACCTAGCGCAAAGTCGCTCCACTCCCAGAGAGGTCGCGCTCGTCGTGACCGACCTTGCTCGTGACCCGCGCTTCGCAGAGAATTCGGAAACCGCGTGAATTTTCGCAGGAAGAAAAAGACCGCTCCAACACATTGCAGATAGCGTCATGGACGAGATCAAACAGCGGCGAGTCCAAACGGCCCCGACGCTTTAAAAGCCTCCTACAGGTTGTAAAGTGGCTGGACGCGTTCACGCGTTCGCTTCATTTGCCCACCCACAACGCTTCTAGCGTTCAGAGTGATCGTCTCCCTTGAATCAGGTTAACGATCAGGACAACGACCGCAATCACGAGCAACAGATGGATCAACGCGCCGCCAACGTGGCCGAGAAAACCGAGAAGCCAGAGCACGACGAGAATCACAAATATAGTCCACAGCATAGATTTTATTTCCGGTTAATTTCCTCCCAAGTGTTATGTGCAACCCCGTAGCAGAAAGATCAAAAGCAAAATCGGAATGGGAATTCCAAGAAGCCAAAGCAAGATGTATCCGGTCGCACCGGCTTGTTTGATTCTATTCGTTAGGCGCACGGTAAATTCATCCTTTCGTACTTTTTACAGGCCCTCAATCTCCATTCGAAGTTCTTCTTTTGCTTTGCCGAGTCTCTTCTCCAGACGCCCGAGAAGCTCGTCGTCCTTTCCCTCGGCGAAAGTCAGATCGTCGTCAGTCAACTGACCATATTTTTGTTTCAGTTTGCCTTTCACTTCATTCCAACTGCCTTTGAACTGTAGCTTCGTCATAGTGATAGAGTTTCGTTTGTTCGATGAATATTGGTTGCGTTCGTACAATCAGGCGAATGGTGGATTGGACTATCGGTCAAAATCCTAGCTGATTTCTTCTCCGAAAATCGCTGCGGAGGGCGGAGTTCGGATAGGGCAGAATGAGGCCTTGAGCACCGGTAAACTCATCGAAGCGCATTTTGATCGAAAAAACCACATCCAAACCAGCAAGAGTGCGCGTTTAGAAATCTGAATGAGGAAGAAATGCAACTCTGCATCGAATGGTTACCTGCCCGGAGGTCCAACGCCAACCGCGAAGGAAAGAATGGAATTGTACTATCTGGCCCACCCCAGCAGTCCATCCGCGGTGCGCCGGCCTCGGGTGTCAATGCGGGGCGATCTTTGGGTTGCGCTCCTTGGGCCGACTGTGGAGAAAGGGGTCGTTGGGATTGGACGGACCGTGGAAGCGGCACTTCGCGCTTTCGATGCGCAATATTTTAACCTTCTGAGGCCGGCGACGGAAGCGACGAAAATTCGCGATTCAGCTTATCGCGCTTGTAATCGCGCGGCACAGATTCAACCAGGTTTTCGTTGCATCGAGCCTGTTCCAAAAAGGCGGCGGCCCGACCGGGAGATGGCGATCAAGCGCACGCCAGTCGAAGAACCCGAATTGGTCGGCGCCAGCGCGCCGCGATCTGGATAACCAGTCTAAATTTTAATATACAAACGATATCCGCCCAAAATATGAATCAGTTGGAAAGGAATTTATGCGACTTCTCCGTACAAGGGTTGGAGATCGCGGCTGTTTCCCGCGGTCTCGTTAACCGCGCGGCGTTGTCTCTTTCTGACACTGGGCGACAGTCGATCATGATAATGTTGGAATAGGCATTTGTGCGAGATCGCGCTACATTCAATTCCCGGCTTGGATATACAGAGCCGTTAATTTCCGCAAAGGACATGGCCCCAAAACGCAGAACAAAACGCCGAGACGCCGCGCTGCGCCGTCGAGTTCCGGCAGCTACCGGACGTCGTGCCTACCAACGCGGACAGGCACGCACGAATCTCAGCAGAGCGAAAGCGCAAAAGAAATCAGTCGGCTGTCAGTCGACGACGAGAAATAGCGCGTTGCTCTATCAGACCGCCATTATAGATTTGCGCGAGCTCAAAGCAGCAGAAGCAAAATTAGGAACAAGCGAACAACGCTACCGAACATTATTCGAGCTCGTTCCAATAGCGGTCTATGCATGCGACGCGAATGGGGTAATTGAGGAATTCAATCGCCGCGCCGTAGAGCTGTGGGGCCGGGAGCCCAATAGCAACGGCGCGAAGGAACGGTTCTGTGGCTCGTACAAGATTTATTATCCCAACGGCGGTTTCATGTCCCACGAAAAATGTCCGATGGCGAGAGCTTTGCGAGGCGAAAAGCTTGAAGCGAAGGACCTTGAGATTCTGGTAGAACGAACAGACGGAGAGCGCAGAAACGTGGTAGTTGCTCCCCGGACGTTAACGAATGATGACGGCGAGATTATTGGCGCCATCAATTGCCTTTATGACATCACCGAGCAGAAACGTGCAGAAGGAAAAAACCGCGAATCCGAGGAGCGCCTGCGTGCAATCATCAATCAAAGCAACGCCGGAATAGCCAATTGCGATTTAAACGGCCGGCTCTTGTTCGCTAATCAGAAGTTCTGCGAAATGCTCGGTTATACAGAGTCGGAGTTAGTGGGTAAAACCATCTTCGCAATCACGCATCCGGACGATGTCGATCTTACGACGAAACGATTCAAGCAAATGGTGCAGAAAACGCGGCCGGTCGAAATGGAGAAACGTTACATCCGCAAGGATCGGTCTTTCATTTGGGCCAACGTCTGCGATACACCGGTACTTGATGCCGCGGGCAAGCCTGCATCGGCCGTGGCGGTGGCAATCGACATTACTGAGCGCAAAAAAGCTGAAGCGGCTCTCCAAAAATCGAAGGCCGTTTTGGAGGAGCGTGTGCGCGAGCGAACGCACGCGTTACGTGTGGCAAACAAAGAATTGGCAGGCGAGATCGCCCGGCGTAAAGGCCTTGAAGGCCAAATTCTTGAAATCAGTGATCGCGAACAGCAACGACTTGGCCAGGAATTGCACGATGGGCTTTGCCAGCACCTCACCGCGGTCGCATTCATGGCGCGCTCGGTCGCACTGCGATTGAAAAACCATCGCGTCATCGAAGTAAATGATATCGAAAAAATCGCCCAGCTGGTGAACGACGCTGCCACCGACACACGCAATCTTTCCCGTGCCTTGCATCGTGTCGATATCGATTCAGCCGGATGCATAACAGCCTTGGAAGATTTGGTTGACCGGGAAATCTGGAAGATCCCCTGCCGGCTGGAAATCAAGCCGTCGTTTCGTATCGAGAACGACGTGGCTGCAGCGCAACTATATCGCATCGCCCGCGAAGCAGTGATTAATGCCAACAAACATGCGCAAGCCCGCGAAATTGTGGTCGCGTTGGCCCGTTCGCGAAATGGAATCGTTTTGAGCGTAACCGATGATGGCGTCGGATTTCAGAATGAGCCGAAATTGAAGGAAGGCCTCGGTTTTCAGATTATGAACCATCGGGCGGGCGCGATCGGCGGCCGCTTGGAAATCGAATGCCCAAAAAAAGGCGGCACGCAGGTGGCCTGTTATTTGCCCGATAAAGCACTTTAATCACGAAAGAGAGAACGCGCCCGGCTCAGGCCGTTTCTTTCTGCAAAAATCACGAAAACATTGCCGCCTTGATCTAAATTTCCTACATCGGGCAAGCCGCCGAGCGGCGAACTCTAAAAAGAGGGAATTAAAAGGTGGCGGAGATGACACGCTCTAACGCAATCCGCCGCGGCTGGAAATTGGATATGCAAAATTCCGATTACAAGGTGCCAGTACGGCCACCAACTGAATGAAACGCGCCAGATCGACCAATAAGAATCCGAAATGCGATCTGCCGGACGCGAAACGCATCGTGATCGTGGATGATCACCCATTGTTTCGAAAAGGCCTTGAGCAGTTGATTCATTCCGATGGAGCTTTCGCGGTCTGCGGCGAAGCAGGCAATGCTGCGGAATCCATGGACGTGATCCGGAAGCTCAATCCCGATTTGGCCATTGTCGATCTTAGTCTGCCGGGCGCCAACGGCATTGAGTTGATCAAAAACATCCGCGCGGAATTTCCGAACCTTCCAATACTGGTGCTCTCGATGCACGATGAGTCGCTCTACGGGTTGCGCGCGCTCCGCGCGGGCGCGAACGGCTATGTCATGAAACATGAAGCGATGGCCAACGTCGTGCAGGCAATTCGCGAAGTCTTTAGCGGTCGTCCCTATCTCAGCCCGGCAATGGCGGCACAAGTCATCACAAAATTTGCGAAGAAATCGTCTGAGGGCGAATCCGACGCCGTCGACAGACTTAGCGATCGCGAACTCGAGATTCTGGAATTGATCGGGAAAGGCAGGGAAGTCCGTCAAATTGCAAATCTCTTGCATCTTAGTCCCAAAACCGTGGAAACTCACCGGGCGCACATCAAAGAGAAACTTCAGTTAAAGAACGCGCGAGAAGTCGCTCGCTTCGCGGTCCAATGGACCGACGCGCGCAGCGTTTAGCGGTGCTCAGGCCGATGTTAATGAGAGCATGATTGAGCCTCGAGACCGGAGGGATCCGGTAACGGACTGAGGTCACGGCTTCTCTTGCTCCTGCTCTTGCTCGACCACCGAAAATTCGGTCACGATTTAGGAGTACGAGCTCGATTTCGGGACAGTTTTGCTTTTGTTCACCGCCAAGCCGTCGCATAGTTTCTGTGATGGATTCGAACATGAACCATGCAGTCACCGACCTGCTTCAGACCTACAGCGAAACCGGCGGCATAAATTATCTCGATGCCGCCGCCACTCTACCGTCGCGTCTGGCGATCGAGGCGGCTTGCGCCGATTTAATGAGCTTGATGTTCCCCGGCTTTCGCAGCGAGGCGGTGGTCAATTCCGAAGATTTGGCCGAGACCACCAGGAATCGAATAAGAAATTTACACGCCCGGCTCAAAAATGAATTCTGCCGAAGCCTGGGCAAAATTCCGCCGGACGAAACGACTGAAAGACGGGCGGACGAAATTTTGCGCTGCTTCCTGTCAGAACTGTCGCAGGTGCGCAAGATGCTTTGGACGGACATTGACGCCGCCTATGAGGGCGATCCAGCAGCGCAGAGCTACGAGGAAATCATCCTGGCTTATCCGGCGCTGGAAGCGATCGCGATCCAGCGAATGGCGCATGAGCTCTATTTAAAACAGCTGCCATTGATTCCACGGATCATGACCGAGTGGGCGCACAGCCGCACCGGGATCGATATTCACCCGGGCGCAAAGATTGGCTCGCATTTTTTTATCGATCACGGCACCGGAGTTGTCATCGGCGAGACCTGCGAGATCGGTTCGCGGGTAAAATTGTATCACGGCGTCACGCTTGGCGCGCGCAGCTTCCAAAAGGACGAGCACGGCAAAATCAAAAAAGGCGGTAAGCGACGCCCCAAAGTGGAGGACGATGTCACGATTTATCCAAACTCGACCGTGCTCGGCGGTAAAACGGTAATCGGCGCGCGCAGCACGATCGGCGGAAACGTTTTTCTCGTGCAAAGTGTTCCGCCAGATTCGTTGGTGTATTATGAGGAGAAACAACTCCAAATCGTGCCCAAGCGCCCGCACAAAGCCAATGGTCGCGGCGGAGGATTCACCGGATGATTCCGGTCACGAACGAAAACATAGGTACGGCGCGATCGCCAGGCGCGTCGACGATTACGAGCAAGAGCAAGAAAAGAAAATGATTTATCTCGATTACAACGCGACCACGCCGCTTTGCGATCAAGCACGGGAGGCGATGCTGCCGTACCTCGATCGACATTTTGGAAATCCGTCGAGCGTGCATGCGGCGGGACGCGAGGCGCGCGCGGCGATCGATGACGCGCGCGATAAGCTCGCCAAGCTTCTCGGCGCCAAAGCCCACGAATTAATTTTCACGGGCGGCGGAACGGAGTCGTGCAATCTCGCCGTACTCGGACTGGCGAAATGTTCGATGTCCCGCGGCGGCCACGTAATCTCAAATAAAGCCGAGCACCACGCGGTCCTGAAGGCACTCGAGCATTTGGAAAAGCACGAAAGCTTCGAAGTGACGTGGCTGGGCGTATCTGAGCGCGGCATTGTCGATCTTGATCAACTTGCCGCCGCGATTCGCCCCGAAACGCGCTTGGTTTCAATCATGGCCGCGAACAACGAGACCGGGGTGGTTCAGCCGATGCGCCAGATTTCCGAAATCTGTCGCGAACGCGGGGTCTTGCTGCACAGCGACATGGTGCAATCATTTGGCAAGATCGACACCGACCTGTCGCTGGTCGATTCCGCAAGTTTCGCCGCACACAAATTTTACGGTCCGAAAGGCGCGGGCCTGCTTTTTCTGCGCAGTGGATTGTCGGTCCAGCCGATCATGTTCGGCGGCGCGCACGAAAATGAGCGACGGCCCGGAACGGAAAACGTGGCGGCAATCGCAGGCATGGCAGCAGCCGCGGAATGGACGTTCCGAGGCAGGGGCGGTTCGCCGAACCGCCCTGACGACTGGGATCAACCGCCTCTCCTTGGCGCGGCGGACGAGCAAGAGCGAGAAAAAGCATTGCGTGACGAATTGGGCGCACGCGTGACTCAGATTTTTTCGCAGACGCAGCAAAACGGCGATGCAGTAAGCCGCCTTGCGAATACTCTGAATGTGAGTTTCCCTGGTTTCGATTCGGAGACGCTGTTGATGGCGCTCGATTTGGAAGGCGTTTGCGCGTCGAGCGGCTCGGCCTGCATGGTCGGCTCAGTCGTGGCGTCGCATGTTTTGCTCGCGATGGGATTATCGATGGAACGAGCCAGGTCAGCCGTTCGCTTTTCGCTAGGCAAACAAACCACAGCACAGGAAATCGATCACGCGGCGGATGCAATCGCGCGAATTTTTGAGCGACTCGCCAAGACCAGGACAAAGAGCGACGCATATGCTGTTGCGTAAGCAGCTCGAATTCGCCTTCGAAAGACCGACAATTCATCAATGCGCAGGAAGAGATTTTGAACTCGAAGAAAAGGCACGTGGAATTTTCCGCGAGATCGGCGCGGCGCGCCTCGCCGGTTTGGTTCGTGTGGAATGGAATCCGCGCCTGAAAACTGCGGCCGGGCGTGCTGATTCTCGCGAGAAATTGATTTCGCTAAATCCGCGATTATCCGACTACGGCGAGGCCGAGATTGACCGGACCCTGCGCCACGAACTCGCCCATCTCCTCGCACAATTCCGTGGTGGCCGCCGCCGGATTTTGCCGCATGGACCCGAATGGCGCAGCGCCTGCCGTGATCTCGGGATCGGCGATGAAGCCCGTTGTCATAATCTTCCGTTTCCAATTAGCGAACGTGCTCGGCATTATCTTTATAAATGTCCAAATTGTCAGCGCGATTTTCCGCGGGCGCGCCGAATCAAACGCGCGGTTGCATGCTTAGCATGTTGCCATGCACATAACGGCGGAGAATTTGACGCACGATTTCGCTTGCGGCTTGTGCAGTTGTAGTGGCGCTCGCCGCGGCGACGGCTGTTGCAATAATTCACGTATCAAATCTCGCTTCCGTTTCCCGCTCCCTTGGCGGCTTTCTCCCCGCGCAATTCGGCCTGGATAAACATGTCGATATTGCCGTCCATGACATCCTGCACGCTGCTCGTCTCTGCACCGGTGCGATGGTCTTTCACCATTTGGTACGGTTGGAAAACATAAGACCGGATTTGACTACCCCATGCGATATCGCCCTTTTCTCCATATTGCCGATCGATCTCGGCGCGTTTTTTGTCCTGCTCAATTTCGTAAAGTTTTGCTTTCAACATCTTGAGCGCGAGTTCGCGGTTGCGACCCTGGCTGCGCTCGGCCTGGCAAGCGACGACGATCCCGCTGGGCTTGTGCATAATCCGCACAGCGGTTTCGACCTTATTAACGTTTTGGCCGCCTTTGCCTCCGCTGCGAAAGGTGTCGATCTCCAGATCGGCCGGATTGATCTCGATCGGGGCGGAATCGGCGATCTCGGGGACAACATCGACACTCGCGAAGGAAGTGTGTCGCCGCTTGTTTGCATCAAACGGCGAAATGCGCACGAGCCGATGGACACCTCTCTCGGTCTGAAGATGTCCATAAGCGTACTCACCGCTGACGAGCAATGTGACCGATTTTATGCCAACTTCTTCGCCCTGTTGAATGTCCACTGTCTGTGATTTGAAACCACTTCGCTCGATCCAGCGCTGATACATGCGCAGCAACATGTCGGCCCAATCGCACGACTCGGTGCCGCCGGCTCCGGAATGAATGGTGAGAAATGCATTCGCGCGATCATTCTCGCCGGAAAGAAACTGGCGCAGCTCGAATTCCTCAAGCTTGTGAATTAATCGGGCGTATTCAGTTGCGACCTCCTTCTCTGCCTGGGCGCGCGCAGTCCCATCCGTTTCTTCCGTCGCTAACTGCTGCAGCGCATTAAAGTCTTCAATTTCGCGTTCCAGCTCTTGAAAGGGGCTGATGAGCGAGCGCAATCGGGAAACTTCCTCGACGTCACTCTGAGCGCGCTCGCGATTAGACCAGAAATCGGGCGCGGCCATACGCCCCTCGATCGCCGTTAGATTGTTTTGAAGTCTTTCGACGTCAAAGAAACCTCCGCAATTCGCGCACGCGAGATTTCAAATCTTCAGCATCGATCGGTTGAGCTTCTACAGCCATGCGACAAGATAGTGCCGCATCACGAAGACGCAAAGATACGGGCGATTGACTCCGAAAGCTTTCGCGAGTTGACCTCCATTGCCTTTATCTATGCTGCCATGCCGTGAGCAAGGCGGTTCAGGTGATCCGTCCCTATCGCCGCGCGGAGCTGGCGGCCTTCGTTTTTGCAGCCCGCGCCGGTTCAAGACGAAAAATCGTTTCGCCTTCCTTCATCAGATCGAGGCGATCGCGCGCAATCGTTTCCAGATACGTCACATCTGTTTTGAGCATATTGACCTCGCGAGTCTGCCGCGACAGCAAAGTTTGCTGCTCGTTTACCTGTCCTTGCAGGTTATCGATTTCGGCCCTGCTCTGCACCAGCCTTTTGTAAGGTGGAACGAACAAACTCACAATCACCAGCCAGACAGCGAGGACGAGCAGGACGCGAAGAATTCGATTAAGTCGCTGCCAAACTGTGGCTTCGCGACGCGCACGGAAGTCGCCGTAGGTCTGATCCACCTTAGCGCATCCTAACTCCGTACACGGCTTTGTCACCAAGTTCTTGCTCGATTCGCAGGAGCTGATTGTACTTCGCGACGCGATCAGTCCGGCAAAGCGAGCCAGTTTTGATTTGACCGGCGTTAGTCGCAACCGCGATGTCCGCGATTGTTGTATCTTCGGTTTCGCCGGAGCGGTGGCTGATCACCACGCGGTAATTGTTTTTCTTTGCTAGATCAATCGTGGCCAGGGTTTCTGTGAGCGTGCCGATCTGATTCACTTTGATCAAAATCGAATTCGCCACGTGCTCGGTAATTCCTTTACGCAAAAATGCGACATTCGTGACAAAGATATCGTCCCCCACCAGCTGAATTTCGTCCCCGAGTTTCGCCGTTAATTTTTTCCACCCGCCCCAATCGTTTTCGGCGCAGCCATCCTCAATCGAGACGATCGGAAATCGCGCGCAAAGATCGACATAATAATTAATCAACTCTTCGACCGTCTTTTTCGAGCCGTCGGATTTCTTGAAAACATAAGCATTGTTTTCCGCGTCGTAGAACTCGGAAGCGGCGGGATCGAGCGCGATAAAAATTTGTTCTCCAGGTTTGTAGCCGGCTTTTTCCATCGCCGTCATGATCGAGTCCAATGCATCTTCGGCCGAATCGAGTTGCGGCGCGAATCCACCTTCGTCACCGATCGCTGTGGAAAGATGTCGATCTTTTAGTACGGATTTGAGGGTGTGAAAAACTTCCGCACCATAACGCAGCGCTTCTGAAAACGTAGGTGCGCCACGAGGGACGATCATGAATTCTTGAAAATCGATCGGCGCGTCGGAGTGCGCACCGCCGTTCAAGATATTCATCATCGGCACCGGTAAAACTCTCGCCTCGGCCCCGCCAAGATAACGAAACAGCGAAACATTTTCCGCTGCAGCAGCTGCATGTGCGACTGCCAGTGAAACGCCGAGCATGGCGTTTGCGCCAAGATTTTTTTTGTTCGCCGTGCCGTCCAGTTCGATTAGCCTGTTGTCGATCTTTCTTTGGTCGCGCGCATCCCAGCTCTTCAGAGCCGGCGCGAGCTTGTCGTTGACATTGGCAACAGCTTCCTTCACGCCTTTGCCGCCGTAACGGCTCTTATCGCCGTCGCGCAGTTCTAATGCTTCATGCTCGCCAGTGCTTGCTCCGCTTGGGACCGCCGCCCGTCCGAGCACGTCATCCTCGAGCCGCACATCCACTTCAACAGTGGGATTACCGCGCGAATCCAGAATTTCGCGGCCGATAATGTTGCGAATCGAAGTTTTTGACATTGCAGGATATCGCAGCGCAGAGGGATTACGCGTCGCAATCATGCGCACGGGCGGTCACTGTTCAACTAATCTTCGTGGCCGCCAAAGAACCAGCGCCGCTTGAGCTTCTTTCTTGCGACCGATATTCTCGTTGGTAATTTCGCCTAGGTGCGGATAATCTGAGCGATGATTTGTTTGAAGAGATTGGGGGCAATCGGCTTGATAGGCGTCATTTTTGTGGCCGCTGGCGCGGAAACCGGACGTCTCCCGGCTGATCAACTTGCCAAGGCAGTTAGAAGCGACTCCATCAGCATTCCGACGCCGGGGGAACTTTTCGCGGCGCTTGAGAAGCCGGGTAAAACAAATTGGTCGGGCCAATATCGTGGCCCGATGTCCATGACGTATCGCAACCGCGCGCAAATCGCACTCAACCTCGGCGGCTTGATCGCCGATGGTTTTATTGCGGTCGAAGCCAAAGACAGCCAGCAGGTCAAAAACATCGGGTCAGATATCATCAAACTTTCAAA
>Ga0307312_10001014_pt1 | contig 14129 bp, 13 predicted proteins | sample ER_DNA_202_FD_194489 | JGI IMG/M metagenome (GOLD analysis project Ga0307312, IMG submission 194489) | Bulk soil microbial communities from the East River watershed near Crested Butte, Colorado, United States - ER_DNA_202 | ecosystem: Environmental > Terrestrial > Soil > Floodplain | place...
GGATGCCACCCTGATCGAGGTCAATCCCCTGATCGTCACCTCCGACCGCGAGGTGGTGGCGCTCGACTCGAAGATGACGATCGACAACAGCGCCCTGTACAGGCACGAGGAGCTGTCCGAGTTGCGCGACCGCTCCGCCGAGGACCCCCAGGAGCAGATGGCGAAGGAGAAGGGCCTCACCTACGTGAAGCTCGGCGGCAACGTCGGCATCCTGGGCAACGGCGCCGGCCTCTGCATGTCGACGCTCGACGTCGTCGCCCAAGCGGGCGGTAAGCCCGCCAACTTCCTCGACGCCGGCGGCGGCTCGAAGGCGGAGGCGATCGTCGATGCGCTCGAGGTGATCACGTCGGACGACAACGTCACCGCGATCCTCTTCAACATCTTTGGCGGCATCACCCGCTGCGACGAGATCGCCAAGGGGATCATCGAGGCGTTCGCCCGGATGGACATAGAGGTACCGCTGGTGGTCCGCCTCGACGGCACCAACTCGGAGGAGGGGCTGAGGCTGCTCGCCGACGCCGACCTTCCCGATCTGCACGTGGAGAAGACGATGCTGGGCGCCGCCGAGAGGGTCGTGGAGCTGGCGAACCCATGAGCATCATCGTCGACACCGACACCAAGCTCGTGATCTCGGGATTGACCGGCCGTGAGGGCAGTTTTCACGGGCTTCGCAACCGCGCCTACGGCACCGACGTCGTCGCCGGCGTCACCCCGGGCAAGGGCGGCCAGGACGTGGAGGGGATCCCGATCTACGACAGGATCGCCGAGGCTGTCTCCGAGCGCGGCGCCAACACTTCGATGATCTTCGTTCCCGCGCGATTCGCCGCGACGGCGATCACGGAGGCGCTCGAGGCCGGTGTGCACACGGTGATCGCGATCACCGAGGGCATCCCCGTCTACGACATGCTGGGCGTCTACTGGGAGGCGAAGGAGGCCGGCGTGGGCCTGATCGGCCCCAATTGCCCGGGCGTGCTCTCGCCCGGCAAGTCGAACGTCGGGATCATCCCGGCGCAATTCTTCGATCCCGGCTCGATCGGCGTCGTCTCCAAGTCGGGCACGCTGACCTACCAGATCGGCAACGAGCTGAAGCAGGCGGGGGCGGGCAACTCGTCGATCGTCGGCATCGGCGGCGATCCGATCGTCGGCTCGGACTTCATCGACGTCCTCACCCTGTTCGAGGAGGACGACGAGACGGAGCTGATCGTGATGGTCGGCGAGATCGGCGGAGACGCCGAGGAGCGCGCAGCCGACTTCATCGCCGAGCACGTCTCGAAGCCGGTGGTCGCCTACATCGCCGGCTTCACCGCCCCGCCCGGCAAGCAGATGGGCCACGCCGGGGCGATCATCTCCGGCTCCTCCGGCACCGCCGAAGCGAAGAAGGAGGCCCTGGAGGGCCGCGGGGTTCGGGTGGGCCGCTCGCCGACCGAGACGGCCCAGCTCGCAGTCGAGGCGATCGGCGCCCGCGCCTAGCCCCCGGACCGCGCGGCTCGGGGGCAGGTAGGACGGCCCAATCAAGCGGCCCCGAGGGGCCGCGCTGTGCCGCATAGTTCTCCCGTATAGCCGCGCGGGTGGCGGCGTCCTGAAGCCCCTCCCAGATTGTGACTACAAATGTGGTCACATTCCGGGAGGGTGTTCGTGGGATGAGTCGGGATGCAAAGCTGCTGGCCCTCGCCGGACTCGTTGCGGCGGGCGCCATCGTCGTCGGGGTGTTGGCAGATGGCTCCAGCAGTCGATCGCGTGACGCCCTGGCCACTGATGCGACTGGGCGTCAGGGCCTCTCCCACTCGAAGCGTGAGGTGAAGTCACGCGTAATCAGCAGGAAGGAGCGGCGACGCGACCTTCCGACCGTCCCGGGTCTGATCGGACTTCCTCTGGGGGACGCTCGGGAAGCCTTGGCAAGCCGTGACATCCCAGTCGAGGTGATCGGGGACGACAGCGACTGTCGCGGTGTGGCGCCGGGGGGAAAGGTCGTTGAGCAGAGCCCGCACCCCGGACGAAGGGTCGAGAAGAAGGCCTTCCTCTGGGTGGATGTGGCCGTGACCTGCGGCCCTGACGCCGCCGCTGCAACTTGCCGACCGAACGACCTCTCGCTGCAGGCGGCCGGCTACGAGGGCCGGCACGCGGGTTCAGGCGGCACGAAGGTGGCCAACTTCAAGCTGAAGAACGAAGGCGAGTACGCCTGCCAGCTGGATTCCACTGCTCACGTCGAGTTGAGGGATTCCGCCACCGGACGAAGCCAGCCCGTCCGCGGCAACCCTGCAACCCTGATCGTCGATTGGAAGCTGCGGCGGGGAGAGGTTCTCGACCTCGAGTGGGACTGGCGGAACTGGGGCGGGGAGAAGGGCAAAGCTCTCGTGGTTGTTGAGCTCGCCGGCCTGAGCGACACGGACGGGGTTCCCACGCCCTTGCTGTGCGACCACCCGAAGCTCGCTTCGACCCTGACCGGCCCAAACATCTACGGACCGTGAAGCGGGCTTCTGCGTTTTGAGGCCGCTCCCGCCCCTTCGCTGCGCTGTCGTGCCGTGTGCCCCGTTCCTATACTCGGCCCATGACCCCTGAGCTGATCAGCTTCGCCCGCGGCGCGCCGAGCGCCGACATCCTGCCCGTCGAGGCGGTGCGGGGGGCTGCGCAGCGGGCGCTCGCCGACGACTGGAAGCGGGCGCTGTCCTACGGGACGGGCATCGGGCACCCCGGGCTTTGCGAGTGGATCGCCGAGCGCCACGGCCTCGCCGATCCCTCCCAGGTGATGATCACCAACGGCTCGCTCGAGGCGGGGGCGATGCTGTTCCAGCACCTGATCGAGCCCGGGGACCGGGTGATCGTCGAGCAGCCGTCGTATGACCGCACGCTGCTCCTCTTGGAGCGACTTGGCGCCGAGCGTGTCGGCGTTGCGCTGGAGGAGGACGGGATCGACGTCGCGGCGCTCGAACGCGTTCTTGGGGAGGGGCCCCCGGTGAAGCTCGTCCACGTGATCCCCAACTTCCACAACCCGGCCGGTTGCACGCTCTCGGCCTCCAAGCGTGAGCGCCTGGTCGAGCTCGCCGCTGAGCACGGTTTCTGGATCTTCGAGGACGACCCCTACCGCGAGCTTCCGTTCGACGACCCGCCACCGCCGACGATGCTGTCGCTCGACGGGTCGGGTCGGGTGATCCACTCGTCCTCGTTCTCGAAGACCGTCAGCCCGGGTGTGCGGGTGGGCTACCTCTCCGGGCCCGAGGAGGAGATCACGAAGCTCGCCGAGCGCGCCAACGAGGTCTATATCTCGCCGAACATGCTCGCCGAGTCGGTGGTCTGGGAGCTCTGTCGCTCGGGCGCGCTCGACGAAAACATCGCCTTCGTCAAGGGAGCGTTGCGCGAGCGCCGCGATGCTCTGGTAGAGGCGCTCTCCGAGCGCCTCTCCGAGGCCGAGTTCGTGTTGCCCGGAGGCGGCTACTTCCTCTGGCTGACGCTGAACGACGACGTCAACTGTGAGGAGCTCCTGGCCGCGGCGCTTCAGGAGCGGGTGGCGTTCATCGCCGGCTGCGACTTCATGCTCGAGGGTGGGCGCTCAAGCCTCCGCCTCTCGTTCGCCAGCGTGCCGGCCGAGCAGATCGGCGACGGCGTGGAGCGAATCGCCACCGCGCTGCAGGAGCTCCGGGCCGCCAGCCCGGCCTAAGACTGATCGCCCGGCAACTTTTACTCCGCCGTTACATGGGGCTAAGAAAGCGACGCTACGTTTGCCGGCAACCGGTTAGCCACCGGCGATGGAAGTCCAGCAAGTTCAGGAGGTAGGCCGAGATGACTCCGATCACGATGGTCGAAGGCACCCGCAAGCTCGACGCGGTCAGCGAGCGCAACGTCGCCGAGCGGCGCTTCTCCGCCCTGGCGTCCGCCGTCCGCGAGCACGAGGCCTCGGTGAGGCACCGCCAGTACGCGATGCGTTCCCAGGACCAGGCGCTCTACCGCCGCCTGCGCCAGATCTGCGGCGAGCTCTGAATCAGCGGCCGTAACGGTCGCTCGACAGCACCAGCTGCTCGGGCAGGGGCGGGCGCGGGGGCGGCGAGGGATCGGCGCGGACCGAGACGGTCTCCGCGACGCTGCGCGAGACCAGGTGGCGGCCGTCGTCCGAGGTGACGACCACCTCGTCGTCGCCGGAGCTCTGCAGCGTGCCGTCGAGCCCCGGGTGCAGCCCCGCCTGCTTCAGGTAGTGCAAGAGCTCCTCGGCCTCGTTTTCGAACCTGAGCACATGCACCGTGGCGCCGGGCTCGACGTCGGCCAGAAGAACGCCCTGCTCGCGCGTGCCCTCGACCAAAGGATGGCCGTGCGGGCAGGTCTTGGCGTCGCCGATCGCCGCCAGCATTCGCTCCTCGAGCACCGGGGACATAGCGTGCTCGAGCCGCTCCGCCTCCTCGTGGACCTCGTCCCAGGGGACGCCGAGGACGTCGGTCAGGAAGCGCTCGATCAGGCGATGGCGTCGGACGATCGCCTGAGCGTGTTGGCGACCGTCGGCCGTGAACGCCAGCGACTTGTCCGTGTGGCGCTCCACGTAGCCATCGTGCTCCAACCGGCCGATCATCTCGTGCACGGTCGGGGCGGACAGGCGCATGGCGCGGGCGATGTTGGCGCCGGTGATGGGCAGACCCGCCTCCTCGAGCCAGAACATGCTCTGGAGATACTCCTCCTCGGCGACCGTCGCCTGCTCCTGCGTCACCCCTCGATAGTAGTGGTCGTCACTGGTGACCAACCGCCGCCGGCAACGAGCGGCAACATGAGAGGATGCGGCGGTGCGGATCGAGCCCGGCACGAGGGCGATCGTCACCGGCGCGTCGCGCGGGATCGGCCGCGCCCTCTGCCTGGCGCTGGCCTCGCGGGGGGCACGGCTGGGGCTGGTAGCTCGCGACAGGGAGCGTTTGGAGGAAGTTGTCGAACGGCTCCCCGAGAGTCCAGCCGGCCCGCACATCGCGCTGGTCGCCGACGTCGCCAAGCGCGGCCAGGTGCAGCGCGCCATCGACCGCTTCGCGAAGCGCGCCGAGGGGCTCGAGCTGGCGGTGGCCAACGCCGGCATCGCCCACTACGGGCCGTTCGTCGACACCGAGATCGAGCGCGCCGAGGAGATGGTTCGAATCAATGTCCTCGGCACCATCTTCACGGCCGGCGCGGCGCTCCCCCACATGCTCGACCGGGCTCGCGGCCACCTCGTGATCCTGTCCTCGGGAGCCGGGATTCGCGCCTTCCCCTCGGCCGCCGTCTACGGCGCCACCAAGGCAGCCGACCGCGGCTTCGCCGAGGCGCTGCGGCATGAGCTCTCGGGCACCGGGGTCTCGGTGACCACCGTCTTTCCCGGCGAGGTCGAGACGAACCTCCACGCCCACGAGCGTGCGCTGCTCCCGGACTGGCGGGAGAACGAGCGGGAGCTGCCGCCGAAGCGCGTCGCCGACGCGATCGTCGAGGCGGTGGAGGAGGACTCGCGCGCCGTCTACGTGCCGGGCCTGGTGCGGCTTCTCGGGCTGAATGGGGTCGCCCCCAGGCTCACCGACACCGTGCTCCGTCGCATCCGGGGCGCAACGGCGGCCCCGCGCCGCGACTGATCGCCGGTCCCGTCCACTAGCGCCGTTCGGCGAGGGTCGCGATCACGGCCTCGTAGACGCCGTCGCCGTTGTGGCCCTCGGTGACGGTGACGTTGGGGCGCCCGCCGATCGCCTCGCGCAGGCCGGGGTCGCGCTCGGGGCCGTTGGCGACCACGAAGAAGCGCCCCACCGCTTCCGCGGCGTCGAGGTCCTCGAGCGAGTCGCCCACACCGATGCAGTCGCTCGGCGCGTAGCCGCGAGCCCGCATGTGGAAGGCGACGGCCTTCGCTTTGCTGGCGCCGCCGGGCACCAGGTGGTAGGCGTGAGCAGGGCCGTCGAGCCCCTCCATGCGCCGCACGATCGCTCCGTTGTCGAGGAATCGGAGGTCGCCGTGGCCGTGCTCGGCGAGCAGCGCGTTGGCCTCGGCGACGTCGATGCGGCCGCGAAACAGATGCGAGAGCACCCGGTCGACATGCCAGGGGCCGTGCCACTCGAGCCTGCGGGGAAAGTGTTCGAAGAGGAGGTCCGGAATCCCAGCGGCGAGCATCTTGTCGGCCGGCGTCCCGTCGTCGTCCGGCACCCAATGCCCGGTCAGCAGAGTTCGCTCCCCGTCGATCACCACGCCGCATCCGGCCTCGTAGATGTAGGAGGTTTGGGCAAGCAGACGGGCGTCGGCCATCACCTGGGCCTCGCGACGGCCCGACATGATCACCACCTCGACCTCGGCGCGGTGGCAAGCCTCCAGCGCCCGCGCCTGCTTCAGGGAGAATTTGCCGTCGGCGTCGCGAAATAACGACCCGTGGTGCCCGAGCAGGGTACCGTCGAGGTCGGTGTAGAGGCAGCGCAGGGACACGGCCGGGCAACGGTACAAGGCACCGGCCGCGCTACGTTAGGCCGGAGATGACCCACTGGCGCCTCGTCGATCACCTGCTCGAGTTCCCGCCTTCCCTGGCGGCTGGGATCGTCAACGTCACCGCCGACTCGTTCTTCGAGGGAGCGCGCAGCGAGACGCCGGAGCGCGCGGTCATCGACGGCCTCGCGCTGGCCGAGGCGGGATTCGACCTTCTCGACGTGGGCGCGGTGACGGCCAGCAGCGGGGCTGCGGTCTCGGCGGACGAGGAGGCCGCGCGCCTCGTCCCTGCGGTCGAGGAGCTGGCCCGCCGCGCCGGCGTGCCGGTGACCGCCGACACCTATCAGCCCGAGGTCGCGAGCCTGGCCCTCGACGCCGGCGCCGCGGCGGTCAACGACATCTCCGGTGGCGCCGACCCCGAGATGCTCGACCTGGTGGCCGAAAGGGGCTGCGGCTACGTGCTCATGCACATCGAGGGCCCGCCGCGCGTCGACCGCGAGCCGTCCCGTCACCGGAATCCGGTCGCCCATCTGAAGCGCTGGTTCGGCGAGCGGATCCAGGCGGCACTCGAGCATGGCGTGGCCGAGGAGCAGATCGCGCTCGATCCCGGCCTCGACTTCGACCTCTCGGTCGACGACGACCTCGAGATCCTGCGGCGCCTCGCTGAGCTGCGCGACCTCGGCCGTCCCCTGTTCGTGGCCCTGTCGCGCAAGGACTTCCTCGGGGCGGTGCTGGCCGGCTCCTGGGAGGGCCGGGCCGCCGCCGCCGAGCGCGAGTGGGCGACCGCCGCCGCCGCCGCGCTGGCGGTCGCGGGCGGGGCCGAGATCCTGCGGCTCCACGACCGAAGCGCGCTCGACGCGCTGCGCACGGCCGCCGCGATCAGAGGTGACCGCGCTACCACCGGGCGACCCTCGCCGACCGCGAATGGCTGACCCTGGCGCCAGCCTCGCCGCTGCCACCGGTTGGGAGCGTGCGATCGAGCCCGGGCGGGCAGACGGCCGCCTGGTCGCCGAGAGCGTCGAGGCGGCGCAAACCGCCGACATGGTTGAGCTCCCCACTGCTCTGGCGCCCGAACTGGCGGCCGCCCTGCCCGCGAGCGGGATCGAGGCGCTCTACACACACCAGCTCGAGGCGCTCGAGGCGGTCGCCGAGGGCAATGCGATCGTCACCAGTGGCACGGCGTCGGGCAAGTCGCTGTCGTTCAACCTCCCCGTCCTCGACCAGCTCGCCCGGGACGACGGCCACCGGGCCCTGTACCTCTACCCAGCCAAGGCCCTGGCCCAGGACCAGGCGCGGAAGCTGTCCGCGCTCGGCCTGCCGCAACTTCGGCACGCGATCTACGACGGCGACACGCCCCGCGACGACCGGCCGCACATCCGGCGTCGCTCGAATCTGATCCTCACCAACCCCGACATGCTCCACGTCGGGATCCTGCCCCACCACAAGAACTGGGGGGACTTCCTCGCCAGTCTGGGCTGGGTGGTGGTGGACGAGGCCCACACGTACCGGGGTGTGTTCGGGTCGCATGTCGCCAACGTCCTGCGCCGTCTGCGCCGGATCGCGCGCCTCTACGGGGCCAGCCCCCGATTCATCCTCGCCTCGGCCACGATCGCCAATCCGGTGGAGCTCGCCGAGCGCCTGGTCGGGGAGCCCTTCCGCCTGGTCGATTCCGATGGCGCTCCCCGCGCCCGCCGGCGAATCGGGATCTGGAACCCGCCGGTCATCGATCCGAGGTCGATGACCCGGCGCTCGGTGCTCTCCGAGGCCGCCGAGCTGCTCGCGGACCTGGTCGGCGAGGGGGTGCGGACGATCTGCTTCTTGCGCAGCAGGCGCGGGATCGAGCTGATCCAGCGGTTTGCGCGCACCAGGCTCGAGGAGCTGGGTCGCCCCCAGCTCGCCGAGCGGATCGCCCCCTACCGGGCCGGCTACACGCCCCAGCAGCGCCGCGAGATCGAGGCTCGGCTGGCGGCCGGCGAGCTGCTGGCGGTCGTCGCCACCGACGCGCTGGAGCTGGGCATCGATATCGGGGAGCTGGACGCGGCGATCTGCGTCACCTTCCCCGGCACGGCCGCGAGCCTGCGGCAGATGTGGGGGCGGGCGGGGAGGCGCAGCGAGGGACTCGCCCTGTACATCGCCGGCGAGGACGCGCTGGACCAATTCTTCTGCCGCCATCCGGAGGAATTCCTGGGGCGGCCGGTGGAGGCCGCGATCCTCGATCACGAGAACGAGCGGATCCAGCTCGCGCACCTGCTCGCTGCGGCCTACGAGGCGCCGCTCTCGGGTGCCGACGCCGAGGTATTCGGCGAGCGGTGGCAGGAGCGAGCCGACGCCCTGGTTGCGATCGGCGAGCTGCGGCGTGGTGGCGAGGGCCGCTACCTGCCACGCACTCCGCGCTTTCCGGCCGGCGACATCTCGCTGCGCTCGGCGTCGCCGGACTCGGTGGCGATCGTCGAGCGAGGCTCCGGCGAGCTCCTGGGCGGGGTCGAGGCCGAGCGCGCTTTCACCACCGTCCATCCTGGCGCCGTCTATCTGCACCTGGGGCGCTCATACGAGGTGCGCGAGCTCGACATCGAGGGGCGGCGCGCGGTGGTCGATCGCTTCGACGGCGATTGGTACACGCAGCCCAAGAAGGAGACGGAAGTGTTCATAGAGCGGATCGTCGCCAAGAGCGACGATCCGGTCGGTGGTGGGACGGGCATTGAGTTGTTCTTCGGCGAGGTGTCCGTCACCGAGCAGGTGATGGCCTTCCAGCGCAAACGGCTCTCCGATCACCAGGTGATCGACATGGTGGGGCTCGACCTGCCTGAGACCAACTTCCCCACCCAGGCGCTGTGGTATGTGCTCGGGGAAGAGCTCGCCGGCCCTGCAGCGCTTCCTCCCGAGGTTCTGCTGGGCGCGCTCCACGCCACCGAGCACGGCCAGATCGCGGTGCTGCCGCTGCTCGCGATGTGCGACCGCTGGGACATCGGCGGCCTGTCGACCAACATGCACTTCCAGACCGGCCGACCGACGATCTTCATCTATGACGGCTATCCGGGAGGGGTGGGGATCGCGCGGCGGGGCTTCGAGCGGTTCGAGCGCCTGGTCGCCGACGCCGCGAAGCTGATCGGCGAGTGCCCCTGCGCTGACGGCTGTCCATCGTGCGTGCAGAGCCCCAAGTGCGGCAACCTCAACGAGCCGCTGCACAAGCAGGGGGCGTTGGAGTTGATGACGGCGATGCTGACCAGGAGGACTGGGGAGGAGTGACAGTGGCTCATCGGCGTCAGGTTGCCGTGATCGGGAAGGGGACTCCCGACGACGAGCTGACGGCCGTGGCCGAGGAGGTGGGGCGCCGGCTTGCCGAGGCCGGGGCCGTGGTGGTGTGTGGTGGTCTCACCGGCGTGATGGAGGGCGTCGCCCGCGGCGCCTCCGGCGCCGGTGGCACAGTGATCGGCATCGTCCCGGGCAGCTCGCAGGAGCAGGCGAATGAGCACTGCACCCACGTGGTCGCCACCGGCGTCGGCCACGCGCGGAATCTCGCGGTCGTCTCCTCCGGCCACGCAGTGATCGCAATCGGCGGCGAGTGGGGAACGCTCTCGGAGATCGCCTTCGCCCGCCAGCTCGGCCGCCCGGTGATTGCGCTGTCGAGCTGGGAGGTGAGTGCAGGCGGGACGATGGAGGGTGGCCCCGGGATCGAGAGCGCTGCCAACGCCGCCGAGGCGGTGGAGCTCGCCCTCTCGGGGGCAAGCGAAAGCGATTGACTTCGTCGCTAGCCAGAATCAACCGGCGACGGCTCGCCTTCGGCTGCGCGTCCGGCTTCGCCGGACGACCGGTCGCCTTCGGCTCCCTGGCCGGGTTCGGGCGCCGGCGGGGCGGCAGGCCGGACACCCGGCTACCGCGACTTCGTCGCTAGCCTTAGCCGCCCGGCGAGGTAGCTCAGTTGGTAGAGCACACGACTGAAAATCGTGGTGTCGGCAGTTCGATTCTGCCCCTCGCCATCCCTGGCTCGGATGGAGTGTCGATACATCCAACTCGGTGAAGTGTTCGTCCTTGTTTGCCCCCCGGGCGATCGGGAAGCCGACCTCTTGGGCCATGATGGAAGCGCCGCGCAAGCCGACCGACGTGCGCCTGGGGGCGTGGGGAGGCGTCCTCAAGCGCACCGTGCGCGCGTTCCGCGAGGACAACCTCACCGACTGGGCCGCGGCTCTGACCTACTACGCCGTGCTGTCGATCTTTCCGGCCCTTGTCGTCTTGGTCTCGATTCTCGGCCTGGCGGGCGATTCGGCGACGCAATCCGTGCTCGACAACCTGAATCAGCTGGGCCCGGGTCCGGCAACCGACATCGTGAGCGGGGCGATCAGGGAGATCGGGTCGAGTCAGGGGACGGCCGGAGTCGCGCTGATAATCGGCCTCGCAGTCGCCCTGTGGTCCGCGTCGGGCTACATCGGCGCCTTCTCGCGCGCCTCCAACGTCATCTACGAGGTGGAGGAGGGCCGGCCGTTCTGGAAGCTTCGGCCGTTGCAGCTGGCGATGTCGCTGGTGCTGATCCTGCTGGTCGCCGCAAGCGCGATCGCCGTCGTGCTCACCGGGCCGCTGGCCGAGCAGGTCGGAGAGCTGTTCGGCCTCGGGGGCACGGCGGTGACTGTCTGGGACCTCGCCAAGTGGCCGGTGATCATCCTGATCGTGATCACGATGCTGGGGGTTCTCTACTACGGAGCTCCCAACGTCCGCCAGCCCGGGTTCCGCTGGATCACGCCCGGCGGCGTGTTGGGGGTCTCGCTCTGGGTCCTCGCGTCGGCGGGGTTCGCGCTCTACGTCGCCAACTTCGGCTCCTACAACAAGACCTACGGCAGCCTCGCTGGAGTGATCGTGTTTCTCGTCTGGCTGTGGATCTCGAACCTCGCCGTGCTGCTGGGCGCGGAGCTCAACGCCGAGCTGGAGCGCGCGCGGGAGCTGGAGAGCGGCGTTCCGGAGGAGCGAACGATGGCAATCGAGCCTCGTAACGAGCCCAAGCAGGCCTAGGAGGGGAAGCCAGCAAGGCGCCGACGCGGCCCGTTTCGCGTCAGGTCGAGGTTCGCCGCGACGACGCTCCCAAGGGGAGAGTCGGCCCGTCCGCACCCCTGTCTACTGTGAGCGAGCGATGACTAAGCAGGCATCATTCGGCCAACAACCGGCGCTGAGCGAGGGCTCCACGAACGGTGGAGGGCCCACCGGCGCGGAGCGCGCCTGGGTGCGCGACCTCGCCGACGGGCAGGTCGTCGAGGCCGTGTTCGGGGTCCGGGAGCGAGAGCTTCGCCAGCGGCGCAACGGCGGACAATGGCTCCGGCTGGTCATCTGCGATCGTTCCGGGACCGTCGAGGCGGTGGTCTGGGAGGGTGTCGAGGAGTCGTTCGAAGCCGCCGCCCCGGGCTCCGCGGTCCACATCAACGGCCGCTTCGGAGTCCATACGCAATACGGCCCGAAGATCACCGTCGAGACGATCCGCCGCGCGCGTCCTGACGAGTTCGAGGGCGCCGATCTCGCCGATGGCCCGAACGTCCCGGTGGAGCGGCTGGAGGCCGACCTGCGCGAGCTCCTGGAGACGGTCCAGAATCCCCAGCTTCGAGAGCTGCTCGACCGCTTCTTCGACGGGGGCTCCCCCGTCTGGGTCAGGTTCCAGGAGGCCCCGGCCGCCAAGTACTACCACCAGGCCTACCGCCACGGGCTCCTCGACCACACGGTCTCGGTGGCCCAGGCGGTGAGCGCCTCCGCCTCCGCCTTCACCGGGGTGGATCGGGACATCGCGGTCACCGGGGCGTTGCTTCACGACATCGGCAAGACGATGGCCTATAACGACGATCCGTTGGGGATCGACCTCACCGACGCAGGCCGCCTCCAGGGCGAGATCCCGCTCGGCTACTACCTGGTCCGCCGCGAGATCGAGCGGATCGACGGCTTCGATCCCGAGATGGCTCAGGCGATCTTCCACATCGTCCTCTCTCACCACGGGACGTTGGAGAATGGCTCGCCGGTGATCCCCGCCACCCGCGAGGCTACCCTCGTGCACGCGATCGACAACCTCGGCGGCAAGCTCGGCAGCTTCGATCGGATCGAGCGCACGCTGCCCGACGGCGAGGCCTGGTCGCGGTTCGACCGCGGAATCGACTCGGCCGCCTACTTCCGCTCCCGGGCAGCCTAGTCGCGGGTCGCTAATCGGACTACTTGGTTCGGGTCTCATTACTCAGTTCCAGCGGCGCTGCGACTTGGCTGGGTGTTGTGTCTTGAATTGCGGGTACCCGGTTCCTAGACCGGTCGCAGTCGGCTGCTGAGGCCCTGTTGGCGGTCCAGCGAATATGTTGGCGGTCCAGCGAATACGGAGGAGGCCCTGAGCCGATCGTGAGCACCGTTGCGCAGCCCAACAAGCGCACGGACGCGCAACAAGAGAGGCACGGTGGCGCCAACGGAGTGCCGATGGCCGAGGACGCTCTGTTCGTCGCCAAGAGGCGAGCCTTTCTCGTCCTCGAGGAGCACCGCGAGACCCTTGCTGTTCGCCTGCGCCGCCGAGTCCGTGTGCGCAGGCGCTACGAGGACCTGTGCCTGGCCAAGATGGTGACCCGGCTCCAGCGCGATTACCTCCAACCGACCCCCGGAGCCAAACTCTCGCTGGGTGACACGGATGTCGAGTACGGAATCGCCGATTGGGCGAGGCCGTGGGGCCCGACCTTCCTGCTCCAATTCGAAGCGGATCTCAACGCCTTCGATCTGAAGCTGAAGACGTCGCGCAGATGGCTGTCCGCCGCCACTCAGAGAAAGGCGGAGGCTTGGGCGGCGGAGCGCCTCGCTTCGATCACGGCTCGGATGGCGAGCAAGCTCAAGGCCGCAGAGTTCGCGCTGCCGAGCTGGGCCTCCAATAGGCAACCGTCCCGACATCCGGCGCCCCGGCGCGCGGCGCGCCGGGCCGGTCCCCGCGCCGCGTTTGGCCGAGGCGCGGCCCCGCGTGTCGCCTCCGGACGCGCAAGGGATGGCTGGCTCGACCTCAACCAAGCGAGCTTCGCCGAGCTGCGCTCGCTGAACCTCTCGATTACCCAGAGTCACCGCCTGTTGGCCTACCGCGAGCGGGTTGGTCGCTACGAGTCGATCGAGCAGCTCGACGACGTCCCCGGCTTCCCCAAGGACGTCCGGGAACGGCTCAAGCGCCAGCTGATCGTCTAGGCGAGTGCCCCGTCAACCAATGAATGCCCCGTTCCGGCGGCTGCAAGTCTCGCCTGCAGCGCCGAAGGCGCGGTGCGAGCGCGAAGCGCGAGGTCCTCGGTCGCTGACGTAGCGCTGCTACGTCAGCTCCCTGCGTCCTCGCCATGCTCGACTTTCGCTCGCCAGAAGCGGGCCACCATTGGTGGACGCGGCACTAGCCCCGCAAATTGCGCACAAAGCGCGTCCGCCGCTTGCGTGGCTACTGGGAGCGCGCCTCTATTCTCCCCGTCGTGGCGAAGGACACCGAGAAGCTGATCCGCCAGCTCTCCCTGATCTCGTTCCTGATGGCCAACGGGCGGCCCGTTTCGGCACTCGAGATCAAACGCGAGGTGGAGGGCTACAGCTCCATGAACGACGATGCCTTCGCGCGCCGCTTCTACGCCGATCGCGCCGAGCTCGACAGCCTCGGCATCTCGCTCCAGGTCGAGAAGCCGGCCGAGGGCTTTTTCGAGGCGGAGCTCTACGCGCTGCCACCCGAGAACTACTACCTGCCGCCAATCGAGTTCACCGACGGCGAGTTGGCG
>Ga0307312_10001015_pt1 | contig 14126 bp, 9 predicted proteins | sample ER_DNA_202_FD_194489 | JGI IMG/M metagenome (GOLD analysis project Ga0307312, IMG submission 194489) | Bulk soil microbial communities from the East River watershed near Crested Butte, Colorado, United States - ER_DNA_202 | ecosystem: Environmental > Terrestrial > Soil > Floodplain | place: USA...
CGAGCATCTCGACGCCGCGATGGCCGCGAAGATTGTCGAGGTCGAGCGGACCGACCCCGAAAAGGCCAAGGTGCTGCGCGACGACGTCTTATTCAACATCCGCCAGAAGCACCAGGATCTGCTCACCCAGCTTGCCGTGTCGATCCAGGGCTATTTGGCAATCGACCTCGTCCGCAAGAACAACCTGGAGCTGATCAAGGGCGTCGACCGGGCCACGACGACCACCATCTCGGCGCTGCGCACGGCCGTCATCGTCGCCCAGGCGCTGGCCAACCAGCGGCTCGTGCTCGACCAGATCACCGCGTTGAACACGACAACGTCGAACCTGATTGAGTCGACGGCGCAACTGCTGGCCACCCAGGGTGTCGACATCCAGAAGCAGTCGGCCGACGCCGCGGTCAGCATCGAGTCGCTGCAGCGCTCGTTCGACAACATCTACCAGTCCATGGACGCCATCGACTCGTTCAAGACGCAGGCCCTGGACTCGATGAAGCAGACCGTCGGCACGTTACAGACCGAGATCGACAAGGCCCAGTCCTATCTCGCGCGAGTCCGAGTCAGCGACGGGAAGACTGCCGACGGTGACGGCGGCGACCTGAACCTGTCAATCTGATCGACGTGGGTTTTCTTCAGCGGTTGGCTGCACTTTTCCGCAGCCAGGCACCTGCCCCGGTGGTACCCGCACGGTGCGACGATGACGAGATCCTGGCCTCGCTGGACCAGTTGCAGGCTGCCGCGAAGGGCAAGGTGCCCGACATGGTCACCGCCCGCGTCGACCGGGTCGCCTTCGTGGTGCGCGAGACTGTGCCGCGGCTGACGAACCTCGGGCCCGGCAGCATCACCGCCCACGACGTGTTGCGCACCGCCACGTCCTACATGCCCGAGGCGGTCGCGGCGTACATGCGGCTGCCACGTTCGTTCGCCGACCACCGTCCGGTGAGCAATGGCAAGACGTCGCTGACGGTGCTTTGCGACCAACTCGACCTGCTCGGCTCGAAGATGGACGACGTATTCGAGGCGGTGTGCCGGGCTGATGCCGATGCCCTGATCGCGCACGGGCGCTTCCTTGCGGAGAAGTTCGGCTCCGGCGCGCTCGCCCTCGACCCGAAGCTGAGATGAGGCCGAATCGCCGGCCCTACCGCCGATCTGCACGCTCTGGTTGAGTCATCGCTCGAGGCGGCCATGGAGATCGGGCTGGGGAGGGGCAGCGATGAGCAAGTCCGTCGACGCGGTGCGCGCATCAGTGGCTGGGCTGGTCGCGGCGGGCGTCGCCAGCGGTGAGACCGAGGCAAGCGTAATGGCCGAGGCAGCGGCTCTCGCCGCCACGGCGGCCGAGCGGGCCCCCGGTGCGGCCGCCGATTGGGGCGCTGCGTTCGGCGGCCGCACCAGCGGCTTCGAGGCAGCCGCACGTGCCGGCCAGTCGTTCACGAGGCGGCCGACGCCCGTGCTTGCCCGCCTCGTCGCGCGTGGCGGCGAGCAGGCAGCGACCTACGCGCAGGCGCTGGCCGAGTTGGCATCAGCCGCGTGCGCGCTGGGCGAGCCGAGTCTGCAGGCGATGGGCACCGCCTCGGTGATCGCGGCCGTGCAGCAGGACGCCGCGCCCGGGAGCTCAGCAGCGCCCTGCTCCGGTATTGGTCGCCAACCTTGCTATCCGACTTCTGGCGGCGAAGACCGGAACGCGCCGCCGGCCACAGCCGCCCCGCCCGCCGCGGCTGCCGCGCCGCCTACCAAGACGCTGGACGAGCTGCTCGACCAGCTCGACGACCTGATCGGCCTGGACGCCGTCAAGACCGAGGTGCGCCACCAGGCCGAGGTGCTGCGCGTGGCCAAGTTGCGCACCGCCAAGAAGCTGCGCGACCCGGCGATCACACGCCACCTGGTGTTTGTCGGCAACCCGGGCACCGGCAAGACGACAGTGGCCCGGCTTGTCTCCGGTATCTACAGGGCACTGGGCGTCCTCGAAGGCGGGCAACTCATCGAGAGCGACCGCTCGGCGCTGGTCGCGGGCTACGTCGGGCAGACGGCACTCAAGACCGCAGAGGTCGTCGGCAGGGCGATAGGCGGCGCCCTGTTTATCGACGAGGCGTACGCCCTTGCCGACGACGAGTTCGGCGAGGAAGCCATCGAGACCCTCGTCAAGCAGATGGAGGACCACCGGGACGAACTGGTGGTGATCGTCGCCGGCTACCCCGAGCCGATGCGGGGCTTCATCGACGCCAACCCCGGGCTGGCGAGCCGGTTCCGGCTGACGCTGACCTTCGACGACTACACCGACGGTCAGCTCGTGGAGATCTTCACCAAGATCAGCTCCGAGTCCGACTTCACACCGACCGCGGACGCCCTGGCGCGGCTGAGGCAAATCCTGACGCTCACCCCGCGCGACACCGGATTCGGCAACGCTCGCTTCGTCCGAAACCTCTTCGAGGCCGCGGTCGTTCGTCAGGCATGGCGCCTGCGCGACGAGCCCGATCCGACCGTGGAACAGCTTCGCGAGCTTGCCCCCGACGATCTGGGTGAGCTACCCGATACGGTGCATCCGCCAGAGGGAGATATGACGACTAGTCGGACGATCTGATGACTGTCATCGAGACCGGTCAGCCAGCCGGCGCGCCCATACCGCAGCCGCCACCTGCCCGGCAGGTCGTGCGCCAGGTTGCCCGCGCGACATTCGAGGGCACTCCAGGACGCATGCGCAGCTACGGCGCCTTCGTCGTGCTCGGATGCCTCGTGTTCGGCCTTTTCGCGTTCATTGCCGCGTCGAGCCGGGCCAGCGCGCTGTCGAGCGCGCGCTCGGACGCCGCGCAGTTGGTGCGCATCCAGGCGATCCGCACCAACCTCGTCTTCGCCGACGCGAACCTGACCAACGCATTCCTCGTCGGCGGGCTGGAGCCGCCGGCGGCACGCAGCGCATACCAGGAGGGAATCGCCACGGCGTCGACTACGCTGGCCGAAGCCTCGGGCGTCAGCGCGCAAGACGCGGCCGTACTGGCCAACGTGAACGACGTCGTCACGCAGTACACGGGCCTGGTCGAGTCGGCCCGGGCGAACAACCGGATCGGCTATCCCTTGGGGGCTGCATACCTGCGCCAGGCCACCCAGCTCCTGCGCACCGACGCGCTGCCGCCGCTCGAAGACCTGGTCAAGACCGAGCAGGCGCGCATCGCCGACTCCTATTCCGGCAGCGCGCATGCCGTGTACTGGCTGGTAATCGGCCTGCTAGCAGCTCTCGGCATCCTGCTCTTCACCCAGATATGGCTGGCGGGGCGAACCCACCGGCTGCTGAACCTCCCGCTGGTCACCGCGAGTGCCGCCGTCATCGTGGTGGGTGTCGTCTTGGTCGCGACCATGGCGTGGAGTCAGAGCAAGGCAAATCACACTCGCTCGAACGCCTACTTCGCGACGGTCGAGTTGGCCACCGCGCGCATCGACGCGTTCGACGCGAAGAGCGCGGAGAGTCTCACACTGATCTCCCGCGGGTCGGGGCAGGCGTACGACCAGAGCTTCAACAGCCTGGCGCGCAATGCCACCATGATCTTGAACGACGCCGCTGACCAAGGCGGTGCGGACGAGCAAGCCGCCAAGACGGCGTTCGCCGCCTATCAGAGTGTGCATCAACAAATTCGCGCGGAAGATGACCGCGGCAACTGGGACGGCGCCGTCGCTCTCGCCACTGGGGGCAAGGCAACGGATGCCAACGCGGTGTTCGGCACATTCGACACAGCGTCGGCCAAGGCACTCGGCCAGCGCTCGGCCCAGCTGCGCAACGACCTCAGCACGGCCCGAGCTCCGCTCACTCTACTCGCGTGGATCGCGCTGATAGTCGGGGTGGCCGCCGCCGTCACGTCGATACGCGGCATCTCGCTCCGGCTGCGGGAGTACCGATGAAGAAACTCCTGCTGACAGGGACATTGACCGCGGCGGCTGCCGCCTTGGTGGCAGGATGCAGCGCAGGCAGCACGCCGACCCTGCCCTCCGCGCCCGCGCCGTCGTCCAGTGCAGCACCGAGCCCCAGCCCTACGCCGACACGTGCGGGCTGCAACAACAACGACAACACGCGTGTCGAGTCCTACGCGCCGAGCGGCCCGCTGCCCGCACCTGGCGACTTTCGTGGCTCGACCATGGAAAAGATCAGGGACAAGGGCAAGATCACTGTCGGCGTCTCGGCCGACAACCTGCTCTTCGGATTCCGCAATCCGATCACCGGCCAACTCGAAGGCTTCGACATCGACATGGTCAACGAGGTGGCCCACGCGATCTTCGGCGAGGACATCAAGGGCAAGGTCGAGTACCGGGTCGAGAACTTCGCGCAGCGGATCCCCGACCTGCGGTCGGGACGGGTAGATCTCGTCGCTGACATCATGACCATCAACTGCATGCGGTGGAGCCAGATCGCCTTCTCCACCGAGTACTTCCACGCCGGACAGCAGGTGCTGGTGCGCAAGAACTCGCCGTACACGGATGTCGGCCAGCTCAACGGCCGCAAGGTCTGCACGGCGACGGGCTCCACCGGCAGCCAGAACCTCACGAGTCTCTATCCCAAGGTCGTCCAGGTGCACGTCGCCAACATCAGCGACTGCATGGTGCTGTTCCAGCAGGGCTCGGTCGAAGGCATCGTCTCGGACAACACGGTGTTGTCGGGGTTCGCCAGCCAGGATCCGTACGCGCGGATCGCCGGTGATCAGTTCACCAAGGAGCCGTACGGCCTCGGCATCCCGGCGGAGAACGTGGACTTCGTTCGGTTCGTCAATGCGCTGCTGCAGGACATGCGCACGGACGGTCGCTGGGCCACGATCTACCGCAGGTGGCTTCCCGCCCCGGTGCCGAACCCACCGCCCGCCGTATACGGGCGCGCGCTGCCATGACCGTGACCACCCTGGCCACGCCACCCACCGCTCCCGGCTCGCTCACCGCGCCTGCCGGCGCACGCAGCGTCCTGAAGTTTCTGGACGAGCTGCGACGCTGGCGCGACGACCTGAAGACCGCACTAGGTTCGCTCGACCGGCGCGCGCAGGTGTCGTCTGCGCCCGACACGTTCACCAGCGATCTCACTTTGGCCCTATCGCTGTTGGAGTCGATCGACCGGCGCACCGACGAGCTGATCCGGGTATGGGACAGCGGGCGCGTGACCGAGAAGGAGCTGGCGCGCATCGCGCAGCTGATTTGGGGACGGCTGCCGGACCCGCTCGGCAACCCGTCGGCGTTCTCGCTCAGCGAGGCCACCACCCTGGCCGCCGCGCTGGAGGCGCGACTTGCCGCACGCCTCGACGCCGACACGATCGCGGGCTCCGGGGTGGCCGATCGCATCGGTCCGCTGCGCGAGACGCTCGCCCGCTGCCATCACCTCGCGGCTACGTTGGCGCGCCACAGCGGTGACGCCGAGGCCCTTGCCGACCAGCTCGAGGTCGCACTGGGGGGCGACGCCGGCCCGGCCGCGTTGGGCAGGGAAGTGGCTCGCATCGTGAACGCCGCCGAGATCCTCGAACGCGACCTGATCAAGGAGACCTCGCTACGGGCTTCCGTGGGGCGCGAGTCGGCGTCGCTGGCCGCCCGCATTGCCGAGCTGGCTGCGATCGAGAGGCAGGTGCGAGCCACTGCGGAGAAGTGTCGGGACAAGATCACCGCGCCGCCGCGCCTCGCCGTGCCGGACATCGCCGCCTTGGGGGCGGTACCGCCCATCCCGGACGGCCCCGACGCCCCAGGCACCTGGAAGGCGACGCAGGCCGCACTGACCGACTATCGCGAACGTCTCGAACGAGCGGCCGCAGCGCTGGCCGAGGCCGGCCGCCGATTCAGCGCGCCGCTGACCGAGAGAGCCGAGTTGCGCGGGCTCGCCGAGGCGTATCAGGCCAAGGCCGCGGCGGCGGGGCTGGCCGAGGATCCCGCAATCGGCGAGCGATTCGCCGCACTGCGCTCCTTGCTGTGGCGCGCGCCGTGCGATCTAGCCGTGGCCCGCCCGCTCGTCGCCGAGTACGGGCGAGCGGTGCAGGTCGCCGTCGGTGCGATCGCCGCACCGCCCGAGCCACCGGTGCCCGCAATCGAGTCGTCAGTTCCAGCGCCCGAAACGCCGATGCCGAGGGCACCCGCGCCGGACATAGCCGCCGCCTCCGAGGAGTCGCAGTGAATTGCACCCAGCCTGGCTGCGCCGGACAGATAGAGGACGGCTACTGCAACGTCTGCGGAGCCCCGGCCGTCGCAGAACCGAGCGCGGCTCCGAGCGCCTCAATGCCCATTGCTCGCACCGGCAGCACCCGCACGAGCAGCTCGTCGCGGCTGTACAGCGCGCCGATCGGGTCGGCCCGCGGAGGAGGTACCCGCCCCACCCGCAGCCTCGGCACGGCACATACCCGCTCGTCCCGGCTGGGCGCCGGAATCACGTCCATCCCGCCGGCACCGGTGCCGGATCCACGTTCGGTGATCATGGCGAACCCAGAGGTCGCCGAGGAGAAGCGGTTCTGCGCCAAGTGCGGCGCGCCCGTGGGTCGATCACGGGACGGAAGGCCTGGGCGCACACAGGGCTTCTGCCCCAAGTGCCGTACCGAGTTCTCCTACGCGCCGAAGCTTTCCGCCGGAGACCTGGTCGGCGGCCAGTACGAGGTGGTCGGCCCGCTGGCCCACGGCGGCCTCGGCTGGATCTACCTTGCCGCGGACAAGAACGTCTCAGACCGATGGGTCGTACTCAAGGGCCTGCTCAATGCCGGCGATCTCGATGCATACCAGGCGGCCGTCGCAGAGCGGCAGTTCCTCGCCGAGGTTCAGCATCCGCTCATCGTCAACATCTACAACTTCGCGATGTACGAGGACGCCGGCTATACGGTGATGGAATACGTCGGCGGTAGCTCGCTCAAGCAGATCCTCAAGGTCCGCATGGACGCCAACCACGGGCGTTACGACCCGTTCCCCGCCGACCAGGCCATCGCGTACATGATCGAGATCCTGCCGGCGTTCAGCTATCTACACAGCCAAGGACTCCTGTACTGCGACTTCAAGCCGGACAACATCATCCAGTTCGGCGACGCAGTGAAGTTGATCGACCTCGGCGGCGTGCGCCGCATCGACGACAACGAGAGCGCGATCTACGGCACGGTCGGCTATCAGGCTCCGGAGATCGCCACTCTGGGCCCGAGTGTGGCCAGCGACATCTACACGATCGGGCGGACGTTGGCCGTGCTGCTCCTGGAGTTCCGCGGCCATCAGTCCACATACGTCAAGAGCCTGCCGCCGGTCGATGACACAGCTGTGTTTCAGCGTTATGACTCGCTGTACCGGGTGCTCGCCAAGGCCACGGCCGAGAACCCGAACGACCGCTTCCAATCCGCGGACGAGTTGCGCGAGCAGTTACTTGCCGTGCTGCGCGAGGTGGTGGCCAGCGACGGGGTGGGCGGGCCGGCGCGCCAGTCCACCCCGTCAGTGCTGTTTGGGGCGCCGACGGCATCGGGGGCCACTCTCGAATGGCAGGAGCTGCCACCCCTGCTCGTCGATCAGTCCGATCCGTCCGCGGCATGGTTGGCCAGCGTGTCGATCGACGATCCGTTGCAACGGCTGGCGGCGCTTGACGGCGCCCCGCAGGACACCGTCGAGGTGCTGCTTGCTCGCGCGCGGGCGGGTATCGACGCCGGGCGGTTCGACGTGGCCGACGCCACGATCGAGCGCACCCTGAGCGACGATCCATGGGAGTGGCGCGCCGTCTGGCTCGCCGGGCTTGCCGCGCTGGCTCGGGGTGATTCCACCGCGGCGACCGCCGCGTTCAACACAGTGCTCGGCCAGGTGCCCGGAGAACTGGCGCCAAAGTTGGCACTGGCTCTCGCCTGCGAGACCGCAGGCGAACGCCAGCTCGCCCAGGGCCTCTATCGCACCTGCACAATCGTCGATGCGAACTACATCGCTCCCGCGGCGTTCGGCCTCGCCCGCACCGATCTCGCCGACGGAGACGTCGACGGCGCGCTGAACGCCCTCGACCTGGTCGGGCCGACCAGCGCCGCATACGTAACGGCCCGCCGGACCAAGGCCGAGGTTCTCGCGGGCAGCAACAAGGGCCTGCCCGCGCTTGCCGACGCGGTCGAGACGGTCGAGCGCGTACCGATCGATCCGCGCGACCGCCAGCAACTGACGGTGAAGGTATTGACCCAAGCCCTCGACCAGGTCCAGCAGTCCGGCCCGGAACCGCAAACGCACATCGCCGGCGTCGCGGCGACCGAGCGCGACCTGCGGGCCGGCGCTGAACAGGCCTATCGGCAACTCGCCGCGCTAACTCCGGACAGGGCCGAGCGGATACACCTCGTCGACGCCGCCAACGCCGTCCGACCGAGGTCGCTGGTATGACTTGCCCGCAGTGCGGCGAACCGATCGCTGCAGGCGACGCGTTCTGCGAGAACTGCGGCGCGGCGCTCGCCGCAACACCCTCAGAACCGGTCACGTCGTCCACCGAGACGCCGGCTCGCAGCTGCACCGCATGCGGTGGCGAGGTGGGCGAAGACGGGTGGTGCACCGTGTGCGGCGCCCGGGCCTCCAACGGCCGCGAGCACGTCGTCGAGCAGCCGAGCCCGACCGTGGTCGGGGTCAGCGACAAGGGGCTCCTCCATGCCCGCAACGAGGACGCCTGCGCCCTGGCATCTGACGGAACCTGGACAGCGCTGGTTGTCTGCGACGGCGTCACCACCTCCACTGACAGCGACACCGCCTCCCTGGCCGCGGCCCACACCGCTCGCGACCTGCTCGCCGCGGCGCCCCGTCCCGGCGGCGCGACCGCGGCACGGCAGGCGCATTGGGCCAAGCAGCTCAAGGCCGCTGCGTCGGCGGCCGACATCGCCGTCGAGGCCACGGCATCGGCCGGCGCCGACAATCCCCCGTCGTGCACGTTCGTCGCGGCCGTCGCGGACGGGGCGGTGATCGTCGCCGGATGGGTCGGCGACAGTCGCGCCTACTGGCTGCCCGATAAGGGGCCGGCCGAGCAGCTGTCCGTCGACAACTCGTGGGCCACCGAGCAGATTGCCAGCGGGATCCCGCGCGAGAGCGCTGAAGCTGACTCCAGGGCGCACGCGATCACGAAGTGGCTCGGAGCCGACTCTCCGGACGTCGACGCCTCTACGTCAACGACGACCGCCACGACCCCGGGATGGCTGCTCGTGTGCAGCGACGGGCTGTGGAACTACTGCTCGACCGCCGACGAGCTGCACAAGGTTGTAGCCGCGCAACCGTCAGAGCCGCTCTCCCGGGCCGAAGGATTGGTCCAGTGGGCCAACGAGCAGGGCGGCCACGACAACATCACCGTGACACTGGCTCGTATCGCACCGGAGGAGTGATCGCATGTCCACCACGCCTACTTGGACCGCCGAGGTCTTCCAGAACGAGTACCTGCCCGATGGCGCCACCGATGTCCACGCCATCGTCACGGTGAGTTCGGCTGGAACCGGCCAGGCAGGCGAGAGCGGGGGTGCCGCTGAGGCGATCATCATCGACTGCTCGGGGTCGATGGGTGCGCCGCTAGCGAAGATCATCGCGGCGCGCAAGGCGGCCGCAGCCGCTATCGAGGAGATCGCGGACGGGACGTGGTTCGCGGTCATCGCCGGCGTCGGGCTGGCTGAGCCGGTCTATCCGCGTACCGGCATGGTGCAGGCCGACCAGGGCACCAGAGCCGCAGCAGCGGAGGCCGTCTCGCGGCTGACACCGCAAGGCGGCACGGCGATCGGCCAGTGGCTGGTGGCCGCGCACGAGGCATTCGATCGGGCGCCGGCGACGCAGCGCCACGCCATCCTGCTCACCGATGGAAAGAACGAGGGCGAAACCGCCCAGCAGCTCGCCGCGGCGGTGCAGGCGGTCACCGGCGAGTTCCAGTGCGACTGCCGTGGTGTCGGCGCCGACTGGGACGTCGGCGAGCTGCGCGGCATCGCCACCGCTCTGCTGGGGTCGGTCGACCTGATCGCCGATCCGGCTGATATGGCGGCCGACTTCCTGGCGATGATGCAAACGGCGATGGGACGCGGTGTTGCCGACGCTAAGTTGCGGGTGTGGGCGCCACAGGGCGCTGAGCTGCTTTTCGTTCGGCAGGTGGCGCCGACCATCGACGACCTGACCGATCGGCGCGTCAACGTCACCCCCCTGATCACCGAATACCCGACCGGTGCGTGGGGCGACGAGTCCCGTGACTACCACGTCGCCGTCCGGGTCGCGGCTAAGCCGGTCGGCTCCGAGCAGCTTGCCGCGCGCGTGCAGATCGAGGTGGGCGGCGAGGTGGTCACGCAGGGGCTGGTCAAGGCGCTGTGGTCTGACGACAGCGCGCTGACCGCGCGTATCAGTCCAGCCGTCGCGCATTACACGGGGCAGGCGGAGCTGGCCCAGGTCATTCAGGAAGGTCTCGCGGCGAAAGCCGACGGTGACATCGACACGGCCACGTTCAAACTCGGCCGCGCGGCGAAGCTCGCGGCGGAGACCGGCAACGAGGAGGCGACGCGACGGCTGGAGAAGATCGTCGACATCGAGGACGCCGACACTGGAACGGTGCGCCTCAAGCGTGACGTATCCAAACTCGACGAGATGGCGCTCGACACTAGCTCGACCAAGACGACACGCGTGCGGCCGTCCTCATGAGCGCATGCTTCCTTGATCGTGCAACATGCCGCGGCGCTATGGCGCACGATGTTGCGCAATCCGCCAGGAGGCCTTGCAGATGAGCGCCGTCTGCCCGCAGGGGCACACCTCGTCGACGGACGACTTCTGCGACGTGTGCGGCGCGCCGATCGAGCCCGGCCCGTCAGCGTTCGCCGGGACGTCGAAGCCCCCCGTCACGCCGACGCCTCCCGCTGCGCCGTCGACTCCGCCGCCGGCCACACCGTCCGCGAGCCCGTCATCGCTGTCGTTGCCACCGACCGGCGTCGCGCCGAAGCAATGCCCGAACTGCAGCGCCGCCAACCCGTCCGATGCGCTGTTCTGCGAAGATTGCGGGTACGACTTCACCACCGGCCAGCTGCCGCCACCGCCCGCCCCGATCGACCCGGGCTCGGGGCGCATCGGGCCGACCGCGAGCTCACCGGCCGACCCGTCGCACGTCGGTTGGGTCGCCGAGATATGGATCGACCCGGACTGGTTCACCCATCAGCAAGCCGCGGGCGCCTGCCCCACCAGCGGGCTGCCCACCGTGGTCCGGCTCAAGGATAGGGTGGCGCTGATCGGACGCCGCTCGAAGAGCCGCAACATCAACCCAGAGATCGACTGCTCCAGCGACGGCGCCATCTCGCACCGCCATGCGGAGCTGATCCGAAATGGTGAGCTATGGTCGGTGAAGGATCTCGGCTCGACCAACGGTACCTACGTCGGCGCGCCTGGTAGGGCCTACCCCGACGACGCGCTCGAACCTCAGCGGCCACGAGAACTCGCCGACGACGAACGCATCTACCTTGGCGCCTGGACGCGCGTCGTCGTCCGCAAGGCCACCGACGCGGAGAAGGCGAGCGCTGCCTCCTAGCCGGTCAACCGGTTCGCCGGCCGCGGCATCAGTCGAGGTAGGAGCGCCTTGTCGGCGAAGGCCGTCCGGCTCTTGCCGATCTCGAGCACCACTCGCGGGCCTGAGCCTCGGATCACTCGTCCCGCCCCGAGAAGCTCGATTGTCCTCGGTCGGGCGGTTGACCTATGCCGAGCGTTGGAACGGCAGGGAAATGTCGACTCATGCTGGACCGGCGTCAGCTTAACTGTCGGTCAACCACCAGCGATCCAGTGCACTTATCCACTATGGACGGTCCATGAATCTGTCCATGACCATCTGCCATCGGTAGACACGAATGACAGTGCAAACACTGTATGTGCCTCTGTTTTCGCGCGCAGACACTCCAGTCGGCATCACTCACCGATCTTGTAATCGAGCGGTTCCCGTTTCGAGTCCGGCCGTCGGCTCCAGCAAGATACAGGTGTGATAACGCTTCCACGGCAGGCGCACGTTGATCTTCTGTCCATGAAGACCTGTCTGCGCTGGCCTGTGCGGCCGTGTTGTCCTGGGCCGCCGATGGTGTCTTTGATCGCCAGGAGCGTCGCTCACTGGCTGCTCGAGAAGCAGCCGCGCAAGACCGCGAACGCAACCTTCGGGTCGGCAAGCGGCTTCGAGGTATGGCAAGGTCGCCAGGCTAGGCGCATATGGGCTGCCGTGTGGCCTTCATCGCGAACCGCCGAGGCAGACCGAGTCCGCCCATCGGCCAGCCAGCCTGCTACGCCACACCGCACCGCGCGCACCGGCTCGACCATTTCGCTGGCGTGCTGGGTCGGAACCGACCCAGCCGTTACTAACGATCCAGCCGTTACTAATACTGCAGGCGTATCCGTGACCGTCGATCTTCCTGCCGCCGCACTGGCGCGCCTGCAAGCCGAAGCCGCCAAGCGGCGCTTGAGCATCGACGAGGTAATCGCCGAACTGGCTGCGTAATTGCCGTTGGACACGACATTGGCGCCACAGAGCACCCTCGCTTTCGTCGGCGCCGCAGCGTCAAAGGCTGGGATCACCACGGGCATGGACGATGCGCTGAGCGAGGGTTTCGGCCGTGACTAGCCCGTGCTGATCGTCGACACCGGCGTGCTGGTCGCCGCCGCTGATCGCACCGCACTACGGCGCTTGCTCACAGTTGCGGACCAGCGAACCGCAGCCGCTGGTCACCACGGCGATGCTCATCGCTGAGACGGCGTGTCTGCTCGATACGGAACGCGCCCCGCGCGTCGAGGCTCTGCTTTACCAGTCCATTCTCGACGGGCAGTTGCCGGAAAAGGGGTGTGACGGACGCTGGGGGCGTGCGCAGCTACGGGCAGGTCCGCCCCATCGCGTGGGCTACGGCCTGGTGGCGGCGGTCAGTCACGACGGCGGCGCAAGCTTCGCCTACTCCGCGCCGCACTTCAGCAACTGCGCCGGCGGTACCGCGGCCAACGGCGGCGACTTCGGGCGCTCATCGGACCCGTGGGTGTCGTGGGCGCCCAACGGCGACCTATGGTCGATCAGCCTGTCGGTCGACACGACGACCACGCGCAACGCGGTCCTGGCCGCCAAACTGCCCCACGGGTCCGCGACCTGGAGCGAGCCGTTCACGCTGAAGTTCGACACCTCGCGCGCAGGACTCCCGCTCGGCAACAACTTCAACGACAAGGAGTCGCTCACCGCCGACCGCACCGACCCGAGCGGCAACCTGGTCTACGCGGTGTGGGACCGGTTCGTCTCGCCGAACGAGAACGCTCCGCTGGACGCATTGTTGAACGCGCACGCGTTCCACCAGCCGGTCTGGTTCGCGCGCACGACCAACGGCGCCTCCTCGAGTCCTACCTGGGAGCCGGCGCGGCCGATCTTCGATCCGGGGACCCAGAACGGGACGATCTCGAACCAGATCATCCCGCTGCCCGACGGGTCCCTAGTGGACGGCTTCTACCTGTTCAAGACGAACCAGAACAACCAGGGCACGCGCGGGAACAGCGTCGCGGTCGTCCGCTCCACCGACAAGGGACAGACCTGGTCTAAGCAAGCGATCGTCGTCGCCCCGGACAACGCCATCGGCGAGACCGACCCCGAGCCGATCCACTGCCGCCCGTTCATCACCGGCAACCCGCCGTGCACGCTGGTCCGCTCCGACGGCGTGATCGTCGACCTGGCGGTGGACTACAGCAGCGGCCCGCACCACGGGCGGCTTTACCTGACCTGGCAGGACCACGCCGACAACCCGTTCGGCGACGACCTGATCATGCTGTCCCACTCCGACGACGGCGGGCTGACCTGGTCGACGCCGGCCAAGGTCAACCAGACGCCCAGCGGGACCTTCACCGATCAGGCCTTCGAGCCGGCCGTGCACGTCAACGCCAGCGGCCTCGTCGCGGTGTCCTACTACGACTTCCGCAACGACGTCTCCGGCGACGGCGCCCTGACGACCGACCACTGGATCGTGCACTCCCACGACGGCGGGGCGACCTGGACCGAGAACCACCTCGGCGGACCCTTCGACATGCACCAGGCGCCGTACGCCCGCGGTTACTTCGTGGGCGATTACCAAGGCCTCGACGCCCAGGGCAATGTGTTCCGGACGCTGTTCACGCTCGCGAGCCCCAGCGTCGGCGTCTTTCCCAACCCAAACCCCCACCGACGTGTTCACCAACACCGCGGGCTGAACATT
>Ga0307312_10001017_pt1 | contig 14119 bp, 7 predicted proteins | sample ER_DNA_202_FD_194489 | JGI IMG/M metagenome (GOLD analysis project Ga0307312, IMG submission 194489) | Bulk soil microbial communities from the East River watershed near Crested Butte, Colorado, United States - ER_DNA_202 | ecosystem: Environmental > Terrestrial > Soil > Floodplain | place: USA...
AGCAGTCGAATCAGCAGCCAGCGTGATCGTGTCCGAGCTGCTGTTCGCAGCTTTGTCGGATCCGGAGATGTTCCGGGCCCCCGGCGTGGCCGCACCGGCGGACCAGCTGTAGTCCGCGGGCGACGAATACGGGCTCGTCGTGTCCGCGCCACCCGTCGAGCCGCTCCAGCCCGAGAGGCCGGAAACGTCGGGGAAGCTCACCGAGGAGACCGCTGTATCGGTGTCGGAGGCCGTGGCGCTGAGCCGGAAGCTGCCCGAACCCGCAGGCCGGAAGAACTGCGTCTTCGTCGCACTGTCGTAGTACTGGTTGCCCGCACCCGTCAGCTCGGTCGGCGCGGTGAGCGACACATTCGGTGCCTGCGTGTCGACCTTCGCCGTCGCGGTGACGGACGATGACGTGTTCCCGACGTTGTCGGTGATCGTGAAGCTGTAGCGGTAGCAGTTCCCGTTCGAGACGGATGTGTCGGGGCTGGAATAGGTGCCCGCGTCGGCGGTGAAGCTGCCGCAGGAGTCGCCGGTGAGCGAGGCCGACTCGCGCGTGACTGTCCGGCTCGAGGTGTCGAGACCCGAGCCGGAGCCGTCGTTGCCGTCCCCGAGTGTGAAGCTGACCGAAGCAGATCCGTAATACGGGGCGTTGGCGCCGGTGAGCGTGATCGACTGGCCCGTGGGAGCCGCCGAATCCTGCGTGAGCGTGAACGGAACGTTCGTCGTCGCGCCGGCCCCGTTCGTCGCCACCACATCGTGCGCTGCGGCGTCGGTTGTCGACGCGCTCCACGTGTAGTCCTCGACGTATGGCGAGCTCGTCTGGGAGCTGCCACCGGTCACGTTCGTGACAGACGGGAAGTCCACCGACGTCAGGCCGGTATGCGGATCGTCGGCGGTTGCGGTGACGCGGAACGTCCCGCCGCCCGTGCCGGGGCGATAGAAGAGAGTCGAACCCGAGACGTGCTGCGCGCCGCTTGACGGATTCTCGGTGAGCGCGAGCGACAGATTCGGGGGCGTGCCGTCGAGCAAGACATCCTGGGAGCCGACGGCTTCCTCGTTGCCCAGGTTGTCGTAGGCGCGGAACTTCACCGTGGCCGTGGAGTTGATGCTGATGGCGCCCGAGTAATCCGAGCCGTTCACCGGCGTGGGATCCGTGCCGTCCGTCGTGTAGCGAATCTTCTGGACGCCCGAACCGGCCCCGTCGTTGCCGCTGAGCGTCACCGAGACCGGCGCACTCGTGTAGTAGGTCCCGCTGAGGCAGGCGGCGCCGTTGCACTGCACCGTCGTGGTCGGCGCGGTCGAGTCCGCCGTGACGCTGAAGTTCGAGCTTGCGGTGCCGCCCGCGTTGTTCGCGGCCGAGACGCTCTTCGAGCCAGGCTCCGCCGCGGTCGGAGTGAACGAATAGGTGCGTGTTGCGCCCGACCCCGACACCGACCAGTTGGTCCCCATCGAGCCCGCCGTCGGGAAGCTGTATCCGGAGATGCCGGTATCGGTGTCGGTCGAGCTTGCGGTCAGGTCGAACCCACCGTTGGCCGCGGTCGGCTTGATGAAGACCTGAGTACCGGAGCCCGAGTAGTAGGCACCACCGGTTGCGTTCGCGGGCGTCAGGGACGGGTTGCTCGGCGCCGAGGTGTCCACCTTCACGATCGTCGAGATCGAGACGGCGTTGCCGACGTTGTCGGTACCGGTGAGCGTGTACTTGTAACACCCGGTCGAGAGGCCGCTCTCGCCGGGGCTGCCGGTGATCGTGGACGGCGAGCCGAAGGAGCCGCAGGTGTCGGCCGACGAGAACGTGGCAGTGGTGCGGACGAGGGTCGACGTGGCGAGCCCGGACTCGGTCGCCGAGGCAGTCTCGGAATAGTTGGTGCGGGAGTCGATCGGGAACGTGCCGTCGGTGTCGTAACTCACCGACGTGCCGCCGGTGCCGGCCGTGCCGTTGACCGTGACGGCGCCCGAGGTGGGCGCGGTGGAGTCGGCTGTCACGTCGAACGTGCCGTTGCCCGACGTTCCACCCGCGTTGTTCGTCGCGGTCACGTTCTGGGTGCCGTTGGTCGTCGCCGTTCCTGTGTAGCTGTAGGTCCGGGTCGCGCCCGAGCCCGAGCCCGACCAGTTCGTGCCGAGGCTGCCACCCGCGGGGAACGTGTAGCTCGCGACGTCAGTGTCGCTGTCCGTCGAACTTGCGGTCAAATCGAAGCCGCCGCTCGCCGCATCCGGCTTGAAGAACACTCGGGTTCCCGTGCCGGAGTAGTAGGCACCGCCTGTGGCGTTCGCGGGCGTCAGCGACGGATTGCCCGGCGCAGATGTGTCGACCTTGACGGTCGTCTGGATCGAGACGTTGTTGCCGACGTTGTCGGTGCCCGTGAGTGTGTAGCGGTAACAAGCTGTGGCGAGGCTCGTCTGGTCAGGGTTGCCCACGATCGTTGTCGGTGAGCCGAAGGCGCCGCAGACGTTCGGGGAGGCATAGGCGGCGCTGGTGCGCACGAGCGTGGAGGACGCGAGGCCGGACGCCGAGCTCGTCTGCGACTCGGAATAGTCGGTGCGCGTTCCGATCGTGAAGTTACCGTCGCTGTCGTAGCTCGCCGTGCCGCCGGCGCTGGCCCCGGTTCCGTTCACGGTCACCGCGCCGCCGCTAGGGGCGGTGGAGTCGAGCGCGACGTCGAACGAGGAGCTGGCCGATCGGCCCGCGTTGTTCGTCGCGGACACATTCTGTGAGCCGTTCGTCGTCGCCGTCGCGGTGTAGCTGTACGTTCGCGAGCTTCCGGAGCCTGAGCCGGACCAGTTCGTGCCCAGCGACGAGCCGGCTGGGAAACCGTAGGAGGCGATGCCGGTGTCGCTGTCGCTCGAGCTCGCAGAGATGTCGAAGCCGCCGTTGGCTGCGTCCGGCTTGAAGTACACGCGCGTGCCCGAGCCCGGGTAGTAGGCGCCGCCGCTTGCGTTCGACGGGGTCAGTGTGGGAGCGGCCGGGTCGGACGTGTCGACCTTCACGGTCGTGGAAATCGAGACGGTGTTCCCGACGTTGTCGGTCCCCGTCAGGGTGTACCGGTAGCAGCCGGTCGAGAGGCCGTTCTGAGCGGGGTTGCCGGTGATGGTCGAGGGCGAGCCGAAGGAGCCGCAGACGTCGGCCGAGCTGAAGGTCGCGCTGGTGCGGACGAGCGTCGACGACGCGAGCCCCGACTCGCTGCCGGACTGAGTCTCGGCGTAATCCGTGCGAGTCCCGATCGTGAAGCTGCCGTCAGTGTCGTAGCTCGAGCTCCCGCCGCCCGTTGCGGCGATCCCGTTGGCCGTCAGCGCTCCGCCTGTCGGGGCATTGGAGTCGTTCACGAAGGTCAGGGCGGGCGCCGCCGTTGCATTGGCTGCGGCGTCACGGCCGGTCACGACTTCCGTCGGCGACGAGGTCGTTCCCTGTGCCCAGCTGAAATCGTTCGAGTCATACGGACCGCCGGCTGGTGAAGAGACCGTCGAGCCCGTGTGCGTCCAGCCCGCCGTCGTGCCGCCGAGCGCCGCCGTCTGGCTCGAGGCCGGGCCCGATCCAGCGTCGGAGACCGCGTTGCGGATCTTGAAGCTGCCGCCGCCGGTCTCGACGCCCCGGTAGTAGACGGTGTTGCCGTTCTTCAGGGCGGAGCCCGCCGGCGAGACGGAGGTCAGCGACAGCGAGTTGGTGGGGCCCGCGCTATCGACCTTGGCGATGAAGCTTGCCGACGAAGATCCCGTGTTGCCGACGTTGTCTGTCAGTTGCTCGCGGTACTGGTAGCACTTGCCATCCTGCACGGTCGTGTCGTTGCCGCCGGTGAGCGTGACGTTCGTCCAGCCGCCGCTGAAGGAGCCACAGCTTCCGCCTGAGAGCGTCACCTCGTCGCGCTGCGCGACGCTCGAGCCGGCCGCCAGACCGGAGCCGCCGTCGCTGCCGCCATTCAGCGCCACGGCGACGGACAGAGACGTGTAGTACCCGGCGGTCACGGTCGGTGCAGTGACGCTCGGTGCGGTCGTGTCGTTGACGATCGGAACAACGAGGGTCGCGGTATTGGTGGCCTGGTCGGCGGCCGTCAGCGTGCGCTCGGCCGCGGTAGGCGGTGTGGTCGTACCGGAGCTCCATGAGTAGTTCGAGGACTGGAAGTTCGGGCCCGTCGAGATCGTCTCGTTCGCGTGTGTCCAACCGGCGCTCGAGACGAGCGGGTAGTTCACGGAGGCCGCTGCGGTGACCGAGTCGGTTGCGGGGTCCCTCACCTGGAACTGGCCGGCTGCGCTGCCCCGGTAGTAGACCGTGCCGCCGCCGCTCAGGTAGGCGATTCCGGCAGGCGAGATCCCGGTCAGTGCGATCGTCCCGTGCGCGGGCGCACCGCCGTCGACCTTGGCGGTGACCGTGACGCCGGTCGAAGTGTTGCCGACGTTGTCCTTGATCGTGAACGTGTAGCGATAGCAGTTGCCGCTCGAGACGCTCGTGTCCGGGCTCGTGTAGGTGCCCGGGTCCGCAGTGAAGGTCCCGCAGGAGTCGTTCGAGAGCGGTGCGGTCTCGCGCGTCACTTTTCGCGTCGAAGTGTCTAGGCCTGAGCCACCGGCGGGATCGCTGCCGTCCCCGAGGGTGAAGGAGACCGAGTTCGTCTTGTAGTAGTTGGGCGACGCGGCGGTGCCCGAGAGCGCGATCGTCTGTCCTGTCGGCGCGCTGGTGTCGTTCACGATCGGGACGACCAGCGTCGACGTGTTGGTCGCCTTGTCGGTCGCGGTCAGCGTGCGTTCGGCAGCCGTCGGCGGCGTGGTCGTCCCCGAGGTCCAGGAGTAATTGGCGGAGGTGAAGTTGGGGCTCGTGGTCGGCGACTCGTTCGCGTGCGTCCAGCCGGAGCTCGAGACGAGCGGGTAGTTGACCGAGGCCACCGCCGTCAGGGTGTCTGTGGCCGGATCCTGGATCTGGAAAGCGCCCGCCGCGCTGCCTCGGTAGTAGATCGTCCCGGCGCCCACGTAAGCGATGCCGGCCGGCGAGACGCCGGTGATCGCGATCGTTCCGTGGGAGGGCGCGCCCCCGTCGACCTTTGCGATTGCGGTCACGCCCGTCGACGTGTTGCCGACGTTGTCCTTGATCGTGAACGTGTAGCGGTAACAGTTGCCGCTCGAGACCGCGGTGTCGGGGCTCGTGAACGTCCCCGCGTCGTTGGAGAAGGTTCCGCACGAGTCGCCCGAGAGGCTGGCCGTCTCGCGGGTCACGGTCCGCGTCGTTGTATCGAGGCCCGAGCCGCCCGCCGGGTCGCTGCCGTCGCCCAGCGTGAACGAGACCGAGTTCGTCTTGTAGTAGGGCGCGTTCGCCCCGGTCAGCGTGATCGTCTGGCTTGTAGGCGCGCTCGTATCGTTGACGATCGGGACGACCTGGGTGGTGGTGTTCCCAGCTCCATCGGCCTGGGTGATGGTCCGCTCGGCTGCCGTCGGCGGGGTGGTCGTGCCGGCCGTCCATGAGTAGTTGGCAGAGGTGAACGCCGATGCGGTCAAAACCGTCTCGCTGGCGTGCGTCCAGCCGGCGGATGCGACGTTCGGGTACGCCACGGAGTACGGGGCCGACTTGACGTCCGTGAAGGGGTCGCTGATCTTGAATGCCCCGGCAGCGCTGCCGCGGTAGTAGATCGTCCCGCCGCTGAGGTATGCGATTCCGGCCGGTGCGATGGCGGAGACCCCGATCGTGCCGCTGATGGGAGTCGTTCCGTCGACCGCGACCCCGAAGTTGTTGCCGATGTTGCGCTTAACCGATCCGCTCACACCAACGAACGTGTTCGAGGCGACGACGGTGCCGCTACCCGCTACGAACTGGTCGTACCACCCGAGGCTCGCAACAATTCCATTGGCGCCCGTAGCGCGACTCGTCCAGCCGCCACCGCTCGCAGGCCAGGTTCCGTTGATCGCGATCGACCCGGCACACAGAAGCATCTCGTTGGCGGCAGAGGTGGTCAGCCCAGGGCACGTGACATCCTTCGAGTTTGAGGTGGAACTCGCCGCCGTCTGCGCGATGGTGCCCGACTGCGTGTCGACCCCTCTGTAGGCCGTGACCACGCCGACGGCCGCTGCGTTCGGGATTGTGACGGCCACGGGGTTGCCGATGTCGCCTGACGCGGCGGCCTTCCAGAAGACAGCCTGGGACACACCGACGTTGGTGGTGTTCGTCGCGGTGACGAGATTCCAGTTGGCTGGCGTACTGGGAGCCGTCGCGCCGACGACTGCGACGTGGAGGAGCAGCAGATCCTGTGCCGCGGCTCCCGCAGGAACCGTGACGTTGATCGTCGTTCCCGCGCTGGTCGCGACAGCGCCGGCCGCGCGGTAGGTGATGGTCGGATCGATCGTGTAAGGGGCGTCGAGCTTTGTATCGTCGAGAGTGAGCTCGAGCCACGTGTGCTTGCCGGTCTTGGAGACCGACCAGTGGAGACCTCGTGGCGTCACATCGTGACCGCGGCCGTCGAGGATCGCGACCGGCTCGATCTGCATAGAGGTGAGGCGCTTCCCTGCGAAGAAACCGACGACGCCCTGCGGAGTCACCCGGGGAGCGAGTGGGGTATCGAGGCGCCAGCGCCACGTGCGGCGGCCCTGGTGCTTCGAGACCGTCAGCAACTCTTCCGCGGACTCGCTGTTGAGCAGGATCGTCTCGCGCCCGACCGGAGTAGTGCGCTGGGCGCCGTGCTTGTGCGAGCGCCAGGCGGCACCGGCGATCGGCGAGCCGAGGAAGATCGATGTGTTGCCGCGGGTGACGCCGTACCCGTGCTGTTTGACGTGAACCTTGACGCCCTGCGCCGGCTTCCTGACGAGGGGAGCTGAGTCCAACGGCGGACCCAGCTCCCTCGTCAGGAATGCCGATGCGTCGTGTGCCTTCCCGCCGCGGAGAGTGGCGAACTCGGAGACGGCGAGAGAGGCGGTGAAAAGGAGCGCAGTGGAGACCGCGAGGAGAAGGCGAGTCCTGCTTTTGGACGCGGCTCCACGCTCGGCTTTCGCCGAGCGCCGATGAGGCCGCAGGTCCGGGAAGCTCGCCATGTTCTCCATCCACGCGCCCGATTGCTGCACGTGGCTCCGATGGAGGAATCGACTCTGGCGACCGGGTTCATGAGCGATTTTGGAGGTTTCCGGGCCGCGATTCTGTGAGAATCACCCCTCTGGGGTACTAAAACTGCCCAAACCTTCTCCAGCCGGGAACTGGAGCCACGCTGAAGGCTCGGAGGGATTCGACGCCGGGCGAAGGACGAACGCAACCCTGAGGTTCGACTCGAGGGTTAGATCTGGGCGAGCAGCGCGGCAGCGAGCGTGTCGGAAGCCGGTCCACTCGCGAAGACGCTCGCGCTTCCGAGCACCCCGGCAGCAACGTCCCACGTGCTCGACCAGCAGCCGTCGAGGGGCGGGCAATCGCGTGCGATTGCGCCGGGGAACGCCGATCCGACATACCGCGTCACGGCCGCGCGCCACTCCGCCGCGTCGTCGACAGTGTCCCATTGCAGAGCCAGCGCGACGGTCGTCTGTCCTGTCGGCGAGACGTAGAGCCCGATGCGCCCGCCGCCCCAGCCTTCGGCGGCAGCGAGTGCATTGGGCACGTCGAACGCCCGTAGCAGGCTGCGGACGTCGAGCTCTCCGAACGTTTCGGACGCTCGCAGCCTCCAGTCCCCGATCCGAGTGGGAAGCCGGACCGGGAGCGCACGCTCGCGCTCGAGGAACTTGTCGATGTGCAAAAGCTGTTCCGTCGTCTGCGGGAACAGGCGCAGCGCACTTTCAAGTGCGCGCGAGCCGCCGAGGTAGCGCAACTCTTTCGCGAGTGCTTTGCCTGGGCCGAGACCCGACTCGAGCTGGACGAACCGCTCGAGTGGAGTCCCACGCACGGGGCTCGCACTCACGCCCGACGCGAGTGCAGCGGTCCCGTCCACGATGCTCTTCGCAGCGATCGCGCGGTCGCGGTCGTGCATGCGCAGTCTCGCGATTCGCCGCAGGTTGAAGTTCTGGTCGACGAGGGCGCGGACGAGCTCGTTGACGACCCACGCCCGCTGGGCGGTCGGCGCGCGTCGAAGCAGGAGCCTGCGTGCAAGCGGGTCGTACCAGGCGCGTGACGCGTGACCGTTCGACGCGAGCTGCGCCTGCAGGCTCCGAGGCATTAACCCGAGTCGTGTGTACACGGCCGTGTCGATGCTCCGGAGCGAACGCGGATATTCACGATCGGCGGCGCGGAGCAGTGCGGCGTCGTATTGCGGACCGGCGAGCATCCTCTCTGGGACGACTCGGCGGACCGGAAGCCCGGACAGGTTCGATGCCTTGCGGAGCAAGCTGTCGGAGTTCGTCGCGGCCGCCGGCCTGCCGGCCGTCGTCAGCGCTATGAGCCCACAAATGACAACTGCAACAATCTTTTCCACCCGTCGAATATCGGCACATGGGGCGGACGGCAGGAGCCGGAATCACGTCCGTAGAATCGGACGGAGGATGGCCACGACAGAGGATCCGCGCGCGCGGTCGGAGGACGACTCGACCGCAGCGTGGAAACGCGAGCTCTACGAGGCAAAGCCCGAGCGCGAGGGCGAGCTCTTCTCGACGATCTCCGGCCTCGAGAACGAACCGCTCTACACGCCCGACAGCGTTGACATCGACTACGAGCGCGACCTCGGCTATCCGGGCGTCTATCCGTTCACGCGCGGCGTCTACCCATCGATGTACCGCGGCAAGCTCTGGACGATGCGCCAGTTCGCCGGCTTCGGTGGCGCCGAGGAGACGAACGCCCGCTTCCGATACCTGCTGGAGCACGGTCAGACCGGGCTCTCGACGGCGTTCGACATGCCGACGCTGATGGGTTACGACTCGGACCATCCGCGCTCGCTCGGGGAGGTCGGTCGGGAAGGGGTCGCGATCGACTCGCTCGACGACATGGAGACACTCTTCGCGGGCATTCCGCTCGACGAGGTGTCCACGTCGATGACCATCAACTCACCTGCGGCGATGTTGCTGGCGTTCTATCTCTGCGTCGGTGAGGAGCAGGGCGTCCCCCGCGCCAAGCTGCGCGGCACCGTCCAGACGGACATCCTCAAGGAGTACATCGCGCAGAAGGAATGGATCTTCCCGCCGGAGCCGTCGATGCGACTGGTCATCGACATGATCGAGTTCTGCGCGCAGGAGATGCCTCTCTGGCATCCGATCTCGATCTCCGGCTACCACATTCGCGAGGCGGGCTCCAATGCGGCGCAGGAACTTGCATTCACACTGGCGGATGGTTTCGCCTATGTCGAGGCAGCCGTGGAGCGCGGGCTCGACGTGGACGACTTCGCGCCGCGCTTGTCGTTCTTCTTCAACGCACACCTCGACTTCTTCGAGGAGATTGCGAAGTACCGCGCCGCCCGCCGGATCTGGGCACACGAGCTCAAGGAACGCTACGGCGCCAAGAACCCACGCTCATGGCTGATGCGCTTCCACACGCAGACGGCAGGTGTCTCGCTGACGGCGCAACAGCCGGAGGTGAACATCATCCGGACCGCGCTCGAGGCGATGGCGGCTGTGCTCGGTGGAACTCAGTCGCTGCACACGAACTCCTTCGATGAAGCGCTCGCGCTGCCGACCGAGAACGCCGTCCGGCTGGCCCTCCGAACGCAGCAGGTGATCGCTCACGAGACCGGCGTGGTGAACACGATCGATCCGCTGGGCGGGTCCTACTACGTCGAGGAGCTGACGAACCGGCTCGAGGCCGAGGCGTACGAGTACTTCGACCGGATCCGGAAGCTCGGGGGCGTCATCCCGGCGATCAAGGAGAACTTCTTCCAGCGCGAGATCGCTGAGGCTTCGTTCCGGTACCAGCACGAGGTCGAGCAGAAGCAACGGATCATCGTGGGCGTCAATCGCTACGAGCTCGACGACGAGGAGCCGCTCGAAATCCTGAAGATCGACCCTGCCCTGGAGGGTGAGCAGATCGGTCGCGTGCAAGCACTGAGGGACAGGCGTGACTCGAGGGTGGTCGAGTCGGCGCTCACGCGTCTCAAGGAAGACGCCGCGCACGAGGACCGGAACCTGATGCCGCAAATCGTCGACGCCTCGAAGGCCTACGTGACGATGGGCGAGATGTGCGACGCGCTCCGCGGCGTGTGGGGGGTATGGCGTGAGACGCCGGTCTTTTGACTCTCCTTTCAGTTAGCGGGGCAAACCGCGGCTATGTAAACGGCCCGAAATGTGCGACTCTGGGCCGTTGCCTCGTCTGCGGCAAAGACTCGGTCTTCTCTGCCTGCTCGGTATGACATGCAGCGCGGCGGCGCATGCCTCTGCCGCACCCTCGCCGACTCTGTTTCGGCTCACGATTGTCGGGACCGCCCATCAGGAGTGGTCCGTCACCGCCGCTCCCGTGGTCACCGGGGACTGTCGGCGCACGGAGACCTCGGAAGGCACCCGCACCGCGACCTTCCGCACGAGGACGCCCGTCACCGTGCGATTGGCCGGTGGCCGTGTGCTGCCTGTAGACGTCCGCGGGATTCTCGGGAAGGTGATTCTCGCGGGCGCCAACACGACGGACGAGAAGTGCGTCGGCGCCGGCACCAGCAAGATCGCCGACTGTGCGCAGACTACGCGCGCGTTTAGCCGGGCGACCGTACACGCCGCGAGCCTGCGGCCGGGCGTCGTCACATTCAAGGGTGTCACGAACGTTCGACTCGCAACCGCGGATTGTCCGTTCGAGCCGGCAGACATCGTCCGGCGGCCGCTCGGTCCGCCGCTGAACCTCGTGCAGCTGCCCAGGGAAACGCTGAGAGAGCGAAAGCTCGCGAGCATCAATCTGCGCGCAACGCGGAATCGGCGCAAGGTCTACGGCTCGCCGCAGCAGGGGCACCTGGTCGAGAGCGTCGAATGGAAGCTGAAGCTCGTACGAGTTCACACCTGATTCGAGAAGCGGCCGTAAACTGCGTGGCGTGGCGAAAAAGATCAGAGTCGTGATCGCCAAGCCCGGTCTCGACGGACACGATCGTGGCGCGAAGATCATCGCGCGTGCGTTGCGCGACGCTGGCATGGAGGTGATCTACACCGGGCTCCATCAGACTCCGGAGCAGATCGTCGAGACGGCTATTCAGGAGGACGCCGACGCCGTCGGTATCTCCATCCTTTCGGGTGCGCACATGACGCTCGTCCCGCGGATCCTCGACGGGCTGAAAGCAAACGGCGCGGAGGACGTGCTCGTCGTGGTCGGCGGAACGATTCCGAAAGAGGACTCGGACGAACTCAAACAGCAAGGCGTGGCCGAGGTCTTCACTCCGGGCGCGCCGACGACGGAGATCATCGACTTCCTCAAGGGCAAAGTTCCCGTTTGATCCAAGTCGAACGGGAAGAGGCGGTCGCGATCGTGACGATCGACCGCCAGGAGGCGCTGAACGCACTCGACGTCGCGACGCTCACGGAGCTGCGCGACCGTCTACGCGAGTTGGCGGACGATGACTCGGCGCGTGTGGTGATCCTTACCGGCGCGGGCGAGAAGGCGTTCGTCGCGGGCGCGGACATCAAGTACATGAGTGGCCTCGACGTCGATCAAGCGAAGGAGTGGGGAGCGCTCGGACACGAGACCGGACGTTTGCTCGAGACGATGCCGAAGCCGACCATCGCTGCGATCAACGGCTTCGCCCTCGGCGGCGGTTGCGAGCTCGCGGTCGCGTGCGACCTCCGCTACGCAGCATCCTCCGCCAAGCTCGGCCAGCCCGAAGTCAATCTCGGAATCATCCCCGGCTGGGGCGGGACCCAGCGACTCGCGCGCTTGAGCGGTCTCGGCGTCGCCAAGGAGCTGATCTTCACGGGCCGCATCGTCGACGCGGAGGAAGCATTGCGCATCGGGCTCGTCAACGCCGTCCACGATCCGGTCCTCGACAAGGCGCGCGAGGTGGGCGCCCTGCTGGCTTCGAAGAGCCCGGTCGCGCTCAAGCTGATGAAGGACCTGGCGAACCGCGCACTCGGCGGTGATCACGCTGCGAATCTCGGCGCCGAGGGCGAGACGTTCGGCGAGCTCTTCTCCAGCGAGGACGCGAAGGAAGGCCTGGCCGCCTTCGTCGAGAAGCGTCAGCCGAACTTCGTCGGGCGTTAGCCCAGCTGAATCAGTGCCGAGGTGAGGACGCCGTCGTCGGCGCGCTGAGCCTTGAGCGTCGCGGGCGCAGGCTGCGTCCGCAATGCGCCGCTCGGGTTCAGGCTTTGCACCATTGTCGTCTCGGGGACGGCGACGGCGATCGTCCGGTTGAGCTTGGTCAGCGTCAGCCCCGACGGCCACGCCTGCGACGTCGAGACTTTCGCGACGAGCTGGTCGATGGTCGCCGAGACGACTGTGCCGGTCAGCGTCAGCGAAAACGGCGTCCCCGGCTTCGCGGCGAACAACAGCCGGTAGGCCTTCTGCAGATACGGATACGGGCTCACCGCCTTGCCGCCCCCGGGATGCACCTCGAAGTGCAGATGCGGGCTGCCGCCGTTCGCATCCCCCGAATCGCCGACGTACGCGATCTGCTGACCGGCCGCCACCCTGGCGCCGTTCTTCACCGTGTACGCGGTCCCGTTCACGCACTTCCCACGGTTGTCGTTCCGCAACGTGAGGTCGTTGTTGAGATGGATGTAGAGGTACGTCGTGCCGCTGTCGCCGTAGAGGTAGAGCATGCAGCCGGCCGCGCTCGAGGTCGTCCAGTACTTCACCTTGCCTGCTTCCGCTGCGACCGCAGGTGCCTTCTTTGCGGACATCAGGTCGTTCCCCTGATGCGCTCCACCGGGTCGAGGGGCGCCGAAGTCGTCGATGTACTGGACCTTGCCGACGACGGGGAAGATGATGTGCTCCGGCACCTTGTTCGCGGCCAGTGCCACGGCGGAGCCGACGGCTAGGCCGATCGTCGCGGCGAGGAAGAGAACCCCTCGGGCTGTCGTCCGGTGGCGTCTCATAAGAGGACGGGCGCTCCGGTTCGCGCTCGAAGGCTGGGACGGTAGCAGGCGCCTCGGCCCAAGTCAGCCTCAGTAGAGTCGTGCCTCGAATGAAGATCGCCGTCTGCATCAAGCAGGTTCCGGAGGGGAACGGCCGGATCGATCCAGGAACCAAGCGGCTCGACCGCTCGGGCGAGGGTGCACTGAACGCCTTCGACGCCAATGCAGTCGAGGAGGCGCTCCGGCTGAAGGACGCGACCGGAGAGGGCGAAGTCGTCCTCCTCTCGATGGGGCCGGCGAAAGCCCAGGACGCGCTGCGCAAGGCTCTGGCGATGGGCGCCGACCGGGCGGTCCTCGTCAGCGACGAGACGGCCGCAGGATCGGACCTCGTCGCGACGAGCTATGCACTGGCGAAGGCGCTCGAGCGCGAGGGCGCCGACCTGATCCTGTTCGGGCAGCAGGCCGGCGACTCGGACGGCGCGGTGTTGTGGGCGGCGGTTGCGGACCGATTGCGCCTTCCGGTCGTTTCACAGGCCGCGGAGGTCACACACTCCGGCGGGAAGCTGACCGTCAAGCGGCAGACCGAGTTCGGCTACGACGTGATCGAAGCTCCGCTGCCGGCGGTGGTTGCCGTGTCGGATGCGATCAACGAGCCGAGGTATCCGTCGCTCAAGGGGATCATGGGCGCGAAGTCGAAGCCGCAGGAGACCGTGTCGCTCTCCGAGCTCGGTGTCGAGGGAGACCGCGCCGGCGAGCAAGGCTCGCGCACCGAGGTCTATGCGTTGAACGATCCACCCGCGCGCGCCGACTCGAAGAAGATCGAAGACGACGGCAGTGCAGCGCAGGCGATCCTCGACTTCCTTGCGGAGAAGCGTCTGGTATGAGCACGCTGGTCTTCCTCGAGCATCACGGCGACGAGCTGCTGAAAGGGTCGCTAGGCGTCCTCGCAAAGGCGGTGACGCTCGGCGACGGTGAGGTTGCGGGCGTCGTCATCGGCTCAGGTGTCCGCGGGCTCGCCGACGAAGCCGGAAAGTTCGGCGCCTCGAAGCTCTACGTCGCCGACGACCCGCAGCTCGAGGCGCCACTGCCGCAGCCCCGGGTCGACGTGCTCGCTCAACTCGTACGGGACAAGGGAATCGGCACGGTGCTGTTCGGCAACTCCGTGCTCGCCGCAGATGTGGCCGCGGGGCTTGCCGCCCGGCTCGACGCCGGCCTCAATTGGGACCTCAGCGATCTCGCGCGGGAGGACGGCAAGCTCGTCGGCAAGCGGCCTGCGTTGCAGGAT
>Ga0307312_10001018_pt1 | contig 14106 bp, 14 predicted proteins | sample ER_DNA_202_FD_194489 | JGI IMG/M metagenome (GOLD analysis project Ga0307312, IMG submission 194489) | Bulk soil microbial communities from the East River watershed near Crested Butte, Colorado, United States - ER_DNA_202 | ecosystem: Environmental > Terrestrial > Soil > Floodplain | place...
AGGCCTCCTTCGCGCGATCGTAGTAGCGGTCCTGTTCCTCGAGCGGGAGCTCCGCCCAGGCGCTGCCGTCCTCGGCGGCGAGCTGCTCGGCCCGCTCGACGCGGGTTCTGAAGCGTCCCGCCGCAGATCGCAGCGCCAGCTCGGGATCGACGTTCAGCCGTCGGCCGACGTTGACTACCGCGAAGAGGAGGTCGCCGAGCTCCTCGAATTGGCGCGGGTCGGCCTCGGTCTCCGGTGCCGGGTCAACCGTGAGCTCGGCCTTCAGCTCGGCGAGCTCCGATTCGAGGTCGGCCAGCGCGCCGGCGAGATCCGGGTACTCGAAACCCACGACGCGCGCGCGCCGCTGCACCTTGCGGGCCTGAAGCAGCGCCGGGAGCGACTCGGGTACGTCGTGGAAGATCCCCGCCCGCCCCTCCTCGCCTGACTTGATCCGCTCCCAGTTCTCGCGTACGCGACCGGCCGTCGGGGCGTCGGCCTCGCCGAAGACGTGCGGGTGTCGGCGGACGAGCTTCTCGTGCACGTGCCGGGCCACCTGCTCGAGATCGCCCGCGCCCTCCTCTTCGAGCAGGAGCGCGAGGAAGTACACCTGGAAGAGCAGGTCGCCGAGCTCGTCGAGCAGCTTTGCCCGGTCGCCAGTGAGCGCCGCGTCCGCCACCTCGTAGGCCTCCTCGACCGTGTGCGGAACGATCGTCCGAGCCGTCTGCTCCCGGTCCCACGGGCAGTCACGGCGTAAGCGCTCGGTCAGCTGCTGAAGCTCCAGCAGCGTCTCGGCGAGGGCCACGGAGCTATCTCGTGGTCGACGTCGTGCCGGTCGTGCTGGTCTTCTTCTTGCAGGGATCCTGGGCCGCAGTCGGCTTGTAGCCTGCCTGGTAGCCGATCCGCTTGCAGTACGAGGACTTCATGTCCGCGAGCCACTTGTTCATCTCGTCGTTCTTGTTCGTCGAGAGCAGCCTCTGCTTGATGTTCTCCTTCACCTGAGCCAGCGGCGTCGGCTTGGCAGGAGTCCCCTTCTTGATCGGGCCGAGGGCCTCGATGATGTGCCAGCCGAACTGCGTGTGCACCGGCTTGGAGATCACGTTCGTCTTGATCGAGAAGGCGACCTTGTCGAACGGCGGCACCGTGCGGCCCTTGATCGCGCCACCAGGAAGTCTGCCGCCGGCGACCTTGGAAGAGGTGTCTGCCGAGTACTTCTTGGCGAGCTGCGCGAACTTGCCGGGGTTCGCCTGCAGCTGCGCGTAGATGCTGTCGGCAAGCGCCTTCTTCTTGACGAGGATGTGGCGCACGTCGCGGCTTTCCGGTTGCGCGGGCGTCTCGTAGTCCGACTTGTGCTTGTCGTAGTAAGCCTTGATGTCGTTGTCGGAGACCTTCACGTCCTTGGTCACCTCTTTGAAGACCTTCTCGCGGACGAGCTGGAGCTTGATCCCGGCGCGTACCTCCTCGTCGGTGAAGCCCTGCTGCTTGAGCGCCGCCTGGTAGCGCTTCTCCATCTCCGTGGCGCTCGCCTTGGGCTGCCCGGGGGGATTGCCGTAGTACTGATTCTTGATCTGCGTGAGCCGATCGTCGACGTCCTTTTCGCTGACCTTGACGCCGAGCTTGTCGGCCTCCTGCTGATACTCGCTGCTCTGGATCAAGAACTGCGTTGCGTTGGTCTTCAGGGTGGCGAGCGCGACGGTGCCCGGCGCAGGGAACTGGCGCTTCGTGGCCTCGAAGTTCCGTCGCGTCTGTGTGAGCAGCGCGTCCCAGTCGGCCTTCGAGATCGAATCGTCGCCAACAACGGCGACCGCATCGTTCGGAACGTCCTTCGCGCCGCCTCCGCCACCGCAGGCTGCGACCAGCAGCACGAGCGCCGCGAAACAAAGAATCAGAGGGAGTCGTTTCATGGAAAATGCGCCAAGTGCAGCAATTTTCCTCAAGCTGCTTGGCGCGCTTCGAGTATAGCATCGACTAGCCGAGTCGCTGCGGAGAAGTCTTCGCCACGCAGGGAGACTTCCCGGCGGGTGGTCGTGTAGACGGCCGTGTCGACCTCGCCGCGGAGGGCCCGCAGCTCGTCCGAACCGAGCAGCAGGGGCCCGACGGTCGTCTTGCCGCCGCGAAAGACCAGGTAGTCCGCGCCCACCCGCGCGAGCTTGAGCTTCGCCTCCTGGATCGCGAAGAGGTTCTCGACGGGCTCGGGCACCGGGCCGTAGCGATCCTCGGTGGCCGCGCGCAGCTCGCGCAGCTCGTCCTCCGACTCGGTCAGCGCCAGGCGCCGGTGGAGGTCGATCTTGAGCGCTTCGGCCTGGATGTAAGTCGCCGGCACGTAGGCGTCGACCGTCGCATCCACGCGCACCGGCCTGGCGACCGCGCGCCGCTCTCCCGACAGCTCCGCGACCGCCTCGCCGAGCAGCTCGACGTAAAGCTCGAAGCCGAGCGCGGCCACGTGGCCGGATTGCTCCGCGCCGAGCAGGTCGCCTGCGCCCCGGATCTCGAGATCGCGCATGGCGATTGCGAAGCCCGCTCCCAGCTCGGTGTGGTCGGCAAGCGTCGCCAGCCGCGCCCGCGCCTCCGGCGTCAGCTCGCGTGAGTCCGGGTAGAAGAGGTACGCGTGCGCGAGCACGTCGGAGCGGCCCACGCGGCCGCGGATCTGGTAGAGCTGGGCGAGCCCGAGGGCGTCGGCGCGCTCCACGATCAGCGTGTTCGCCTCGGGGATGTCCAGCCCCGACTCGATGATCGTCGTCGAGACGAGCACGTCGGCGTCGCCACGCAGGAAGGCGTGCATCCGTTCCTCCAGCTCGCGCTCCTTCATCTGCCCGTGCGCGACGAGCACCCGCAGGCCCGGGACGAGCTGCTGGATCTTCGCGGCGGCCTCGTCGATCGACTCGACGCGGTTGTGCAGGAAGAACGACTGGCCTCCGCGCTCCTTCTCGCGCTCCAGCGCGGACTTGACGAGCTCCTCGTCGAACTCGCCCACGTAGGTACGGATCGGGCGGCGGCCCTCCGGCGGGGTCTCGATCACCGAGATGTCGCGCAAACCGGAGAGCGACATGTGCAGGGTGCGCGGGATCGGCGTCGCGGTCAGCGAGAGCACGTCCACCTCGAGCCGCAGGGCCCGCAGCAGCTCCTTCTGCGCCACGCCGAACCGCTGCTCCTCGTCGACGACGACGAGACCCAGGTCCTTCGGGATCACGTCTCGGCTGAGGACACGGTGGGTACCGATCAGCACGTCCACCTTGCCCGCCGCGAAATCGGCCAGTACCCGCTTCTGCTCGGCGGGCCGGCGGAAGCGCGAGATCATCTCGACGTTCACCGGAAAGTCGCGGTAGCGCTCGCGGAAGGTGTTCCAGTGCTGCTCGGCCAGCACCGTCGTCGGCACGAGCATCAGCGTCTGCTTGCCGTTGACGGCCGCGGCGAACGCTGCGCGCACCGCCACCTCGGTCTTGCCGAAGCCGACGTCGCCGCAGACCAGCCGGTCCATCGGACGCGGGGCCTCGAGGTCCTCCTTCACCGCTTCGATCGCGGTGCGCTGGTCGTCGGTCTCGCGGTAGGGGAATTCGGCCTCGAGCCGCTCGAGCCACTCCGAGGAGAGGTCGTAGGCCATGCCCGGTGCCTGCTGGCGCCGCGCGTAGAGGGCGAGGAGGTCGCCCGCGAGCTCGCGGAGCGCGGTCCGCGCACGGTTCTTGAGGTTCTGCCAGGCCTTGCCGCCGAGCTTGGAGAGCGCGGGCGCGGAGGCATCGGCGCCGACGTACTTCGAGACCTTGCCGATCTGCTCGTGCGGAACATAGAGCCGGTCGTCGCCGCGGAAGCCGAGGAAGAGGTAGTCGCGCGTCACCTCGGCGACGGTCTTCGTCTCGAAGCCGAGCAGCTTGCCGATCCCGTGGTCCTCGTGGACGACGAAATCGCCGGTGCGAAGGTCGGCGAACGACTGGAGCGCCCGGCCGAGGCGGTGGTCGGTTCTCGGCGGGCGCTTGCGGAAGACCTGCGTGTCCGGGAGCAGGACGAGCCCGAGGTCGCGCCAGACGAAGCCGCGGCGCGCGGGCGAGACGGCGAAGAGGAGCTCCGGCTCATCCGGGAGCGGCTCGCCGGGCTCGAGCAGGCGCGGCTCGACGCGGCGGAGCAGGTTGGCCGTGCGCAGCGCCTCCCCCCGGTGCGGGAACGCGACGATGACTCGGTTCCCCGCGTTGATGAACCCGGCCAGCTCCGTCTCCGCCTCCGCGAGACCGCGCGCCGCGATGGCGGGCCGTTGCGCCTCGAAGGCGAACTCCTGCCCGCGCGGGAACGGGTCGAGCTCAGCGGCGCCCTTCAGCGACAGCTTCGTCTGGTACTCCTCCGCCCAGATCTCGCGCACCTGTTCGGGCTCCCACACGAGGTCAGGCGCACGGTCGAGCGGCGGGACGACGTCGCCCGGGATCGAGGTCTCCCCCTCCTCGTTGAGCCGCGGCTCCTGCAGGTCGAGGCGGCGCTCCGCCGCCGGGTAGACGACGGCCCCCTCTACGTCGTGCAGCGCCCGTTGCGTGAACGGCGAGAAGGCGCGAATCGCCTCGATCTCGTCGCCGAAGAACTCGATCCTGATCGGGTCGCGGCCGGTGGTCGGGAAGACGTCGACGAGGCCGCCGCGCACGGCGAAGTGGCCGCGCTCCTGAACGCGGTCGACCCGCTCGTAGCCGGCCAGCGCCAGGTGCTCGGCGACCGCGTCGAGCCCGGGAGCGTCGGTGGGCCTGAGCGCGAGCGGCTCGGGGCGGGCACGCAGCGGCGGCATCGCCTCGGCGACCGCGGCCGCCGAGGCGCAGACGAGCCCGCCGGCGGCGAGAACGTCGAGCGCCCGGGCGCGCTCGCCCACGAGGTGCGGCGGCGGCTCGAGCCCCGAGCCCCATTGGACACCCCGGCTCGGCAGCAGCGCGACCCGCTCGTCGCCGAGGAACCAGCGCGCCCCCTCGGCCGCGTCGCGCGCGTCGGCGTCCTCCGGAAGCAGGCACACGAGCGGTCCCTCTCGCTGCTCGTACAGCGCCGCGAGCAGCAGCGGCAGTGCGGGCTCCGAGACGCGGGCAGGGGCGGGCAGCGCCTCGACGTAGGCGGCGAGGCGCTCGTCCGCAAGCAACTGCTCGACGAGCGGGTGCAGCACGGGTCTGGTGGTGGTCGTGTGGTCCATGACGAAAGACGGAACCGGCGGTTCCGCGCCCCCAATGGTAACTCCGGCTTGCTTAGTTGAAGTGCGTCTGCGCCGCCTCGAGCCCCTCCGTTGCGATTGTCTCGACGGCGTCCGCCGACTTCGCGACCAGCGCCTCCAGATCGTCCTCCGGCGCGAATCCCGAGAGAACCCAGTCCGAGACTGAGCGCGGGTCGCCGCGGCCCGGCCGCCCCACTCCGATCCTCAGCCGCTCGAACTCCTGTGAGCCGAGATGCTGAGCCAACGACCGCAGTCCGTTGTGCCCGGCAAGGCCGCCGGCTGCCCGCGCCTGCAGCCGTCCCGGCTCGAGATCGACGTCGTCGTGCACCACCAGCAGCCCTTCGGGCTCGACCTTGTAGAAGCGCGCGGCCTCGCCCACCGCCCGGCCCGACTCGTTCATGTACGTCTCCGGCTTCAGCAGCCCGAGCCGCAGGTCGCCGAGCCGCACCTCCGCGAACGAGCCCGAGAACTTCGAGCGCCACGAGCCGCCGTGCCGCCGCGCGAGCTCGTCGAGCACGAGCCAGCCGAGGTTGTGGCGGGTGCGCTCGTACTGGCGCCCGGGATTACCCAGCCCCGCGACGAGCAGGTCAAGCGTCGAGGCTCCCTCGCCCCGACGGAAGAAGCGCACGGGCTAGCTCTCGGTCGAGTCTTGCTCGCCGGAGCCGGAGGGCGCTTCGCCCTCGCCCCCGCCTTCGCCCTCGGGACGGGCCTCGCCCTCGGCGCCCTCTTCGCCCTCGGCAACCTCGCCCTCGGGCAGCTCGCCCTCCTCGAGCTCCTCGCCCTCGACCTCTTCGGGCTCGGGCTCGACGAAGCGCGTCGGCATCGTCACCGTCGCGAGCACCGTCTCCTCGGGGTCGTCCAGGAAGGTGACGCCCTCTGGGGGCGTGTCGAGATCGACGAGGCGCAGCGTGTCGCCGATCGCCATCGCGCTCACGTCCAGCTCGAGGTGCTCCGGAATCTCCATCGGCAGAGCCTCGACGGTGATCTCGCGGCTGACCTGCGAGAGCACGCCGCCCTCGGTCACGCCAACGGGCTCACCGACCAGCTCCACGACGACCTGCGCCTGGATCGGCTGGTCGAGCCGCACCTCCTGGAGATCCACGTGGATGATCCCGCCGCGTACCGGGTGCTGCTGGTAGTCCTTGAGAATCGACGGATGCGTGGTCTTCTGGCCTTCCAGGGTCACGTCGAGGATCGCGTGCAGGCCCGCGTCGCCCGTGAGCACGCGCCGCAGCTCGCGCTCCGGGACAGAGATCGCGTGCGGTTCCTTGCCGCGCCCGTAGAGGACGCCCGGGATCAGCCCCTGCTTGCGCAGACGGCGCGATTCGGCGGAGCCGCGACTTTCGCGCTCCGATACCTGCAGCTTCACCCGTTCGCCGGCCATCGGCGCGGAAGTCTAGCTAGGACCGGCCGCACGGGTAAAACCCGCACGGCCTCCATGGTCGGCGCCGCCGAGTCGGCGCCTTAGCGCCGCTTGATCGCGATCAGATCGAGCAGGAGCAGCGGCCAGAGGAAGATCGCGAGCACAGCTGCGATCACGCCCCGGAAGCCGTGGACGTTCTGGAAGTAGTTGCGTTCGGCGGCGACCGCGACGCCGATGCCGAGATAGACGAGCACGAAGAGGGACGGGAACCTGCGCACGGGCGTCTGCTACCCACGGACCCCGCTACCCACACCCGGCTACGCGAACGTGACCCGACGGTTCGCCGCAGTCTGGCGGCATTCGAGAGGCCTAGACCATCGATCTATGCGACCTAGCCTTCTTCGGGGTGGCGTCCCAGCGCGGTCAGCCTCACGGTGAGGAGTAACGGTGATGGACCGTCGAGCTGCTTGGGGAAGCGGCGCTTCGGTTCGGTTTGCACCGACTCGATCGCAAATGGCGCTAACTCCGAAGGGGGAGGGCATGAAAGTGAACAGCAAATGGTGGGTGACGCTAGTGGGCCTTCTGGTCCTACTGGCCAGCTCCAGCGCACTCGCGGGTTCGACCGCGGCGAAGCCGCGTTTCCAGAACTCCTACGTGTGCGTGAACCTGCACGACGGACTGATCAAGGTCATCTCGCGTAGACAGCACAATCGCTGCGCGACAGGCTGGAAGCGGTACAAGGTCTCTGACATCTTCGGCAAGGGGATGAGGGGCGCCCAGGGTACTCCGGGACCGCGGGGACCTGCCGGTGCCGCCGGCACGCAGGGAGCTCAGGGTGCCAACGGCGCTCAGGGTCCGCAGGGCTTCATGGGCCTGCAGGGTCTAATTGGCCCCGGCGGCCCGCAGGGCGACATCGGCCCGATGGGTCAGATGGGCCCGATGGGCGAGACGGGCGCTGACGGTGCTCCTGGTGCCGACGGTGCTCCTGGTGCCGACGGTTCTCCTGGTGCCGACGGTTCTCCTGGCGCCGACGGTGCTCCTGGTGCTGATGGAGCGGCCGGCGCTCAGGGTCTGAAGGGCGACCCGGGAGTGAACGGCACAAACGGCCAGGACGGCGCGGACGGTGCCAACGGCGCGAGGGGTGCAACCGGTCCGGCCGGCCCAGCGGGTCAGCAAGGCCCCGCCGGATCCGACGGGCTGAACGGCTCTTCGGTGGTCACGGCCACCGACACCTCGACCGTGGTAGACGCCAACGCGGTTGTGACCGCGACGGCGACCTGCCCGGCCGGACACATCGCCATCTCGGGCGGCTTCCTCGAGGCCGGCGCGACGTCGCCGAGCGTAGTTGAGAGCCACGCGACGCCGGCCTTCGCTGGCTGGGTGGCGAAGGCGAAGACCCAGGGCAACGCTCAGCAGAGCGTCAGCCTCACGGTCTACGCCTACTGCGTGCTCTCCTCCTAAGCACGCGCCAGGAGGGCCGGCTTCGGCCGGCCCTCCCTCCTGCCGAGGGTAGGTCCCTTGACCTTTTCACCAGTTTGGAGGACCTTACTGGGGGGTGGAACTCCGAGGCATGAATCCTTCGACTCTTGCCGGGGAGCGTTCTGGGGACGACGAGGTTCTGAGAACAGCTCATCGGCACAGCGCTCGCTCGAGTGGGACAGTCGTGCGCGTGGAGATCGTGATCGCCCTCGTGTGCTCCGCGGTGACCCTGCTCGGGGTCGTGTACCTCGGTGCACAGTTTTTCGCCAGCTCCCCGCCGCCATCCCGGGCGCAGGCGAAGGGAATCGTCTGGGCGGGCCGCACCTTCGTCGATCTGGCCGAATTCAGCCGCTGGCTTCGCTCGCAGGGGGTCACCTATGAGGTCTGGGCCCTCCGGCATCCGACTCGTGCAGGCATCGCGCCGCTCCGGCCGCCTACGATTCCACAGGCAGAGCGCGCGCAGCCGAGCGGAGCAGGTCACCGCTCCACCTGGACGACGGTGGCCGGCGTAGCCGTCGTTCTCGCCGCTCTCGCCATTCTCCTGGGGATCCGCCGCCGCAGCTGGCTGCCCCGCATGAGAGGAGAGCTGACCAGTGGACGGCTCGGAGTCGCCGCCCAGAGAGTCGCCGCAGAAGCCCGGACGATGCGGCGCCTGGCAATCGCAGGGGCTCGAAGGTCATCGAGGCTGGGCCCACCAATAGCCTTCGCCCTCGTTGCAGCCGCTCGAGCTGTCGCCGCGGCGGCCGCGGCAGGAGCCGGGCTGATCTTGCGCGTGGTATTCACGACGGCTCGAGCGTCGTCGAGCTGGACCAGATCCTCGACCCGCGCCGTCTGGCGCCGGCGCGGCGCGCTTGCCTGGTACGTAGCAGGAGCGCTGTTCGCCACCATGAGCGCGCTCGCGCTGACCGCCTGGGCTTGATCGACTCAGGCGACCGGCTGACCGAAGTCGGTCAGGGCCCGACGTGGCCGCGAGCCTGCATCTTCCTGCATGGGCTTCTGCGCCGAAGCCGGTAGTCGCGCGCGGTTGGATCGACGAATAGAGGATTCGCGTCAACGTTCTTCCTAGCGCGGTACCCCAGCTGGGACGAATCGAACGTGCCTTTGGCGTTTTGCCAGAAGCAGTTGCCGTTCGCAATGTTCGCCGCTCCCACGTGACCCGCCCACGACGACGAGACGCCGTAGCCGCCATTTCCACTGAAGATGTTCCACCTGACGAGGTTGTGCGAGGAAGCGTAGGGGGCTTCCCCGGCAAAGACGAGGCCGCTTTCCGTGAAGTTCCCGTCGATCACGTTGTGCTCGACCAGCGTCTCCTGCGCATCGGGGTAAAGCTGAATTCCGAAGCCCGAGTTCGCGTAGATGTAGTTGTCGGTGATTCTCGCTTGCCGCGGCGCGTCAGCGTAGATGCCGTGGGTGTGCTCGTTCCCGTTGTCGCCGCAGTCGTGGATCCGATTGTTGCGAATCACCGTCTCCCGGGCGCGACCCCAGATTGCCCCTCCGATGTACATACAACTGTTGGAACTGTGGCGATTCGTAATGTCATCGTGACTGAGTGTTATGTGATCACCATAGATCTGGATCGTGTTCTCGCTGCTGCAGGACCCGTCGACGTTCAGGCGGGAAAGCCTCCAGTAGTCCGCGCTGGATTTGAACTCGACCCGGCCGCAGATCGTCGCCTTGGCACCTGGAGCTGCTCGCAGCGTGATCGGGCTCTTCGGCCGCCCAGCTCGAGTGAAGCGCACGTTCTCCTTGTAGCGTCCCGAGAGGAGGCACCCGGTTTGCCCGGCTCGAAGACGCGCCACGAGCCTCGACACGCTCGCGAACGGTGATCGCCGATCTCCACGGTTCCTGTCATTGCCGTTGGAAGCTACGAAGCGCTGGCAGCCGGAAGCCTTTGGGCCCGATCTCGTCGCCTCGGCTCGAGGTGCACGAGCGCTCGACGCAACCAGCGTCGTCAGAAACACCAGGACCACGCACCACGCGAGTTTTGGCGACGGAGAAACCATGAGGTGTTGTCGATCGCAGCGGAGGCTTTCAGCCTCCGGCGTTCAAGGCAGTTTTTCGAACGGGGGAACGATCACCGTAGCAGTGTCCGCGGACGTTTGGCCGCTGGCCCATTGAGCGACCAGCGAGCCGGCGCCATACAGCTTTCCTCCTTTCGGTGGACCGGAGGGCTCTCCTACCGAATCGAAGGGCGAGAGCGGCCGCACGGGGAAAGGAGCACCTCGGGGAGAGGGTGGCGGCCGCTCTCGCCTGCAGTGGAACGGGGCTCAGTTTGGTGCCTGGCACGCTTCTACGTCTACGCCTAAGCGTTGATTTTGCTCAACGCCCCCTCTCAACGCTCCACGCGCGCCAGCCCGCACGCCCGCTGCGGTTCCCGTCAGAAGAGCTGGTTCGTAGAGAGCTAGTGCGCTGAGGCAGATACGGCTTCGCTCAGCGATGCCGGGTGCGCTGAGATGCTCTCAGGTTCGCTCAGGTCAGTAGAACTTTCTACGTGTTCCGGATCCAACTCAGTGACCCGAACCTCCTGGATGACCTTCGAGCAGTGCTCGCGGAGGCAGACTGTTCAACGGTGCCCGTGGATACAGACACGCTGCTCGTTACCACTGCGTTACCGATCGATGAGGAGGCGCGGATGGAGCTGGACTTCTTTCTGAGGGCGTGGCAAGCGACACGGCCCGGTATCGAGCTCAAGTTGCTGGGCTAGCGCTGACGCACTGAGAGGCTACCCCGACGACGAGCCCCCGGAGCTCGCGTTTTACTGCCCCGAATGCGCTGAGCGCGAGTTCGCCTAGCCCTACCGCTTTGTGGGCGGCGGAAGTTAAGAAAGCAGCGGCAGGGCGACCCAGGCACTCGCGCCGCCGCCCGGCGCGATTACCTCTGCTGCCGCAGTCAGACCCCTGCCGCGCATTGCTCTATACCACAGGGGCACCAGCCTTAAGCGCTGCTGGTCGTGGAGGACGTGCCCGGATGAGTCACTGCAACAGGGCGACGCAGAGGGGGTGGGGATGTCCCCTCGGTTGGGGAGTTGTCTCACTCGCCCCGATGAGGCTTTCTTTAGGGAGGAGCCGGGCGGTTGTCTGGCGGCCTTGCCTCCGGGTGCCTAGGCAATCAGCCGAGGGGGGAGGGACAACGCACCCGGCTCCGCTTCTTTTCGTGTTCCGAGTATGCATTGCTAAACCTGCCGCGATACGCTCGCCCTGCTGTTCGGCCCCAACCGACGAAAGGGAGTGCCGAATGGCCGGCTTTACCTACAGGCTCGAGCTCGAAGACGGGACGCCCGCTGACCCGCCGACGTTCGAGACCGCTACGCCGACGTGGGGCATCGGAGACACGATCCCGCTGGGGCGTCGAACACTTCGCGTTGTTCGCGTTCGCGACGACGACACGGATCAGCCATCGGTGCTGATCGTCGAGGAACGTGGCTGGATGAGTCACGAGGGCCACAATTTGACGTTCCTTAGGGTCCAATGGCCGTATCTGGATCGGTCTGCATGCCGTTGCACCGGAGTTCCGGCACCGAATGGTTTCGGCTGAAGACGACAGGAGGGTTCATGGGCATCATCGCGTTCATCATTCTTGGGCTGCTCGCGGGGGCGATCGCGAAGGCGCTGCTTCCGGGGGATGACCCAGGCGGATTCATCGTTACGGCCATCATCGGCATCGTTGGCGCTCTCATCGGTGGGTTCATCGCTGGGGCTATCTTCGACGCCGACCCGCTGGACGAGTTCTTCGACATCTCGACCTGGCTCACGGCGATCGTGGGTTCGATCATCCTGCTCCTGATCTATCGAATGGTTGTGGGCAGGCGCAGCACGAGCCCTGGCCTGCGGTAGCCTGCTGCTCGTACTCGTCCGGCATAAGGCGATGGGGCCGCCCAGGGCGCTGAAAGGCACGGGCAGTGGACACAACCCTGCGCCGACCGTCCGGGGAGGAAACGGCAGGGTCGACCTGGGGCGCTCGCGCCCGGTAGCCAGGATCGGGCGCGCTCACCACTGCCGCAGTACAACCCTGCCGCGCATGCTCTATACCGCGGGAGACCAGTTTTAAGCTCGAGGTGAGGGTAGGGGCCCTTGTGAGCGAATCGCCATTGAACTGGAGTGGGTGTTCTGCCAGCAGAGACTCGCGCTTTGAATTCGCGAGGTTTCATTGCGCCTCGGCAGGGAAACGCGCTGGCTAGCAATTAGCGTCTTTTCGTCCGAAGGGGTTGATGGCAATGCTTGAACGAACGCGAACTGGTTTGCGAGAGATGCCGTCGAATGCCGCCTGGCTCGTGTCCCGGGCGCTGCTGCCGGCTGAGAACGCTGCGACTGGCGCACGAGATCAGGGGCGAAAGATGAAGGCCTTCGTGGTCGACGCAGCGCCCGTGGGCGACTCCGTCGAGATCCGCGCGAGGCGCGCCCACGACGCCGCGGAGCGTGCTCGGGAGGCCGAGGAGCGAGCAGTCGAGGCCGCGCGGAGGTCTAAGGAGCTCGCTGACCGCGCCCGCGAGGTGAGCGAGCGGGGTCGCGCACGCGTCAAGGGAGTGGATCAAGAGACGACTCGGCAGGTTAGACAGCGCGTAGCCGAGGCTCAGAAGTCCGCCGAGGAATTCGTCAAGCGCGAGCGCGAAGCGGCCGAGGCGGACGCCGAAGAGCAGCGACAGGAAGTCGAGGAGGAGGTCGAGGACGAGATCGCGGAAGCCGAAAGCGATGCACAGGCCTCCCAGCAGCGAGCCGAGGAGTTCGTCGAGGACGCGACCGAGGCGCTGGCGGAGGCAAGACGGCTGGCTCAGGAGGCCGCCGAGGCCGCACGCTCGGCCGCGCAAGAAGCGAACCGCCAGGCCGAGCAGCTCCAGAACGAGGCGAAGCAGAGAGCGAGCGACGCCGAGGCGCGCGTGAAGGCGGCCGAAGAGCTGCGCAAACGGGCAGTGGCAACCGCGAAGCACACCGCGCGCGAGCTCGATCGGGAGACGACGGGCGGGGGGCTCGATGCCTACAAGAAGCCGGAGCTCGTCGAACTCGCGGCCAGTGTCGGGATCGAGAAAAGCACGAACATGACGAAGGGCGAACTTGTCGACGCCATCATGAAGGCCGCTCGTCGGCAGAGCCAAGGAGTGAGGTCATGAAATTTCTTCGCATGAAGAGGGAACCCGATCGGCTTCTCGACACGGTCGGAGACTCGCTTGCCGCTCTGAGTGGCGGCGTGAGCAAGAGCAAGCTCCTAAAGGCGGGCGCGATTGCCGGCGGGGTGGCCGCACTGACGGCGGGCAGCGCTGCCATCTCCTCCATCCGGCGCCGCGTCGAGGGGAACGACTCGTGAGGCAGCGTCGTGCAGCACGGGACGTCGGAACGCCGGTTCCGGTGGCACTGACCGCGGCGGTCGATCCCAGCAGACGCCTCTCCGAGGGAGGACTTGTTCAGGCCTCGGTCCGTGCGCGTCTCTTCGGCATGCCGCTCTTGCGGCTGGATGCAACCGTCGTACTCATGCCGGCCGCGATCACCGCACCGTCCTCCGCACTCGCTGCCGAGAACGGCTTGGCCGAGGCGGTACGCAGCATCAACGACGGAGCAGAGGTGCTGGCCCAGGTGCGCCGGAACGGCCGGCAGTGACGTTCCGCTTCCCGTGGCCAGCGTCGACTCATTACGCCATCTTCCGCGCTGAAGCTCGAATCTTCGGGTACCGGTGCGGGTTGCTCGAGCCGTAAGCCTCACGTCGAGCGGCGTTGATCTGATCCCGGTTGCGCTCTCTCCACGCCTGGGTCGCCTGAAGACCGCAGTTCTTGCACCAAGAATTAAGCCCGGACTTCAGCTTTTTGTTCGGCCTGAAGGCTGAAAAGGGCAGCCATTCCCGGCAGCGAGCGCAGCGCTTATGCGTCTTCGCGGGGATCATTTTCTGAGCGATTCGTGAGTCACTAAAACTCCCCGGAAGCTGGGATGGGGGTCTCCGTGTCTCGAGCCACGCCGCGATGGGTGCCCCCTCCGTCATTACTTCGTCGCCTTGTGAACAGCCGCGACGTGAGCCTTTGAAGCAGCGAGAGCACCTGCGATCGTCTTCGCCGGCTTGTGCTCGATGATCTTGACCGGCGGCTGCGGGGGGTTGACGGGTCTGGGCTTAGCCAACGTTCTGCCTCTCTTTAGCCAAC
>Ga0307312_10001020_pt1 | contig 14094 bp, 8 predicted proteins | sample ER_DNA_202_FD_194489 | JGI IMG/M metagenome (GOLD analysis project Ga0307312, IMG submission 194489) | Bulk soil microbial communities from the East River watershed near Crested Butte, Colorado, United States - ER_DNA_202 | ecosystem: Environmental > Terrestrial > Soil > Floodplain | place: USA...
CTCGAGATCGCGCAGTCGGGCGTCGAATTCCATCTGGCGGGGCATGCTCGTGCCTTCCATGCCGGTCAGCTTCGCATTGACTGGCCACGCTCCATCGACGATCGATGCGCTCGCCGAACCAGTGCCGGCCGTCATCTTGAACGCCGTCTGCTTGGGCGTCGATCCCTGAACGGGATACTGGGCGACCGCGAGATACTTGCCTGACGCGGAGGAAAGTTGCGCGCACGGCGGCCCGACCACGCCGCCCTCGAGTATGCCCAACGTCAGCGGACTGCTCGTCAAGCAGGCGGGCGTGGGTGCGGCGGCCTTGTCCGGCGAGCACGCTGCGAGAGCGTAGACCGATACGAACGCGACGACGTGGCGGCGAGCCAGCATGCGACTCCTGCGGTGGTCCGGGTGGCTGTAGCGCCGCGCGCGGCGCAGGACTTTTTTGGTGCGGTGCGCCAGCGGTGATCGGGCCAGCGTCATACCCCAGCAGGCTTTGCGGGTGCCGTCCCAAGGAGCATAGCGACCCCCCACGCGGCGGGTCTACCCCACCGGTCTAGGACGACCGTCTCACCGTCTGTGTAACGCGCGTTGTCACAATGACTTGCCCACCAATAGGCGCGCTTTGCATCCATCCCCGCCGGCGACTATTATGAGGGAATGTCCTTTGTCCATCTCCACTGCCATTCAGAGTACTCGTTGCTCGATGGCGCCAACCGGATCGACGCGCTCATCGCGCGTGCCCTCGAGTTCGAGCAGCCGGCACTCGCGATCACCGATCACGGCAACCTGCACGGGGCGTGGGAGTTCCAGGAGAAAGCGAAGAGGGCCAAGCTCCGCCCGATCCTCGGCATGGAGGCGTACGTCGCGACGGGCGATCGACGCCTCAAGGCGCGTTCGGCGCCCGGTGTGAAGCCGTACTACCACCTCGTGCTACTCGCCCAGAACGCAATCGGATATCGAAACCTCGTCAAGCTCTCGTCACTGGCCTACACGGAGGGCTTCTACTCGAAGCCGCGCGTGGATCGCGAGCTGCTCGCCAGGTACGCCGAAGGCATCGCCGTCAGCTCGGCGTGTCTTGCCGGCGAGGTCGCGCAGCACCTCATGGCCAACGAGTATGACAAGGCGAAGGAGGCCGCCGCCTGGTATGCGGAGCTCTTCAAGGGTCGCTACTATCTCGAAGTTCAGGCGCACGACTCCTCCGGCCAGGCTGCCCTGAACGAGCAGATCTTCCGCCTCGGCGAGGATCTCGGATTACCCGTCCTCGCGACCAACGACGCGCACTTTCTGAAGGCGACCGATCACGACGCGCACGACATTCTGCTCTGCATCGGCCTCGGCAAGGATCGCAGCGACATCGATCGCATGCGTTACGACGCGGGGCTGTACTTCAAGAGCGCACCGGAGATCGCTGCCCGTTTCCCGGGCCGCCCCGACGTACTCGAGAACACGCTCCGTGTCGCCGACGAGGTAAGCCTCGACTTCGGGAAAAAGTATCACGTTCCGTCCTTCCCGCTGCCGCAAGGCGTGGCGACGGAGAACGAGCTGCTCATCCGGTTGGCGACGGATGGCGCCAAGGCCCGCTACGGCGATCCGTTGCCTGACGACGTCAGGCAGCGGCTCGACTACGAGCTCGGCGTCATCACGAGCACAGGTTACGCCGGCTATTTTCTGATCGTCGCCGATTTCATCAAGGCGGCGCGCGACCGGGGCATTCCCGTTGGACCGGGCCGCGGCTCGGCCGCCGGGTCGCTGGTCGCGTATTCGCTCTGGATCACGGACGTCTGCCCGCTGAAGTTCGACCTGCTCTTCGAGCGCTTCCTCAATCCCGAGCGCGTGTCGATGCCCGACATCGACGTCGACTTCTGCTTCGAGCGCCGCGGCGAAGTGATCGAATATGTCCGTCAGAAATACGGGCGCGAGTCGGTCGGCCAGATCGTGACGTTCGGCACGATGAAGTCGCGCGCCGCGATCAAGGACGTCGGACGAACGTTAGGCTTCACGCCCGCCGAGACCGACGCGCTGGCGAAGCTGATCCCCAACCAGCCGAACTTCTCGCTCACCGTCGCAGAGGCGATCGAACAGATCCCCGAGGTCGGGAAGCTGTACCGGAGCGACGATCGGTATCACCAGCTCCTCGACTACGCCAAGGCGCTCGAGGGATTGTCGCGCCACACCGGTGTCCACGCGGCGGGCGTCGTGATCGCGCCAGGCCCCCTCGACGACTACGTGCCGACGTGCACCCAGTCGTCGAAGGGATCCGGGGCCGGTGACGATGAGTCGGTGGTCGTGACGCAGTATGACATGAACGCGCTCGAGAAGGCCGGGATGCTGAAGATGGATTTCCTCGGCCTGACGACGCTCACGGTCATCTCGGACGCCGTCGCGAGCGTCGCCCGCCGCACTGGCAAGAAGCTCGATCTCGATCGCGTTCCTCTCGACGACGACCCGACGTACAGGATCCTGCGTTCCGGCCGCACGGCCGGTGTCTTTCAGTTCGAGTCTCAGCTCGCCACGGACGTGCTGCGCCGCATGCGCTGCGACAGATTCGACGATCTCGTGGCGTCGAATGCGCTCATGCGCCCCGGACCGCTCGACACCGGAATGCATCTCGTCTACATCAGGCGCAAGCGCGGCGAGGAGCCCGTTTCCTATGCGTTGCCTGAGCTCAAGCCGATCCTCGAGACGACGTACGGCGTCATCACCTATCAGGAGCAGGTGATGCGTATTGCGCAGGTACTGGCTGGTGTCTCCCTCGCCGAAGCCGACGTCTTGCGCAAGGCAGTCGGAAAGAAGGACGCGGAGTTGATCAGGCAGGAGCTGGGCAAGTTCGTCGAGAAGTCCATCGCGCGCGGCTATGAGCGGCGCATCATCGAGGACCTCGCCAGCCAGATCGAGACGTTCGGGCGTTACGGCTTCAACAAGTCGCACTCCGTTGCCTACTCGATCATCAGCTACCAGACGGCGTGGCTCAAGGCGCACTACCCAGCCGACTTCATGTCCGCGCTGCTGTCGAGCTGCATCGGCGACACCGACAGCGTCGTGAAGTACATCAACGAGGCGCGCGAGCTCGACATCGAGATCCTTCCGCCCGACGTCAACGAGAGCGGCTACAAGTTCACCGTCATCGCCGACAAGCGCATCCGCTTTGGTCTCGGGGCGGTCCGCAACGTCGGTCGGACGGCGATCGATTCCATTCTCAACGCGCGTAAGGAGTCGCCGATCGCGTCGCTCCACGATCTCTGCGAGCGCGTCGATCTGCGGATGTGCAACAAGCGCGTGCTGGAGGCGCTCATTGGCGCTGGCGCGCTCGATTCGCTTGGCGGCCATCGCGCTCAATTCATGAAGGTGCTCGACGACGCAATCTCCGAAGCAGCACTGAAGCAGGAGGAGAAGGCGAGCGGCCAGGGCTTTCTCTTTGGCGAGCCCGTACCGGCTGCCGGCACACCGAAGGGACCGAACAGACCGGCGCTTCCCGGGGTTTTGCCCTGGTCCGAGTCGGAGCGGCTGCAGAAAGAAAAGGAGATTCTTGGCTTCTATATTTCGGGACATCCGCTCGAGCCGTACCGCACGGAGTGCGAGCTCTTTGCGACACACACCGTCGCGCAGCTCGGCGCCTGGTCCGGCGACAAGATGACGCTCGGCGTCGTCGTCACGGCGATCAAGAAGCAGACGTCCAAGCGCTCGGGCGCTGAGTTCGCCCGGTTGACAGTCGAGGATTTTTCGGGATCTTCCGAGGTGCTGGTGTTTCCGGAAGCGTGGGCGAACCTCTGCCACCAGATCCGGGTCGATGTGCCCGTCCTGTTGAAGGGCGGTTATTCGAATCGCGATCAGGGCGGCGAAAGTCCGACGTTCATCGTCGAGACGGTGACGCCGCTCGCCGCCGTGCAGCACAGCGGCCAGGTCGCGATCGCGATTCAACTGGTGCTCGGCGCGAACATCACGCCGGAAGTGATGCAGGACGTGCGCTCCGTCGTCGAGGCGCACCCGGGACCGTCCGCGCTCGAGTTGCATTGGAGCGATGGGAATGGCTCGCGGGCGCGCCTCCGTTCACGCTCGTTGAAGCTGTCGGCGACGAACGCCGCGCTCGCCGAGCTGCGTGCGGTGTTGGGACTGGAGCGCGTCAAACTCGTTCGCGGGAGCTAGGATGGCCAGCGCGCCAGTGATGGAATTCGAGAAGCCGATTGCGGATCTCGAGAAGCAGATAGATGAGCTGAAGCGGCTCGCTGGAGGCCAGAAACTCAACGTCACTGACGAGATTGCGCCGCTGGAGCGCAAGCTCTCGGAGCTGCGCGAGGAGATCTACCGGAACCTGAGCCCGATCCAGCGTGTCCAGGTCGCGCGAAACAACAGGCGCCCATTCACGCTCGACTACATCAAGCTGGTCTTCACCGACTGGATCGAGCTGCACGGCGATCGCGCGTTCCGCGACGATGCCGCGATCGTGGGTGGCTGGGCGCGGCTCGACGGTGAGACCGTTATGGTCATCGGTCACCAGCGCGGACGCGACACCAAGGAGAACCTCAAGCGCAACTTTGGCATGCCCCACCCGGAGGGCTACCGGAAAGCGCTGCGCCTGATGAAGCTCGCCGAGAAGTACCGCGTGCCCGTGTTGACGTTCATCGATACGCCGGGAGCGTGGGCTGGTCTCGGCGCGGAGGAACGCGGACAGTCGGAGGCGATTGCGCGGAACCTGTTCGAGATGGCGCGCCTCGAGGTCCCGATCGTCGCCACCGTCATCGGCGAAGGCGGCTCGGGTGGCGCGCTTGCGTTAGGCGTCGCCGACCGCGTCCTGATGCTGGAGAATGCCGTCTACTCCGTCATCACGATCGAGGGATGCGCGGCGATTCTCTGGAAGGACGGCAAGAGTCCCGAGATGCGCGAGCGGGCGGCCAGCGCGCTGCGCATCACTGCGCCCGACCTCTTCGAGCTGCGGGTGATCGATGAGATCATCCCCGAGCCTCCAGGTGGTGCGCACTCGAGTCAGGAGGCGACCGCGAAGGCCGTCCAGGACGCGCTCGTCAAGCATCTCGACGAGCTGCGAAAGGTCAAGCCGGACAAGCTCGTGCGCCGTCGGCGCGAGAAGTTTCTCGGCATGGGCCGCTTCTCGGAAGACTGAGCGCCTCTTTGCCGCACCTCCTCGAAGTTGCCTTCAAGGGCAACCGTCACGAGTTCTTCTACTGGGAAGGCGATGCGCCGCTCTCGGTCGGCCTCGCCGTTGTCGTCGAGGCGGACCGCGGTGAAGATCTCGGCCGCGTTCATGCGGCGGGAGATCTCGCGACGCGGCGCTACGCCGGCGTCGCGCACGGCCGCATGGTTGCCGAAGCCTCTCGCAAGGTGCTCCGCGAAGCGGCGGCCGACGATCTGAAGCGCGAAGCACAGCTCCGCGCCGAAGACGAGATCGCACGGCGCAAGGCGATGGAGCGTGTGCGCGCCCACGGTCTCGTCATGAAGCTCACCGACGCCGAGTGGCAATGGGACCGCAAGAAGCTCACGATCTACTTCAGCGCCGAGAAACGGGTCGACTTCCGAGCGCTCGTGCGCGAACTGGCGTCGATGTTCCGCACGCGCATCGAGTTGAAGCAGATTGGCGTGCGCGACGAAGCCAAGCGCCTCGACGGAATTGGACGGTGCGGGCGCCGGTATTGTTCGGCCTCCTGGCTTCCCGAGCTTCGCCCCGTCAACCTCGGTGTCGCCAAGGATCAACGGCTGTCCCTCAATCCGTCGCAGATCTCCGGCGCCTGTGGTCGCCTCATGTGCTGCCTGCGCTACGAGCACGAGTTCTACGTTCAGGCCCGCAAGCGATTTCCGAAGGAAGGGCGGATCATCCGCACGTCGTTAGGCGAGGAGAAGGTCGTCGCCAATGACATTTTCCGCGAGCGGGTGACGTTGCGCAACGTGGAGGGCGACATCCGGCTCGTCCCGCTGGCCGATCTACGGCGCGAGATGGGCGACCCCGACCACGACGCCGACGCGGCCTCGCCGTCGGCCGGTGGCGATCCGTTCATCGTGCCGAACGAAGAGAGCGAGCCGAATCTCGATCTCGCGGTCAGTGGCGCGGAGATCGAGCCTGAGACCGAGGGCGACCTCGCGGCCGCGATCGGTGAGAGCGTCCAGGGGGGCACGACCCCGGTGGCGCGCGACCGCCGCCCCCATCGCCGCCGCGGACGGCGAGGCGGGCGACGTGGGCGGCCCGGGGGCGAGGGATCCGAGCCCGGTGACGACACATCGTCTGGCGATGGTTCCGCGCCTGCCGAGAGCTGATCACGTGGCGCGGTTCTACATCACGACAGCGATCGATTACGCGAACGGTGATCCGCACATCGGACACGCGTACGAAAAGATTGGCGCCGACGCGATCGCCCGCTATCACAGAATGGCCGGTTACGATGTCCATTTCCTCATCGGCATGGATGAGCATGGGCAGAAGGTCGCGCAGACGGCACAGGCGCGCGGCGTGACTCCGCAGCAGCAGGTAGACACCGTCGCCGAGCGCTTCCTGGACACGTGGCGACGGCTCGGCATAAGCCACGACCAGTTCATGCGCACGACGGACCCGCGACATATCGCTGGCGTCCGCGCCCTGCTCGACCGGATTTTCGACCGCAACCCGGACGACTTCTTCGAGCGGTCATATGAAGGCTGGTACTGCGTCGGTTGCGAAGCGTTCAAGCAGGAATCCGAGATCGCCGACGGGAAGTGCCTGTTGCACCCGACGCGCACGCTCGAGTGGGTGAAGGAGCGAAACTGGTTCTTTCGGCTGAGCCGCTATCAGGAGTTCCTTCGCCGTCATATCGAGGAGAACCGCGAATTCATACAGCCGGAGAGTCGGCGCAATGAGGTGTTGGGATGGCTCGCGCAGGGGCTCGACGACGTCAGCGCGAGCCGTTCACGTTTCTCGTGGGGAGTGCCGTTCCCGAGACCGACGAGCGACGGGGAGAAGCAGACTACCTATGTCTGGTTCGACGCTCTGCCGAACTATCTGACCGCCACCGGCTTTCCCGAGTCGGAGAGCGAGCGGCGTTGGCCGGCGTCCTTGCACGTCATCGGCAAGGACATCACGCGCTTTCACGTGATCATCTGGCCGGCGATGCTGCAAGCCGCGGGGCTGCCACTACCCGAGCGCGTGTGGGCCCACGGCTTTGTCCTCCTGGGCGGCGACCGGTTCAGCAAGTCGGCGGGTGTAAAGCTCGACCTCGATGAAGCGATCGATCGCTACGGCGCCGATGCGTTCCGGTACTTTCTGCTCCGCGAAGTGCCGTTCGACGCCGACGGCAACTTCTCGTGGGAGCGGTTCGAGGATCGTTACACGGCGGATCTGGCAAACGCGTGGGGAAATCTCGTCAGTCGAGCGGCGGCGATGATCGAGAAGTATCGGGGCGGCGTGACGCCAAGTGCGGAGCGCGGCCTTCGACAAACCGCCGACGTCGCCAGCATCGCCGAGTACAGGTCGTTTCTGGATGGCAGCAATGGTTATCTGCTCCATGAAGCCCTGTCCGTCGTCTGGCGTATGGTCTCGAAGGCGAATGAATACGTGCAGAGCTCCGCCCCATGGGTTGTAGCCAAAGACGAAAGCAAGTCGCGCCAGTTAGACGACATACTTGGATCATTATCGCGCCAAATAGCAACTCAATGCGCCTTGTTGTGGCCTTTCATGCCCCAGAAATCCGAGAGCGCGTGGCGCGTGATGGGCGGCATCGGAAATCTCTCCGATATCAGACTCGACGACTTGGCCGATCTCGATACGGCCGGGTGGAAGGTCACCAAGGGCGAGCCACTCTTTCCGAAGCCACAAAAGACTGCCGAGAGTCGGTGACGTTGTGCCCACCATCACACGGTCGGGCTCGTTACCCAAGCCCCCGCTGCACAGTCTTTTTCCTGACCCGATGCCCGTGGGGGGCGTCGGCGATCGGAGAAGACCATGGCACCACGGCGCTGGACCCTCCTCGTCGTTCCGGAAGGCTCGACGGAGTCGCCGCGTAGCTTCGCCTTCACAGGGCGGGCGCTACGCACGTTGGCGACAGGCGCCGGCGTTGTATCCCTCATCGCCGTCATAGGCCTCTCGGCCGCCATTACGTCGTACGCCACTCCAAGTGGGCGCGCGGCACGTGCGGATGCCCAGGAATTGGGCGCGGAGCTGGCTGACATGCGCCAGAAGATGTCGCTCCTTCAGGACACCATCCGCGCGATCAGCGACCGGGACGAGCATGTGAGAATGCTTGCCGGACTCCCCTCGGTTGATTCAGCGGTTCGCGAAGCTGGAATTGGTGGGCCAGGCACCCCTCAACTCAACTCGGACAACGCGCTCTACAGGTCCAATCCGATCCTCGGTAAGCTCGCTTTCGGAGCGCGCACCGACATCGACGGCCTGATTCGGCGCGCCAACATCCTGTCAGCAAGCTTTGCCGAGGTCTCCGACACACTGTCGCGCAACGTACAGCGGCTGGCGAGCACGCCTTCGATCATGCCGACCGCGGGCTGGTTGTCGAGCCATTTCTCACGCAGCCGATTCCACCCGATTCTTCATATCTCTCGTCCGCACGAAGGAATCGACGTCAGTGCGCCAATGGGATCCCCGGTCGTCGCGCCGGCTTCGGCGACCGTCATGCGCATCGCGCGCGAGAACGGGTACGGTCTCGTGCTCGAGTTGAACCACGGCAACGGCATTGTCACCAAGTTCGCCCACCTCTCTCGAGTAGCAGTGAAGCAGGGCCAGCGCGTCACGCGCGGTCAGCTCGTCGCCAATGTCGGCAACAGCGGACTCTCGACGGGCCCTCACCTGCACTACGAGATCCACGTCAACGGAAAGGTTGTCGATCCCTTGACGTACGTTCTGCCTGGCGCCATTCCGGACTGACGCTTCCGGTTGTACTGTGGCGTGAGGGTGTGAGCCCGGCAGAACATGGATTGTCGCTACCCTCCTCGTACGGCGCTCGCCGCGAGCGGCGGATGAAGGAGCGTGGTCTGATTGGTGCTTTCGACCACGTGGCGCCGGCAACGACAGAGGTGCATACTCCGTCTGGGTGCGCCCGTTTCGGCTCGCCAGTAACGAAGAGTCATGTGCATGGAGGTGCTCCGTGTCGTTCCGGACTTCACAGCCTGCCAGGTTTCTCGCCGCCTGCGCGCTGGTCACCGTCTCGGCATGTGCATCGGCACCGGCTCAGGAGAGCCGCCATGTCTACGCACCACCGGGCGAGAAGCTGATCCTCGCCGACGAGATCGCGAGAACCGGCGCTCGGAATGCGTGGGAGGCGATCAAGCGGACGCCGACCTTCCTCACGACGATGGAAACCAGCAATGGTACACCGACGCGCATGTGGCGTCGGGGTCGAGGCAGCGTGCTTCTCCGGGAGGCCCCACTCGTCGTCGTCGATGGGGTGATCTCCACTGATATCGGCATACTCGTGTCGATCCCCGCGGAGCAGATCGCCTACATCCGTGTGCTGACTGGCTCGGCGAGCACTGCCCGCTTCGGCACCCAAGGCGGCGCGGGAGCGGTCATGGTCCAGACGATGGTCGGTGCAGTAACACCTCTTGCACATCGGTAAGAACAGTTAGCGCTCCCCGGGCGATCGCGCATGACGCGCTAACGAGAACGGAGAACGGCCCGCAGCGCAATGTGCGCTGCGGGCCGTTCTCTGATCGTGGGATCGAGACCAGCCTCTAGCGTTAGGCTAGCGGACGGCGATCAGCACGGTCGTCACGAGCGTTCCGCTTGTGATGGTAATTGTCGCGTCGCCCGACGTTCCGGCCGTCTGAGAGGCATTGATCGTTATGGTCTGCGCCACCGGATCGATCAGGCCCACGCTAGCCACGGTCGTATTGCTGCTCACGGCCGTCGGAGTCGCGCACGGCGTCGTGGACCCGTTCGCCGCCCTGCATGAGTACCTCAGCGCGATCGAGCCCTTCGGTGCCAACGTTGCACTCGCCGGCGTCACCGTGAATGTGGCTGCCGGCGCCTGTGTAATCGTGACCACGCTCGTGTCGGCCACGGTCACCGTGTCCGCATTGGTGAACGTCGCCGCCTTCGTCGTGTTCTTGTAGGTGGCGATCACCCGAGCCGTACCTGGCGCCACGGCCGTTACCCGCCCCGTGGTGTTCACCGTTGCTCGGCTCGCATCCGCCGACGCGATAGAAAAGGTCGCGGTACGGCGGAAAACGAATAGCGTATCCTGACGCAGCGTCTTGACTGTGTCGCCGGGCGCGGCCAGGAGAGTGGCCGTAAACTGCTGCGCGCCACCAGTGACGAGGCTTGCCGTCGCCGGCAGCAGATCGACCGTGACAACGGGCCGCGGCCGCACGGTGACCGTGATATAGCCCGGCGTCGACGTCGCGCCATAGGTGACGCGGATGCGGGTCGTGCCCGCCTGGCGACCAAGGACGAAGTATTCGTCCGTGTCGTGATTCCAGAATACGCTGGCGATCGTTGCGTCGTCGGGAACGAAGCCTAAGACAATACCGCTTACGACCGTGCCGTTCTTGTCCTTGACCACGGCCGAGAGCGGGGTCGGGGCTAGGGAGTCGACGCGGACGTCGACCGTCGCCGGCACCGGGGTGACGCTGAAGCTGACGATCGGCGCCGCCGGGTCTTCCGTCTTGTAGCACGCGCCGGCCAACAAGACGCTGCCTGCGAGCAAGAAACATTTTAGACGCATGGAAGGCGTGTGGCTGAGTGTTTGATGGCAGCGCCCGAAGTGGGAGCCGATGTCGTTGTCGGAGTGACGCTCACTGTCGCTGGTAAAGCGACGGTGAGCTGATCGCTGTCACGCCTTCGTGTTGTCGCAGCTCTGGAAGTTCGGATTGTTTTTCTCTTCGACCGGGACTGGGAAGCTGACATCCGTGCCGTACGTCCGGTTGATGTTTCCACGGACGAAGGCGCCTGTCGGGAAGACAACGTCCTGCGTGCGGCCGTACTGATAGACGAGCCGCCGCATGTCGCCCAGACGATGCGACGTGATCCACATCGTGTACGCGCGCTCCCGGAAGAGCAGATCGATGCGCGCGGCCGCTGTCCCCGGATCGGAGAGCGGTCCGAGCGCTGCTGACGGATTCGTACAGGTGCCTGCCGTCACGGCGAGCGGATAACACTGATTGTAGGCCTGAAACGCGTCGCGAACGACGTTCAGCTTGTCGAGAAACGGTTGGATGTTTCCGTTCGCGAGCTGATCTTCAGCCTCGATGTAGCGCGCCTCAGCGCCCGACGCGAGGACGACATTCACCTTTCGTTCCGGGTACTTAAGGTTGAGGAACGTGGAACCACCGTCGAAGCCCGCCACGGCTGTTGGATTCGTCGCGGTGCGGACGTCGACGCCATTCACGAATGCGGTGCGGTACGGCAGTCCGTTGCCACCTTCGCTATTGGAGACCGAGAACCGCACCTGGCTGTTGTTGAAGCTCCATACGCTGTTGTTCTCGCGAGCGGTGTTCTCCGAATGGAAGATCAGGTACGTGAACGTCGTCGGCACCGCGGAGACGGCAAGCGCCGCCGAGTCACGGTAGATCGTGTTTTGGGACGCCGCCGAATCCTTGTGAACGAGGTCGAGGTAAGCGCGGCCACGCCCTACGCGAACGAGACTCCGGATCGACGTGCTGGTGTTTGTCTTGACGTTCAATGCGGAGTCGGCAGCGGCAAAGCGGGCCAATGCCCGACGGAGTACCTGCGAACGGGTCAATGGCATGCCAGCGATGATGACTCCCGACGCATCGACTTCGCTGAACGGCACGCCTTCGCAGTAGTTCTCGGCGAACAGAATATAGGTGTATCCGGCGAGTGCCAGCGCTTCGGCCCTCCCGCTGCCGAACGCCGTCGTATCGGCGGCATTGCCGCGCGTCGCCTCGAGCGTCACGTAGCGCTGTGCCGCGGCCTCGGTCGACGTCCTCGCGACCTGCAGGTTTGAGAAAACCGGCAGGTTGTTCGAATTGTTGTCGGAGATGAGCCGCTGGTCCATCTCGATACGAGTACCGAAGGTATCCGTGATGTAGAACTCGTCGCCGAGCAGGGCCGAATAGAGGATCTGCCCCTCGGTGCCCGACGTACCGCTGAATGCGACCTGGAAATCTCCGATCGCAGCGGCCAGGCCGTTAGGCAGCGCGGCCTTCCCTTCCAGTTGCCCGGGCAGGACGATGTCCGGATCCTTGGACTTGACGATGTCGTCGATGCTGCACGCGGCGACAGGCAGCACCAGCACCGCCGCGAGCAGGACGTGTCGGGCGCTCGTGCCTCGCCCGAGTGATCCAAAGAAAGAATTCATGGAAGCAGTCACCATCGAAAAGTTTGTGGGTGCGCGCTCAGAAATTGGCATTGACGCGAACCGTGTAATAGCGGAGGGGCGGCTGCGAGAGGAAGTCCGACTGTGAGAAGTTGCCGGCGGTCGCCGACAGGATCTCAGGGTCGAAGCCCGAATAGCGCGTCCACGTGTGGAGGTTGCGGCCCGAGAACGTCAGGCTCAGGTCGCGTGTGCGAGCACGGCGGGCCCAGTCAGCAGGCGCGAGGAACGTGATCGCTACTTCGCGAAGCTTCACGAAGTCCGCCTTCTCGATGTAGCCACCGACCGTTCCATCGATCGCGTCGGCGAGCGCCGCCGCCTGCTTGCGCAATGGCGTGCCGGGTACGTACAGCGCCTCGCAGTTGACGACCGTGCCGCAGCGGAAGTCTTCGGTGGCGTTGTAGTTGAAGAAGCCGCCCTTGTGATCGACGAGGGCGTAGAGCTTCACGAATTTATAGACGAGAAACGTCGTGTTGAACGAGATCTCGCGCTTCGGCAGTGGATTGCCGAGATAGACCGCCGAATCGCCGACCGTGTACTCGTCGTACTCGATCACGCCGTTCTTATTGGCGTCGTTGTAGGAGACCGGGCGCTGGTAGTAGCTGCCGAGCGGCTTGCCGGCGATGTGCTTTTGCGTGTCGCCACCGAGGCCGAAGATGATCGGGTCGACGCCAGCACCAAGCTTGAGCAGCTTGTTCTGGTTCCACGAAGCGTTGATCGTCGCGTCCCAGGTCAGATTCTCCATGCGCACGGGCGAGCCGTTGAGCGCCAGCTCCAATCCTCTGTTCTGGACCGAGCCGATATTCTCATAGCGCGATAGCACTGTACCCGCCGAGGGTGGCAGGTTGCGCAAGATGAGCGCATCACGCGACTTCTTGTTGTAATAGGTCGCCTCGAGCGATGCGCGATCGCCAGCGAAGCCCGCCTCGAAGCCCGCTTCGAACTCGGCGGAGACTTCGGGCTTGAGATCTTTTCGACCCAAACCGGCGATCGTGAAGCCGGCGGTCTCCGTTCCGTTCACCGCAACGGCGACCGGGTTGTAGTACACGACAGCGTCGCGCGAACCTGGCTGCACTCCCGATTGGCCGTACGCGCTGCGCAGACGCAGTGACGACACCCAGTCCGTCTTCGGGAAGAAGGGCTCGTCGCTGATCACATACGAGAGGCTGGCCGACGGATAGTTCACGAATCCGAAGTCCTTACCGAACGAGCTGTTGCGGTCCCCTCGAAGTGTGCCGGTGAGGAACAGGCGATCGCGGAAGCCTATCTGCTCGGAGACGAGAAAGCCGAGTGTCCGCGTATCGATGTTATCTTCGGCGACGGCGAAGTTCGACGTTACGCCGGCGAGCGATCCGGTACCAGCGAGTAGGTTGCGGCCGAATGCCTGTACCGACGTGAGATTGTCTCGCTGGAACTGTGCACCAACAGTCGACGTCGAGACGAAGTCCGATGTGATGCTGCGCGTCGCTGTTCCCGAGAGGTTTGCGGTGTAGTTGAAGATTTGGTATTTGTTCCGTGTTCGGTAGCCGATACGGTTGTTGGTGTTGTTCGTTATGCGATTCGGCGGCAACACCTGTTTGTCGTCGCGATTCAACACGTCGTACCCGAACGTACCGTTGAAGCGAAGCCAGCTCAGCGGATTGTAGACCGGGTTCGTCCCGATCGTGAACCGCTCGATGCCCTGTCCAACGCGCAAAAAGTAGAGACTGTCCGGGGCGCGCGTGAAATATCCGAAGCGCGAGTTGCTCACCGCGCTGCCCAACAACGCGCCGCCCAGGATACCAAGGTTGTTGTTGTCGTTCTGCGGCAGCTGCAGATCGCTCGTCACATAGCCGATCGTGAC
>Ga0307312_10001021_pt1 | contig 14082 bp, 11 predicted proteins | sample ER_DNA_202_FD_194489 | JGI IMG/M metagenome (GOLD analysis project Ga0307312, IMG submission 194489) | Bulk soil microbial communities from the East River watershed near Crested Butte, Colorado, United States - ER_DNA_202 | ecosystem: Environmental > Terrestrial > Soil > Floodplain | place...
TGCCCCCGGAGCTGGACGACGCGCGGCGCATCATGAACAAACGCGGTGCCGCCGCCCGGATGACGGCATGACATTCCAGGTGCAAGATCCCCAGCCAGCGATGGCGGCGCCGTCGCTGCTCGAGTCCCTCGGAGAGTCGCTCGACGCCGCCGGAGTCGTCTACTGTCAGTGGAAGGGGCACTGGAAGCGGACGCGCTGGGAGAGCGGCGCCGGAGACGTCGACCTGCTCGTCGATCCCGCGTGGGCGGAGCGACTGCAGACTGTGCTGGCTCGTCTGGGCTTCAAGCTGGCCGGGACACCGCCGGAAGCGCAATTCCCCGGCACGGCGAGCTGGATCGGCTACGATGCCCGCAATGGCGCTGTCGTCCACGTGCATCTGCACCGCCGACTGATCGTCGGAGGATACTGGACCACTGTCTATCGGCTCGCGATGGAGCGCGCCGTCCTCGAGACGGCCGTTCCTCGCCAGCCGTTCCCGGTTCCGGCGCCCGAGCTCGAGTTCATCATCTTCGTGCTGCGCACGGTGCAGCGCTACAGTCCCCGCGATCTGCTCGCGCAGCGTCATCCCCAGTGGCTCGCGGATACGGAGCCGGAGTTCACGTACTTGTTCCGCCGGGTCGACCGGGAGTTGCTCGCAGCCCAGCTGGCGGATCTCCTGCCGACCGTGGATGCCGCGTTCTTCGAGGCCTGCATCCGGTCGCTGCGCCCGGGTGCCTCGCGTGGGACGCGCCTCTGGTTGCGTCGCGGCCTCGAGCGGCGTCTGCAGCCGCACGCTTCCCGCCCGCCCTTCGGGCTCCTCGTCCGCCGGATTGCGCGCAGCCTCGGGCTCCTGCCCCGACGGCGCGGACTGCACTCCACTCGGGGCGGCCGGGTGGTGGCGCTGCTCGGCGGCGATGGCGCCGGCAAGTCCACCTGCGTCGCGGAACTCGCGCGCTGGCTCGGCGTGCCCTTGGACGTCACCACGGCCCACCTCGGCCGTCCGCCCCGGTCGCTCACGACCCTCCTGGTCGGCGGCCTGCTGAAAGCGCGGCGCGCGCTCGGTCGCACCGACGGAACCAGCGTTCTCGATCTGCTGCGCCACTGGTGCACCGCGCGGGATCGCTATCGCCTGTTCACTCGCGCTCGGCGCTTCGCCGAGGCGGGGGGGATCGCCCTGTGTGAGCGCTACCCCGTGGCGCAGAACCGCAAGCTCGTCGGACCTGAGATTCCGCAGCTCTTCAAACGCGGGCGCCACAGGCGCCGAGCCTCCTCGCTGGCACGCCAGCTGATACGTGCGGAGCAGCGGTACTACGACCAGATCACGCGACCCGACGTGATCATCGTGTTGATGGTGGAGCCGGAGATCGCGGTGCGACGCAAGACCGACGAGCCGGCGGCCTACGTGCGGGCCCGGTCCCGGATCATCTGGGAGACGGACTGGACCGGGACGGGCGCCAACCTGGTGGACGCCGGACGGTCGCTGCCGGAGGTGCTGACCGACTTGAAGGCGCTCCTGTGGGCGGAGGTCTAGGGGGTTGGCGCGATTCGTCGTCGAGGTGGCGGGGCCCGCTGGCGCGGGCAAGACAACCGTGGCGCGCCACCTCACCGCGCGGCCGCAGTTCGTCGGAGCGAGCGTCTGGAACCTCCCCCGCCCGCTCTATGCCGCGAGCGCAATGCGCACCACGCCCGCCATCGCCGCCCTCATCGGAGCGACCCGCTGGCTACCGTGGGAGGAGACCGAGCAGCTCATCCGCCTGGACGCCCTGGACCAGTTTCTTCGCCGCCTTTCCGAGGGCGACAGCCGCGTCGTTGTGCTGGACGAGGGCCCCGTGTTTGCGTTCGCGTGGTTTCGTGTGTTGGGGCACCCCTGCTTCCGCGATGGTCGTCGGGATGCCTGGTGGCGCCAAGCGCTGGCGCACTGGTCGGCGCGCCTCGACGTGATCGTGCTGCTCGACGGGGCCGATCCCTTGTTGGTCGATCGCCTCCGCTCGCGCACCAAGGACCATCCGCTTAAGAGCAGCTCCGACCAGGAGCTGTACGCGTTCGCCGCCGCCTACCGGCGCGAGTTCGAATGGGTCATCGCCGGACTGACGGCTCAGGGTGGGACCGGCCCGAAGGTTATTTCCCTGGAAAGCAACGGGACTCCTCCAGAGGAGCTCGCGGCGCAGGTCCTCGCCGCCTGCCAGCAGACTGCCCATGTCGGTTGAAACGGTAACGGCGCCCCGACCGGTGACGCTGACGCGGCGTGCCTCGCTCAACGCCGTGCAGTCGCTGCTCGACTACGCGGCGCGGCTCGCCGTGGGGCTCGCGATCACGCCGCTGCTCGTGGGTCGGCTCGGCCGCGAGATGTTCGGCGTGTGGGAGATGATCAACCGCCTCATCAGCTACATGTCCGCAGCCGACGGGCGCCCGACCGAAGCGCTCCGCCTCGTCATCGCCACCAAGCAAGCGGCCGTCGACCAGGTGGAGCACCGGCGCGCCGTGGGCGCGGCGCTCGTCGTGTGGGTGCTGTTTTTGCCACTCCTCGCCGGGCTTGGCGCGGTGCTGGTGTGGCTATCCCCCACCATAACGAAAGTGCCCCTTTCCCTCCACACGACTGTGCGGCTGGCGAGCGCGGCGCTGTTGCTGAGTCTGTTGCTGGGCGGCCTCTCGTCGGTGCCCGAGTCCGTGCTGCGGGGCATGAACCTCGGCTACAAACGGATGGGCTTTCAGGCGGGGCTCAACGTGATCGGGGGGGGGCTCACCGCGGGCGCGATCTTCGCCGGACTCGGTCTCGTGGGAGTGGCCGGAGCTCAGTTGGCGCTGGTGGCGATCACTGGCGTTGGCTTCTGGATTCTCGTGAGGCGCTATGTCGCATCGTTCGGCGTGGCGCGACCCTCGGCGCACGACGTCCGGTCGCTGCTCGGGATGAGCGCGTGGATTGCGATCGGAGAAGTGATCGCGAAGCTCGCCCTCGCCAGCGACGTCATCGTCCTGGGCATGGTCGCCTCACCGGCGGTCGTGACGACTTACGTCCTCACCGGGTACGCAGGGCGGATTGCGCTCGGGCTCCACCTGTTCACGACCGGAGCCGCGATGCCGGGGATGGGGGGAGTCATCGGGCGTGGGGACTACGCGCACGCGGCGCGCTTGCGCCGCGAGATCATGAGCCTCACGTGGCTCTTCGTCACGGCGGTGGGGGGCGCGATCCTGTTGTGGAACCGGTCCTTCCTGGCGCTCTGGGTTGGAATGGAGAACTACGCCGGGTTCTGGGCGAATCTCCTCATCGTGATCGGCACGGCGCAGACTGCGCTGCTGCGCAGCGACGCCTTTGTCCTCGACGCGACCCTGCAGCCCCGCCTGCGCGTCGTGGTCGCCGCCGTCGCGGCGGCCGCGATCCTCGGCACCTCCATCGCGCTTACGCCGTCACTCGGCATCGTCGGAGTGTGTCTCGGCCTGCTGGTGGGGCGGTTGATACAAACGATCGCGTACCCGCTGCTCGTGGACCGGTGCCTGCATCGCCCCGCTCGCCTGCCGGTCCGCTCGATCGCCCGTCCGCTAGCCGTCACGCTGTTGGTCTTCGGCGTAGCCGCCGTGCTGGGCGACCGCTTGCTTACGCGCGACTGGCTGACATGGGCCTTCGGAGTGGTCGCGAGTCTCGCGCTCATAGTGGGCCTGGCGTTCGCGGCCGGTCTTCGCGCCGAGGCACGGCGCACGGTTGTCGGCCGGTGGCGCACAATGTTGGAGACGGCGCGTGGCTAATGCCGTTGGAACCTTGCAATGGATCGCGCCGGCGCGTGCCGTCCCCTCCACTCAGGTCAATCGGGTGGTGCTGGCGGCGTTCTATCTCATGGTGTTCTCGTTCAACTTCGAGATGCCTGACCGCGGCGGGTGGGAGATCCCCGCAATGACCGCCGCGCTGTTTCTTGCCTCGACGCCGCTGGCGTTGCGCGCGTGTTACGGACGCATTCCCTCCGCGCTGCTCTGGTTCGCGGGCTTTCTGTGGATCTTCGCGGCGTCGAGCCTGCTCCACGGGTGGGTCAACTTCGGCGACGTCCGTCATTACTTCATCGTGTTGATCGAAGCCGTCCTCGTGGGCTGGGCGAGTCTCAACCTCTTTCGCGACCCCGCTGTAGGCGTCACGGCGCTGTGGTGCTATGTGATCTCGGCGCTGGCACGGTCGGTGTTGCCGATGATCGGCGTTGGGCGCACGTCCTACGCCGTGTGGACCGGCGGGGAGCGCGTCACCGCCTTCGGGCAGAACGCGAACTTCAGCGCGATCCTGCTGGCGGCGGGTCTCGTGACCCTGGTCGGCCTCACGTACAGCCGGCGCGGCACGTCGCACGCCCTGCGAGTGGCAGCCCCGCCGATCGGCGTGTTGATCGGTGCTGCGATCATCGAGACGGGGTCGCGCGGGGGGCTCGTCGCGCTCGGGGCGGGACTCGCAGCGCTGGTGTTCACGGCGGGCGGCAATCTCAAGGTGCGGCTGCGCAATGGGCTCGTCACCGTGTTGGCGCTCGGGCTGCTGGCCTACTCCGCATTCACCGCGACGGTCATGAAGAACCGGCTGGAGGCGACGGCGGAAACGGGAACGTTGGCGGGCCGCGAGCAGCTGTGGCCGTCGCTCGTGGACATGTTCCTCGAGAAGCCCCTCTTGGGATGGGGACCGGTCAATAACCAGTACGAAGTCGCCGTCCGCACCACCGACATGGCGCGAGAGCATCGCGACGCGCACAACCTGCTCCTCGAGCTGTTGACGGCGGAAGGGCTGGCGGGCGCGGTGCCGTTCGCGATCGGCATGGGGCTCTGCGTCGTCGCAGCGTGGCGGGGCCGCACCAGCCCCTACGGCATTGTGCCCTTCGCGCTGATCGCGCTGTTTCTCGTCGCGAACGTCAGCACCAACTTGATCGCCTACAAGCCGTTCTGGTGGGTCCTGGCACTCGCCTTGGCGAGCGGGCAGCTCGCCACCCGGGATGGAGCGACGCATCCATGTGCGGCATAGCCGGTCGCTTCCACCCCGAGCTGTTGCCGCCGGCACCCGAGTGGTGTGCGCGCGCCGACGCGTTGCTCGCACACCGCGGTCCCGATGGACACGGCGCGTATCGCGACGCGCATTGCGAGCTGGTGCACCGCCGTCTGGCCCTCATCGATCTGTCGCCGACGGGGCACCAGCCGATGCCGAACGAGGATGCCAGCATCTACGTGGTGTTCAACGGCGAGATCTATAACCACCGCGCGCTGCGCGTGGAGCTCGAGGGGCATGGTCACATTTTCCGAGGCACGTCGGACACCGAAGTTCTGGTGCATCTCTACGAAGACATGGGCGAGCGGATGGTGGAGCGGCTGCGTGGGATTTTCGCGTTCGCCGTCTATGACCTCACCCGCCGGCGCGTGTTGCTCGCCCGTGACCGGAATGGGGTGAAGCCGCTGTTCTATGCCGAGCACGGCCGCCAATGGGTGTTCGGGAGCGAGATCAAGGCGATCGCGGCCCTGCCGGGCTTCCAACCCGAGCTCGACCGCCAGGCGTGTTACGATTTCCTCGGCCTCGGCTACGTGCCGGAGCCGGCCACCGGGTTTGCGAACGTCGCCGCGCTCGCGCCGGGAACGACGATGGTGATCGACGCCCGGGGCGCCCGTCACGACACGTTCCACACGGTGCAGGCACGCCCGGACGCGCGATGGACACTCGATGGCTGTGTCGACGAGATCTCCACGGCGCTGCTCGAGTCGGTGGCCTCGCAGTCGGTCGCAGACGTGCCGGTCGCCGCGCTGCTGAGCGGCGGCATCGACTCCTCGCTGGTCGTCGCCGCGCGCCAGCGTGCCACCGGAGGACCCACGACCACGTTCAACGTGCGGTTCCCCGATCGCAGTCACGACGAGACGCCCCGCGCGCATGCCGTCGCCGCGCACTATGGGACGCGCCACGTCACCGTCGACCTGCCCGAGAGCGCACTCCGCGCCGACGCGATCCTCGACCTGCTGCGCCATTTTGACCAGCCGTTCGCGGACACGAGTCTGATCCCGACGTACTGGATCGCCCGCGCCGTCCGCGAACACGGCATCATCTGCACGCTCTCGGGGGACGGGGGCGACGAGGCGTTCGGCGGATATCCGCTGTTCTGGCGCGCCAACGCCTTGGTGCGTCTGATGCAACTGCCGGCCTGGACCACCCGCGCCGCGGTGGCGGTCGGCGCCGGCCTCACGCCCTGGACACAGGACTGGGGCCGTCAGGTGTCCAAGGCGGCGGCGCTCGCAGACAGCGGCCGCAGGGATGCCGCCGCGTTGATGGCCGGACTCTCCAACTATCTCTCGGAGTCGCAGAAGGCGGCGTTGGTCCCGGCGGCGGCTCGCGAGGGGTTGGCGCCCGTGTATCGGCTCTACGCCGACCCGCGCCCCAACGGGAACGCGGGTCTCGAGTGCCTGTCGCGGCGCCTGACGGAGAGCCAGTTCGCGGTGAGTCTGCCGTCCCAGATGTTGCGCAAGGTTGACATGATGAGTATGCGCGCCAGCATCGAGGTGCGCGTGCCGCTGTTGGACGAGCACGTCGTGGATGTGGGGCTTACCCTGCCCCACTCGCTCAAGACCGACGGCCGGAACGGGAAGCTCGTGCTGCGAGCACTCGCGGCCCGGTGGCTGCCGACCCACGTCGCGCGATCCGGCAAACGCGGGTTCAGCATTCCCCTCGATGTCATGGCGCCGCCCGAGCTGCACACGGCATTGGCGGACTTGCTGCTCGGCCCCGACGCTCGGACGACGGCATGCACGGATACTGCGGTCGTACGCGGTTGGTTGGATGGGTTCCGGCGGGCCGGTAACGGCGACCACGCGAGAACCCTGAGTCGCGAAGGACTATACCGGCGGCTCGTCTCCGTGCTCGCCCTGGAACTGTGGCTCCGCGATTACCGGCTCGCATGGTGAGCGCGAACGCACGTCTCCGTGTGTCGATCGTGATGCCGTGCCGGAACGAGGCGGCATACATAGGCCCCTGCCTGGACTCGGTCCTCGCGACTGATTACCCGCTGGACCGCCTGGAAGTGCTCGTCGCCGACGGCCGCAGCGACGACGGGACCCGCGAGATCGTCGAGCGCTGCGCCGCGCAGCATCCCTGCGTCCGGTTGCTCGACAATGCCGCCCGCATCACGCCGGCAGCCCTCAACACGGCGATTCGCGTCGCGACGGGCGACGTGATCATCCGCATGGACGCGCATGGCGTCTACCCGCGGGACTACGTGCCCCGGCTCGTGAGCGCGTTGGAAGAGACAGGGGCCGACAATGTTGGCGGAGTCGTCCTGACGCTTCCGGCCGACGACACGGCCACGGCCCGCGCCATCGCGCTGGCGTTCGCGCACCCCTTGGGCGTAGGGAACGCCTACTTCCGCATCGGTGTGCCGCGCCCCCGCTGGGTGGACACGGTCCCGTTCGGCTGTTTCCGGCGGGAGTTGTTCGACCGCGTCGGGATGTTCGACGAGGAGATGATCCGCAACCAGGACGACGAGTTCAACCTCCGCTTGATCGGCCGCGGCGGGCGCATTCTGCTGCTGCCGGACGTCGTGTCGCGCTATTATGCGCGGCGCTCGCTCGGCGCCGTCGGTCGGATGTTCTATCAGTACGGATACTTCAAGCCGCTGGTCGCGCGGAAGGTCGAGCGGATCATGACGCGTCAGCTCGTGCCGCCGCTGTTCGTCTTCAGCCTCGTCGCCACCGCCGTGCTCGGGATCTGGATTCCGTCGGCGTGGCGGGCCTGGGCGGCAATCGCGGGCGCGTACGCCAGCCTCGTGCTGACAGGAGCGGCGCTGGCCGCTCGCAAGCATGGACTGCGGTGCGCTGCCGCGCTCGCCGCGGTGTTCTCCATCATGCATGTCTGCTACGGCGTGGGTTACCTGCGCGGCATCGTCGATCACTGGTCCCCGTTACGTCGCCGCGCCCGCCGGACATCGCCGGTGCCGTTAACCCGATGAGCACGTCCGTGATGATGGGCCTGCTGCCCACGATCGCTGGCTTCGGCTACCATGAGATTACGGACCAGCCTTCCACATCCGGCTTCCAGCGCCCGGGCGCCCGGCCCTACACACTCACACCGCGGGCGTTTGCGGAGCATCTGGACCAGATGGCCGCGAGCGAGACCCGTCCGATGCGCGTGACGGACATCGATTTCACGTTGCCCGGCCGTTGCCTGGTGCTCACCTTCGACGACGGCGGGAAGAGCGCGGTGCACGCCGGCGACACTCTCGCCCGGCGTGGCTGGACCGGACACTTTTTTATTGTGTCGAGCCTGATCGGCTCGCGGACCTTCGCGACCGCCAGCGATATCCGCTATCTCGCGAGCTGCGGACACGTCGTGGGCACACACACCCACACGCACCCGGACATCTTCCCGGACCTGACGCCCGAACGGATGCTCGAGGAGTGGCGCACCAGCGGCGACGCGATCAGCGAGATCCTGGGGCAGCCGTGCGTGACGGCATCGGTCCCGGGCGGCGACATCTCGCCGGAGGTCCTCGAGTCGGCGGCGGACGCCGGGATCCGCTATCTCTTCACGTCCGAGCCGTGGCTGTTACCGCGGGTGGTGCGCGAGTGTCACGTGCTGGGACGCTTCTGCTCCAGGGTAGGAACCTCTCCCGACCGGATTCGCGAGCTCGCGGAGTTCCGGGGCTGGACCAGTGCACTCGTCGTGCGTCGTCTCAAGGTACTCGCCCGCGCGGGTCTGCCGCTGCTGTATCGAGAGTACGTGCGCCAGACCACACGTGCGCAGCCGGAGCCGGACTAGATGCCCGCGCCGATCCGCGTGCTCATGATCACGAGCGACTGGCCCGACCACGCCAGCTGGGGCGGAACCGCCACGTTCATCTCCCGACAGGTCGACTTTCTGCGCGCTGCCGGCGTCCACGTCGACGTGTTTCGGTTCCACGGCGGCGGGAAGCCCCTCCGCTACGCGGCGGCATGGTTCGACGTCCAGCGCCGCCTGCGCCGCACGCGCTACGACCTGGTTCACGCCCAGTTCGGTCAGAGCGGCCTCCTGGCCCTGCCGAAGCGCGTGCCTCTGGTTGTCACTTTCCGGGGAGACGATCTCGAAGGTGTCTTGAGCGACACGACCGGGCAGCTCACGGCGCGGGGGCGTATGCTGCCGCTGATCTCGCGTGCTGTGGCGCGGCGGGCCGATGCGACGATCGTCGTCTCGGCACACATGAAGAACTTCCTGCACCGTGAGGCCCAGCCCCATGTGATTCCCTCGGGCCTCGACCTCGCGCGTTTTCGACTCATCCCCCAGGCCGAGGCACGCCGCCATCTCGGCCTTCCACCCGCAGGGTGTCTGGTGCTCTTCGTCGGCAGTCCGAAGTCGTCGCGCAAGCGTTATGACCTGGCGGGCCGCGCCGTGAACATCGTCAAGCGGTCCCGTCCCGTCGACCTCGTGCTCGGCTGGGCCGTGCCGCACGACCAGGTCCCGTACTTCATGAATGCCTGCGACGCGCTGGTGTTCACCTCGCGTCAGGAGGGATCGCCCAACGTGGTCAAGGAGGCGCTCGCCTGCAATCTCCCGGTGGTGTCGGTCGCGATCGGCGACGTCCCGGAACGGCTACGCGACCTCCCGGGCTGCGAGATCTGTGCGGACGACAGGCCGGAGACAATCGCGGCCGCCCTGATCCGCGCACTGGATCGCGGCGCACGGACCCCCGGCCGAGAGCGGATGCGTGAGCTCGACGAGCACATCATCACCGAGCGGGTTATCGGCGTCTACCGTTCCGTCCTGCGGCAGTCGAACGGAAGAGGTAGCACGTCGTGAGGGTCACCATCCTGACGCAGTACTATCCTCCCGAGATCGGGGCACCGCAGGCGCGGCTCTCCGAGCTCGCGAGTGCGCTGGTGCGTCGAGGCCACGACGTAACCGTCCTCACCGCGATGCCGAGCTATCCCGTCGGGAGGATTTATCCGGGGTACGGCGGGTTCCTGAGCCGGGAGCGCCGCGACGGCGCACTCGTCATCCGCACGCCGATATTCCCCGTACAGCGGGCCGCTTTTCTCGGCCGGCTCGCAAACTATTTCTCGTTTGCCTGCTCCGCCGGAATTCTCGGCACCTTCCTGCTGCGGCGCTGCGAGTATCTCATCGTCGAGAGCCCGCCCCTGTTCCTCGGGTTCACCGGGCTCTGGCTCAGCTGGCGGACGCGCGCGGCGATGGTCTTCAACGTCTCCGATCTCTGGCCCGAAAGCGCCGTGCGCCTAGGCGTGGTGCGGGTGGGCAGTCTCGGGCATCGCATCGCCGCGTGGCTCGAGGGCCTCTGTTACCGCCATGCGGCAGTTGTGAGCGGTCAGACGAAGACGATCGTGCAAAGCGTGGTGGAGCGGTTTCCAGGATGCCGCACCTACCACTTCTCCAATGGCGTGAACACGCGGGTCTTTCATCCCGAGCGGCGCACTGCGGCGGCGCGCCTGACCCTCGAGCAGGATGCCCCTGACGCCTGCGTCGCCCTGTACGCCGGTCTGCACGGGCTCGCTCAAGGGCTCGATCAGGTTCTCGCAGCGGCGGAGACGCTCCGCGCCAACACGAAGCTGCGCCTCGTGCTCGTAGGCGACGGCCCCGCGAAAGCAAAACTGATGCAGCGTGCCCGGGAGCGCGGCCTGAGCAACGTCCGCTTCCTCGATCCCTTGCCCAGCGGTCAGGTCCCGCCGCTCGTCGCGGCGGCCGACATCCTGGTCGTGCCGCTGGCCACGCACATTCCTGGCGCCACGCCGTCCAAACTGTACGAGGCCATGGCCAGCGGTCGGCCCGTCGTGCTCGTCGCCGGGGGCGAGCCGGCTGCGTTCGTGCGTGAGCATCGCGTGGGGATCGTCGTCGCCCCCGGCGACGCACGCGGTTTGGTGGAGGCGCTCCGAACGCTCTCCACCGACGCCGCACTCCGACAGGAGTTGGGCGCCAATGGGCGCCGGACGGCGGAGCGGTTGTTCGACAAACTCGATATCGACAACTCCTTCATCGAATATCTGGAGCGCCACGAACGGACCGCGCGGGCCGGCGGCCGCGTCCCGCGCCCCGCGCCGAGCGGGCGCGCGTGAGCGCCGCGCCCGTGCGAGTCCTGATGATCACGAGCGAGTGGGCCAGCGACCCGGGGCACACCGCGCATTTCATTGCACGCCAGGTTCGCTTCCTCCGGGCGGCGGGCGTCCACGTCGATGTGTTTTCATTCCGGGGAGGGAGACACCCGCTCCGATATCTGGCCGCGTGGGCGCGGCTGCGGCGTCGGCTCTCACGGGCCGGTGTCCGCTACGACCTCGTGCACGCCCAGTTCGGCCAGAGCGGTCTGCTCGCCCTCCCCAAGCGCTTGCCTCTGGTCGTGACCTTTCGGGGCGACGATCTGTTCGGCATTCTGGGCCGCGATGGCCACCCGACGGCGGCCGGGCGACTACTGCAACGCCTGTCGCGACTCGTGGCACGCCAAGCCGACGCCGCGATCCTCGTCTCCGCGCACCTGCAACGCTACCTCAGCGATTCCGTCGCGACGCACATCGTGCCGTCGGGCCTCGATCTCGACTTGTTCCGCTGCATCCCGCGGGACGAGGCCCGCGAGCACCTCGGGCTGCCGCGCGAGGGACGTCGCATTCTCTTCGTGGGCGACCCAGCGGACCCGCGCAAGCGCTACGACCTCGCCCGCGAGGCCGTGAAGCGGCTGAACCGCAACCGGGCAGCGGAGCTCGTGATCGGTTGGAGAGTGCCGCACGACAAAATGCCGTTTTACATGAACGCCTGCGACGCGCTCGTGTTCACCTCGCGCGAAGAGGGCTCTCCCAACGCCGTCAAGGAAGCCCTGGCGTGCGATCTCCCCGTGGTATCGGTGGCGGTGGCCGACGTGCCGCTACGCCTCCAAGGCATCCCCGGATGCGAGGTGTGCGCCGACGACTCCCCGGAGGCGATTGCCGCTGCGCTCGACCGGACGCTGCGGCGCGACGCGCGATGCGGCGGGCGGGGGCGTGAGGCCGCGCGCCAGCTCGATGAGCGGCTCCTCACTGCGCGCGTCATCGAGATCTACGAGTCGGTGCTCGCGCACACGAACGGGCACCGGCGCTTGGCGCGGGCTAATGTGTAACTCTGCTGCGACACGTCCCACGAACCGGGCAGCACGTCGTGGACGTATCCCGCGCACCCGTCGCAGGTTAGCCGATCGTTCCTCCCAGTACGGGTTCTGCGATGGAGATCGGTCGTGTATGCACGCGAATAAACCATGGTCGCAGTGACGCCGGCCGCGCCCGGCCGTGCGGCGAGGTCCGCTGCGATGATCGGGTTTGTGTCCCCGCGCACCGGAGCGCCGCTCTGGCTGGAGGGAGCAGGAGACGCCCTCGTGTCCGCTTTGGGCGAGCGGGTACCCATCGTCGGCGGGATTCCGCGCTTCGTGTCATCCGACGATTACGCCGCCGCGTTCGGACTGCAGTGGAACCTGCACGCCAGCACGCAGCTCGACAGCCGCACCGGTGCGCACCTCACGGAGCAGCGTTTGGTGCGCTGTTGCGGCCAGCCGCTCCTGCGGCTCGCTGGTCTGCGGGTGCTCGAAGCGGGATGTGGTGCCGGCCGCTTTACGGAGCTGCTGGTACGCGCCGGCGCTTTGGTCCACTCCGTCGATTTGAGCGCCGCCGCAGTCGACACCAACCGGCGCAACATCGGCGCGCCTGACAATTACGCCGTCGCGCAGGCGGACATTCGCGCGTTGCCGTTTCCAGTCGGGGCGTTCGACCTGGTGCTCTGCCTCGGCGTGCTGCAGCACACGCCCTCGCCGGAGCAGAGCATCGGCGCCCTGTGGCGCATGGTTGCACCCGGCGGTCTGTTGGTGGTCGACCACTACACCTGGACGCTGTCCCGGGTGACGAAGCTCGCCCCTCTCTACCGGATGTTCCTGAAACGCCTGGCGCCGGCGCGCTCCCGGCGCATCACCGACGTCCTGGTCGACGTGTTCTTTCCGCTGCACTGGGCGCTGCGTCGCGCACGGCCGCTGCAGACGCTGTTGAGCCGCGTCTCTCCGTGCCTGGCCTACTGCCACATCTATCCCGAGCTGACTCGGGCGCAACACGAGGACTGGTGTCGCCTCGACACGTACGACGAGCTGACCGATCGCTACAAGCGCCTGCGCACTCCCGGCCGCATCCGGCGCACCCTCACGGCTCTGGGCGCCACCCAGATCCAGGTAGCGCGGCGCGGCAATGTGGTCGAGGCGTCGTGCCGCAAGGCGGCATGGTGATCGTTCGCGCGGCCACGCCGTCCGAGCGGGGCGAATGGGACCAGCTGGTCGCACGCTTCCCCAGTTGCCGCATCGTCCATAAGCGGGCATGGATCGAATGGCTGGAAGCGTGCGGCTGCGGCACCCCGCTCTATCTGGTGTTCGAGCAGGCCGGCGAAGTCGTCGGGGCGATCCCGGGCTTGCTCGTTCGGCTCGGTCTGCTCCGGCTGTATGGCTCGCCGTTGCCCGGCTGGCAGACCCCCGCCATGGGACCCGTCTTCGATCCCGCGCGGGTGTCGACCGACGCCGTGATCAGCGCACTGGTGCCGTACCTCGAGCGCCGCCACCGCGTCCATCACGTGGAGCTGCTGAGCGGGGATCTCGACGCCCCGGCGATGCAAGCGCTCGGGTTTCGCGGTGAAGCGGTGCCCACGTACCGCGCCCGCCTCTACCCCGGCGACGAAGACCGGATGATGAAGGCGCTCAAGGAGAGCGCGCGGCGCAACATCCGTCGCGCCGCCAAGCTCGGGCTCGTGGCACAGATCGAGGACGACGAAGCGATTGTGGCCGAGCACTACGCGCAGCTCGAGGAAGTGTTCGTGCGCGGAGGTAACACGGTGTCGTTCGCTTCGTCGCGCGCGCTCGAGTTCTTCCGTCACATGCGCGCGGCCGGCAAACTGCTGGCGGTTTCCGTCTATATGCCTGAGAAGGTGAACATTGCCACGGGGTTGTTCACGCTCGACGGCAGCGAGCTGCTGCTGTGGTCGTGGGCCCACCGGACGGCCCACCGCTGGTTCCGTCCGACTGAGCTCCTTACGTGGACCGTCATGACGCGCGCGATGGCCGCGGGTTGCGAGACGTGCGACTTCATGGGCCTGGGGGACTTCAAGACCAAGTTCGGGGCCGAGCTCGACGTCACGAAATA
>Ga0307312_10001024_pt1 | contig 14076 bp, 14 predicted proteins | sample ER_DNA_202_FD_194489 | JGI IMG/M metagenome (GOLD analysis project Ga0307312, IMG submission 194489) | Bulk soil microbial communities from the East River watershed near Crested Butte, Colorado, United States - ER_DNA_202 | ecosystem: Environmental > Terrestrial > Soil > Floodplain | place...
GCGTCTCGCGGTTGTAGCGCTTGCCGCCGCAGGTCTCGCACGGAACGTACACGTCCGGCAGGAAGTGCATCTCGATCTTGATCGTCCCATCGCCCTTGCAGGTCTCGCAGCGGCCGCCGCGGACGTTGAACGAGAAGCGGCCCGGCTTGTAGCCGCGCACCTTCGCCTCGGGAGTGAGCGAGTACAGCTCGCGGACCGGCGTGAAGATGTCCGTGTACGTGGCCGGGTTCGAGCGCGGCGTGCGCCCGATCGGCGACTGGTCGATGTCGATCACCTTGTCGAAGCACTCGATCCCCTCGACCGACTCGTGGTCGCCGGGCTTCACCCGCATCCGGTGCAGCCGGTTGGCGAGCGCCTTGTAGACGATCTCGTTCACGAGCGTGGACTTCCCCGAGCCCGAGACGCCGGTGACGCAGACCAGCTTCCCGACCGGGAACTCGACGTCGATGTCCTTCAGGTTGTGCATCGTCGCGCCGTGCACCCAGAAGGAGCCGAGATCCTCGTCGCGGCGCTCGGGCACCGCGATCTCGCGCTTGCCGGAGAGGAACTCGCCCGTGACCGAGCCGCGCGCGCGCTCGACCGCCTTGGCCGGCCCCTCCGCGACGACGTGGCCCCCGTGCTCGCCCGCGCCGGGGCCCATGTCGACGAGGTAGTCGGCGGCCCGCATCATCTGCTCATCGTGCTCGACCACGAGCACGGTATTGCCGAGGTCGCGCAACCGCTCGAGCGTTCCGATCAGCTTCCCGTTGTCGCGCTGGTGGAGCCCGATCGAGGGCTCGTCGAGGATGTAGAGAACGCCCACCAGCTGCGACCCGATCTGCGTCGCGAGCCGTAGCCGCTGCGCCTCGCCGCCCGAGAGCGTCGCCGCCGCTCGATCGAGCTGCAGGTAGCCGACCCCCACGTTCTCGAGAAAGCTGAGCCGCTCGCGGATCTCCTTGATGATCCGCGCGCCGATCAGCTGCTCGGTCTCGGACAGCTCGAGCACGTCGAGGAACTCGATCGCGCGCTGCACCGACATGCGCGTGAACTCGTGGATGTTCTTCTCGCCGACGGTCACCGCGAGCACCTCCGGCTTGAGCCTCGCGCCGTGGCAGACCGGGCACGGCCGGAAGCTCATGTACTCCTCGATCCGCTCGCGCTGCTGGCTCGAGTCGGTCTCGCGGTAGCGGCGCTGGAGGCTGGCGACGATCCCCTCGAAGGCGAGCATGTACGACCGCCGCCTGCCCATCCGGTTGCGGTACTGGACGTAGACGCGGTCGCCGTCGGTGCCGAACAGGAAGTAGTTCTGCTGCTCCTCGGTCAGGTCTTGCCACGGCGTCTCGAGGTCGATCTCGTAGCGGTCGGCGATCGCCTGGATGACCGACTCGTAGAAGCTCGAGTTGCCGAGCGACCACGGGACGAGCGCACCTTCGCTGATCGAGAGCGCCGGATCGGGGACGAGCAGGTCGGGGTCGATCTCCTGCTGGGCGCCGAGGCCCGTGCAGCGCGGGCAGGCGCCGTGCGGCGAGTTGAACGAGAAGATGCGCGGCTCGAGCTCCGGCAGGCCGACGCCGTGCTCGGGACAGGCGAAGTTCTCGGAGAACGTGGTCGAGTCGCCGTCGACGACGTCGATCACCACGAGACCGTCGGCCAGCTGCGCCGCGGTCTCGACGGACTGCGCCAGGCGCTGCCGCAGATCGGGCTTCATCACGAGCCGGTCGACCACCACCTCGATCGTGTGCTTGAACTTCTTGTCGAGGACGATCTCGTCCTCGAGCAGGTGCTGCTCGCCATCCACCTTCACGCGCGTGAAGCCTTCGGCGCGCAACTCCTCGAGCACGTCCTTGAACTCGCCCTTTCGGTCGCGCACGACGGGCGCGTTGACGGTGAACTTCGTCGCTTCCGGCAGCTGCAGGATCTGGTCGACGATCGCCTCCTGGCTCTGACCCGCGATCGGGCGGCCGCAGACCGGGCAGTGCGGATGGCCAATTCGCGCGTAGAGCAGGCGCAGGTAGTCGTAGATCTCGGTCACCGTGCCGACCGTCGAGCGCGGGTTGCGGCTCGTCGTCTTCTGGTCGATCGAGATCGCGGGGCTCAGGCCGTCGATCGAGTCGACGTCGGGCTTCTCCATCATCTGCAGGAACTGGCGGGCATAGGCCGAGAGCGACTCGACGTAGCGGCGCTGGCCCTCCGCGTAGATCGTGTCGAAGGCCAGGCTCGACTTGCCGGAGCCCGAAAGGCCGGTGACGCAGATCAGCCTGTTTCGCGGCAGCCGGACGGTGATGTCCTTGAGATTGTGCTCCCGCGCTCCGTGAACTACGAGCTCTTCCTGGCCCATAACCAAGCCAGTCTAGCCGCCCTGCAGGACGCGAACAAGTGTTCTGTTCGAGCCCTAGCTGACGTCCGCGCGACTGACGGCGAATGCGCCGGCAACCGCGAGCACTGCGGCGTACGCAAGGGCCAGCAGCGTGCCCGGCCAGAAGCGCAGCAGCTCCCCGCTCCGGCGGCCCGCGTCCGCCACTGCCGCGATTGCGTGGCCCGGCGCGTACCGCTGAACGCCCGCGGCGGCGACCAGCGGCTCGCCGACCAGCAGCCAGATCAGCGCGAGCACGATCGCGCCCGTCTGGCGGCGCAGAAGCGCACCGAAGCCGACGCCGATTGCGGCGGCGATCGCAGCGGCCGCAAGCGTCCCCGGCACCGCGAGCAGGACCTCGCGAGAACCGAGGTGCGACGGCACGGACCTGACGGAGATCCAGAGAGCCGTCAGGCCGAGAGAAACCACCGTGGCGGAGGCACCGAGAACGAGCCCGGTGAGAGTTCCGGCGACGAGCTTCGCCGCGACAACACGCTCCCGCACGGGTGAGACGAGGAACGTGTGGCCGATCGTCTTGTGCGCGTATTCCCCCGCGGAGACCACGATCCCGAGAATCAGCGCGACGACGGCCGAGACCGCCGCGAAGGCAACGAGGTCGCGCTGGTGGCCCGGTCGCGCGAGCTCGTCCGCAGCGTTGTTGGCCGCGGTCAGCGAGAGAAAGAGCGCCACGAGCGCGAGCGTCAACAGCCCGAGCCACATCAGGATCCGCGTCGAGAGGAGCTTCAGCAGCTCCGCGTGCACGAGCCGGATCACGTCTCCTCCCCGCCCGTGAGCTCGAGGAAGACCTCCTCGAGGCTCGCACCTTCCCCGCGCAGCTCGTGCAGGACGATCCCCGCTCCGGCCGCGACCTCGCCGACCCGCTCCGCCGGCGCGTGCACGCGCATCCTGTCCTCACCGACACGAGCCGCCTCGATGCCCGCGCGGCCGAGCTCCTCGATGAGTCGGGCGGCCTGCGGCGAGCGAACAACCGCGCCCTCCCCCGCCCGCGCGGTCAGCGCGCCGATTGGCTCGTGGGCAACGAGGCGGGCCCGATGGATGATCACGACCTCGTCGGCGAGCTGGGCGACCTCCGCCAGGACGTGGCTGGAGATGAAGACCGTGCCGCCGCCCCCGGCGAAGGAACGCAGGAAGTCGCGCAGCCAGCGGATTCCCTCCGGGTCGAGCCCGTTCGCCGGCTCGTCGAGCACGAGCAGCAGCGGGTTACCGAGCAGCGCGGCCGCGACGCTCAGGCGCTGGCGCATGCCGAGCGAGTAGGTCTCGACCCTGCGGCGCGCGGCAGCGGTCAGCTCGACCTCCTCGAGCACGTCGTCGACCCGCGTCTGCGGGATCCCGCCGGCCGTCGCCAGCACGCGCAGGTGGTTGCGGCCGCTCCGTGTCGGGTGGTAGGTCGAGGCCTCCAGGACGGCGCCGACCGTGCGCGCCGGGTCGTCCAGCTCCCGGTAGGGCACTCCGCCGACGAGCGCCTCGCCGGCCGTCTGGTGGACGAGCCCGAGCAGGATCCGGAGCGTCGTCGTCTTGCCCGCGCCGTTGGGGCCGAGGAAGCCCGTGATCCGCCCGGGCTCGACCGCGAACGTCAGGTCCTCGACCGCCGTCGTGGAGCCGAAGCGCTTGGTCAGTCCGCGAACCTCCAGCGGCGCCGCCTCGGCCATCAGCCGGCGAGGCGCTCGACGAGGCGGTAGACGCTCCTGGCCTGCGGGACGTGCTCGATCTCGAGCGGGCCGGCGACGAGCGTGCCGTACCCGAGCAGGCGCCCGGGCAGCGTCTGCTCGAGCTCGAGGTTCTCGACGGAGCGCAGGCGAACTGCCGAGGCGCGGCGGTGAAGCGTCCCGTCGACGACGAACAGCTTCTCGGTCGTCACCACGAGGCGCGCCCGCTCCCAGCGCCAGACCGCTCGCAGGGTGAGCAGGGCGCCGGCGACGACGAGCGCCGCACCGGGCAGCTGCAGCGGCCACGGCTGGGCGAGGAGAAAGGCACCCGCACCGGCGAGGACGAGCGCCTGGCCCAGCGGACGGGCGAGCACGACGCCGTGCCGGCGCGCGTCGAGGCAGACCCGCTCTTCGGGAGACGCGAGCATCGCCGGCCCGCTTTCGGCGTTCCCAGCGCCAGTCCTGCGCTGTTTGCCGCAGGCCGCACTTGGGGGAGAACGAGCCGGCATGGGACAGACCGCCCGCAAGGCCTTCGTCTCCACGATCGTCGTCGTCGCCGTCGTCGCCGTGGCGCTCGCGCTCTGGAAGCTGAAGATCGTGATCGCGCTCGTCTTCCTCGGCCTCATCGTTGCCGCCGCCATGCGGCCGGGCGTTGAGCGCCTCGCGTCGAAGGGGATCCCGCGCCCCGCAGGCGTCTTCATCCACTACCTCGCGCTGGCCGGCGCGATCGCCCTCCTGCTCTGGATCGTCGTCCCGCGTGCGGTCGACCAGGTGAGCCAGGCGCTCGGCAGCGTTCCCACCTCGCGCCAGGAGCTGAAGCAGCAGGCGAAGCACTCGACCGGGATCAAGCACCAGCTTCTCGTCGGCGTGCAGAAGCGCCTGAAAAAGCTTCCTTCCGCTGGTGACGTCCTCCACGGCGCGGTTGCGATCGGCATCAAGGCGTTCGAGGTGCTGGTCGGGATCCTGTTCGTGTTCGCGACCGCGGCGTACTGGATCTTCGAGCGGGAGCGGGCGATTCGCTTAGTCGTGTCGCTGGTGCCGCGCAACCACCGGCGCGTCGTCCGGGACACGTGGGAGCTGATCGACCTCAAGCTCGGCGCGTTCGTTCGCGGACAGCTCCTGCTGATCGCGTTCGTGGCAACCGTCCTCTCGGTGTGCTTCTGGGCAATCGGGGTGCCGTTCTGGCTGCTGCTTGGCATCTCGGCCGGGATCGTCGAGATCGTCCCCGTGATCGGGCCGCTCGCCGCCGGGGCGCTCGCGATCGGCGTCGGGCTGACGCAGTCGCTGGAGATAGGCATTGCGGCAGGCGTCGCGGTCCTCGTTGTGCGCCTGCTCGAGGACTACATCGTCATCCCGCGCGTGATGGGACACGTGACGGGCATCTCGCCGCTCCTCGTCCTCGTCGGGGTGACTGCGATCGGGCTGCTCTTCGGCGGCTTCTACGTCCTGCTGGCGACGCCGTTGCTGGCGGTGCTGGTGACGCTCGTCGACGTCGTCGTCCGCCACCGCGACCCGGCCGAGGAGGACGTGCCGGCGGTGCTGTTCGCGAAGGAGTCGGCTGGAAGCTAGGCCTTGCGCCAGCGGCCGAAGATCAGACCGCCCAGCGTGAAGCCCAGGCCAAAAGTCCCCAGCGCGAACGCGCCGATCGCGAACGCCTTGCGGACGGGCGAGAGGCGCTCCCAGCGGCCGAGCACCTCCTGCTCCTCGGTCGTGAGCGGCTCACCGCGGCGGCGCTTGCGCAGCGCCCCGCCGGCTCGCAGGCCGAGATAGAGATCGTCGAAGATCTCGGTCGACTCGTCCGCCATGGAACTCAGTGTATAGCCTGCTTCGGCGTTGCCCGTGCGGCTTCTCCACATCTCCGACCTGCACGCCGGAAGCGCGGAGGAAACGGAGATCGAGGGCGGACTGGCGCCCCTGATCGAGCGTGTCGGCCCACAACTGATCGTGGTCACAGGAGACCTCGCGCACCGCGGCCGGCGCCTCGAGCACGAGCGGGCGGCCTCCTTTCTGCGCGGGCTCGGCCGGCCGCTCCTCGTGATTCCCGGGAACCACGACATCCCCTACACGTTCCCGGCGCGCTTCACCCGGCCCTTCCGCGAGTTCGAGCGCCACTGGGAGACAGCGGAGCCGGTCTTCCGCTCCGACGAGCTGCTGGCGATCGGGCTCAACTCCGTGCGGCCCTGGCGCCACCAGTCCGGCGGGATTCGCAGCGCCCAGCTCAGGCGCGCGGCCGGGCTGCTCGCCGAGGCGCCGGCGGGGGCCCTCCGCGTGGTCGCCCTGCACCACCATCTGATCGGGGCTCCCTGGCGCTCGCGCAAGAAGCCGGTCGCGCGGCGCTCGGAGGTGCTCGCCGGGCTCGTCGACGCGGGCGCGGAGCTGATCCTCGCCGGCCACATCCACCAGGCCGCCGTGAGCGAGCGGCACGAGTTCGAGGTCGAGCGCGACGGCCTGCGCGGAGTCACGGTCGCCGTCGCGCCCGGGCTGGGCCAGCCGCGGCCGAACCGCCGTGGCGAGGCACGCGGGCTGCACGTCTACGAGGCGGGCCCCGACTCGCTCCTCGTCGAGACCTACACCTGGCGCGACGACGACTGGGGGCTCACCGGCGTGAGGCGATTCCCTCGCGGGCGCACGCCGCTTGCTACGGCGGCGGTTGACGAGCGCCCGGCCCGGTGATCGGCCGGTGTTGGACGAAGCGGCGGTAGAGGATCAGCAGCAGCACGGCACCGAGGAAGGCGAAGAGGAACCCGCCGCCGGTCCCGATCAGGAGCCTCGCGATGATCCCGCCGATGATCGCCCCGCCGATCCCGAGCGCGGCTGTGGCCCAGACCGGCATCGGGTCGGGGCCCGGCACCGCCCACCGCGCGAGCCCGCCGACGATGAAGCCGCCGACGAACAGGATGACGATGAAGAGGATCAGTCCCATTCGCGCAGCCTAACGCCGGGTTAGGCCGGCGCCTCGGCCGCGGCCTGGAGCTCGCGGCGGAGATCCTTGATCTCGTCGCGCAGCTTGGCCGCGTACTCGAAGCGGAGCTCCTCGGCGGCGGCGAACATCTCCTCCTCGAGCTGGATCACGAGCTTCTCCAGCTCGGCGGGCGACATCCCCTCGACCTCCGCGCGGCCCCGGCGCCGCCGGCCCGGCACCGTCGGCGACTCCAGCGAAAGGAACTCCGCGATGTCGGAGACGCCCTTGACGATCGACTCCGGCGTGATCCCGTGCTCAGCGTTGTACGCGACCTGCTTGGCGCGGCGGCGGTCGGTCTCGTCGAGCGCGAACTTGATCGCCTCCGTGTGCTTGTCGGCGTACATCAGCACCTTGCCGTTGACGTTGCGGGCCGCCCGGCCGATCGTCTGGATCAGCGCCGTCTGGCCGCGCAGGAATCCCTCCTTGTCGGCGTCGAGGATCGCGACGAGCGAGACCTCCGGAAGGTCGAGCCCCTCGCGCAGCAGGTTCACGCCGACGAGCACGTCGTACTCCCCCAGCCGCAGCTCCCGGATGATCTGGATCCGCTCGAGCGTGTCGACCTCCGAGTGGAGGTAGCGGGCCTTCACGCCCGACTCGAGCAGGTAGTCGGTCAGGTCCTCCGCCATCTTCTTCGTCAGCGTCGTCACGAGCACGCGCTCGCCGGCCTCCTCGCGGCGGCGGATCTCGTTGAGCAGGTCGTCGATCTGGTTGGTGGTCGCGCGCAGCTCGACGTCGGGATCGACGATCCCGGTCGGGCGGACGAGCTGCTCAGCCACGCGCTGCGAGTGGCGCAGCTCGAACGGCCCCGGCGTCGCCGAGACGAACACGAGCTGGGACACCTTGCCGAGGAACTCGTCGAACCGCAGCGGCCGGTTGTCGAGCGCCGAGGGCAGACGGAAGCCGTGCTCCACGAGCGTCTGCTTGCGCGAGCGGTCCCCCTCGTACATGCCGCCGAGCTGCGGCACCGTCTGGTGCGACTCGTCCACGAAGACCACGAAGTCAGACGGGAAGAAGTCGAGCAGGGTGTGCGGCGCAGAGCCCGGCGGACGGCCGTCGAGGTGCCGCGAGTAGTTCTCGATGCCCGAGCAGAAGCCGAGCTCCTGCATCATCTCGAGGTCGTACTCCGTTCGCTGCCGGATCCGGTGCGCCTCCAGCATCTTCCCCTCCGACTCGAACATCCGCACCTGCTGCTCGAGCTCGTGCCGGATCTGCTCCGAGGCCCGCTCCACCGTCGGCTTCGAGGTGACGTACTGCGTCGCCGGGAAGATCGCCAGGTGGTCGAGCTTGCCGTAGACCTCCCCCGTGAGCGGGTCGAAGTGCGAGATCTGCTCGACCTCGTCGCCGAAGAACGAGATCCGGTAGGCCGACTCCATGTGGGCGGGCTGCACCTCGACGACGTCGCCCTTGACGCGGAAGCGGCCACGGCCGAGCAGCGTGTCGTTCCGCGCGTACTGGATGTCGACGAGCTTCCGCAGCGCGAGATCGCGGTCGTGCTCCTCGCCGACCGCCAGCAGGACGACCCGTTTCTCGTACTCCTCCGGCGAGCCGAGGCCGTAGATGCACGAGACCGAGGCGACGATGACCACGTCCCGGCGAGACAGCAGCGCGGCCGTGGCGGAGTGGCGGAGCCGGTCGATGTCGTCGTTGCGCGAGGAGTCCTTCTCGATGTAGAGATCGGCCTGAGGGACGTACGCCTCCGGCTGGTAGTAGTCGTAGTAGGAGACGAAGTACTCGACGGCGTTGTCCGGGAAGAACTCTCGCAGCTCGTTGCAGAGCTGCGCCGCGAGCGTCTTGTTGTGGGCGATCAGCAGCGTCGGCCGCTGCACCTGCTCGACGATCCAGGCCATCGTGGCCGTCTTGCCCGTGCCGGTGGCGCCGAGCAGCGTCTGGTAGCGCTCTCCGGCGTCGAGGCCCTTCGAGAGCTCGGCGATCGCCTGCGGCTGGTCGCCCGTCGGCCGATAGGCGGCAGATGTTTTGAACTCCGGCATGGAGCTAAGGCTAGCGATGTGGAGTCGGCGCTCGGACGCCCGCCCTATCGCGCCTACGCGACGATCATGGGCGCCTTCGCCGCCGGTCTCGGGGCGGCCGGCGGCCTGGCCCGGGCCCTCGGCCGCGACCCCGCGTGCCAGACGCCGCTCGACCTCGTCGCGCTCTCCGCCGCGAGCTTCAAGGCTTCGCGAACGCTCGCGCGGGACGAGGTGACGAGCTTCCTGCGAGAGCCCTTCGTTCAGGGCCGCGCGCACGCCGGCGAGGACGAGGAGCCGGTCGAGGGCGGGATGCACCAGGCGATTGGCGAGCTCGTGACCTGCTCCCGCTGCGTCGGCACTTGGGCCGCCGCGGGCCTCGCCGTGACCCAGATCCTCGCCCCGCGGTTCGGCCGGCTGCTGACCTGGTCGCTCGCCGCAGCGGCCGCGAACGACTTCCTCCAGGCCGGCTTCACCGCGCTGGCCGGCAAGGCCAACGAGCTCGATTAGAAAGCCGGCGCAGGTTCCGCCCGTTGCCGGCCGCGCTCCCGGACGGCGACGATCGTGGCGGCACCCATGGTGAGCGTCTGAAGGGCCGCGAAGCCGACCAGCACCGGAGTTGTCCCGAACGCGTCCAGGATCGGCCCGGCGACGAACAGCCCGAGCGGGTTGACGAGCGCCCAGAGCACCATCACCGTCGTCATCACCGTCGGCCGCATCGGCGCCGGGATCCGCAGCGTCGAGATCGAGTGCAGGCTCGGATTGACGAGCCCGTTCCCCATTCCGGAGACGAGGAGGATCGCCGACATGCCGAGAGCCGGCAGCGTCAGCCAGAACAGCCACAGCGGCAGCACCTGCAAGACGATGAACGTGGAGAAGATGGCCAACCCATCGAAGCGCCGGGTCAGGAAGCGGAACGAGACCGCGTTGCCGATCACAGCCCCCACGCCGAACGACGCGAACAGCCAGCCGGCGATCTCCGGGTCGTGACCGAAGCGCGCCAGCACGAGCACGGGGACGGTGACGAAGAAGGCGGTCCAGGCGGCGTCTCCGAGGGCAAAGGCCGGCCACCAGACGCGCAGTAGCGGGTCACGGGCCAGAAACCGGACGCCCGCGCGAATCTGCCTGTGCTCCGGAGCCTGCTCGGCGGGCGGACGCTTCGGCACGAAGGCCGCGACGAGCAGCACGGAGACGACATAGCTGCCCGCGTCGACGAGCAGGACGCTCGTCGCGCCGATCACGCCGATCAGCAAGCCGCCGAGGACCGGGCCTGCGAGCATCGTCGTTCGCGTCGCGGCCTGGAAGAGGGCGTTCGCCTCCGAGACCTCCTGCTCCCCCTCGCCGAGCAGCTCGGGCACGATCACCTTCTGGGCGGCGAAGTACGGGGCGCTCAGGGAGCCGAGCGCGAAGGCTACGGCGAGGAGAACCGGGAACGAGAGGCCGCCGCTCCAGTGAAGCAGCGGAATCACCAGCATCACCGGCGCCCGCGCCGCGTCGCAGAAGATCATCGTCCGTCTCGCGCCGAGGCGTCCCAGCACCCGCCCGCCCGGGAGCCCGAGCAGTGCCAGCCCGGCGAGCTCGGCCGCCATCACGAAGCTGGTCTTGGTCGCGGATCCCGTCGTGACGAGCACGAACCAGGGCAGCGCGAGCCAGGTCATCTGCGAGCCAGTGGTCGAGACGACCTCGGCCGCAAGCAGCGCCACGAGGCCGCGCTGCGAGAAGAGCTCCGTGCGGCTCACTCCTCGACCTCCGGGAGCTCGCGTATTCGCATGACCGGTGACGGCAGCAGCCAGAGGCCGCCCGCGATCGCACCCGCCGTCGCAATCCAGAGGGTCGGCCGCAGCCCGATCCACGACCCGAGCGCCCCGCCGACGAGGGCGCCGAGCGGCCGGACCCCGTAGTTCACGACCATGTAGGCGCCGGCCACCCGCGCGCGCAGCCGGTCGGGAACGAGGGCCGCCTTGATCGCGGCGCCCGAGATGTCGACCACCATCACGCCGAAGCCCGAAAAGAGCTCGGCTAGGAAGAGGAACGTGAGGATCCGCCACTCCGGCCCGCCGGCGAGCGGCACGAGCAGGAGCGGCGCGGGGAACAGGAAGCAGCCGAGAGCGAAGGCCGGCCCGACGCCGATTCGCCGGCTGATCGCTCCGGTCACGAGCGAGCCGAGCACGCCGCCGACCGAAGCTGCTCCGAGCACGACCCCGAGCACTCCCGGATGCACGCCCAGCGTTCGGGTCGCGTAAAGGATGAAGAGCGCCCAGAAGACGAAGTTGAAGAAGTTGATCGTCGCGGTCGCGAGCAGCGAGGCGCGCACGATCGGCGAGCCGAGCAGGTAGCGGGCTCCGGCCTTCAGGTGGCCACGCTCCGCCTTCTCGGTCGGCGGCTCCGCCGGCGAGATCGATGCGAGCGACCCCGCCGAGAAGAGGAAAGAGACCGCGTCCGCGACCAGTGCGCCGGGGGCCGAGAGCAGCGTGACGAGCAAGCCGCCCAAGCTCTGGCCGCCGACGAACGAAAGCGCGCGGCTGCCGTTCAGCAACGAGCTCGCCTCGACGTACCGCTCGCGCGGGACAAGCGCCACGAACAGCGTGCTGTACGCGACGAAGAAGACCACGCTCAGCGTGCCGACCAGGAAGCCGACGACGTAGAGCTGGGCAAAGCTGAGGACGCCGAGCCAGTACGCGGTGGGCACCGTCGCGAGCAGGGCCGCGCGGCCGAGCGCGGTGAGCATCATGGTCTGACGCCGCCGCCCGCGACGGTCGATCCAAGCTCCCGCGTGGAGCGAGAACAGGAGCGCCGGGAAGAGCTCCGCCGCCACCAGGTAGCCCATCTGCGCCGCGGTGGCGTGCAGCGCGAGCACGGCGGTCAGCGGAAGGGCGAGCAGCGTGATCTGGTCGCCGAAGAGCGAGACCGTCTCGCCCAGCCAGAAGCGGCGAAACTCGCGCGCGCGGAGGACGACCGGCAGCCGAAACCGCCACCACGGGCGCTCGGCTGCCAGCTCGGGGTTCACGCCCTGACGACGGTGATGTCGCCGCTCATCGTGTTCGCGCGCAACTCGACGTGCGGAGCGTCTCCCTCGGGCGGGAGATCGGAGACCGGCAGCTCCGAGCGAACCTCGCCACTCCGTGAGCGTGCGTCGACCCAGAGCGTGGAGCCCTCGCGGATCCCGATCTTCAAGTCGCCCGAGGCGGACTTGAGGCTGACCTTTCCCTGCGAAACGGAGCCGAGCGTCTGGTCGCCCGAGGCGGTGTTCAAGTTGGCCGACGAGCCGAGCTCGCGGATCTGCACGTCGCCGGAGGCGCTATTCACATCGAGGCGGCCGCCTGCCTCGCGAAGCATCACGTCGCCGGACGCGGAGTTGATCTTCGCGTCGCCGGCGATCGCGGCGACCTGGACGTCTCCCGAGGCCGTGTTGATGCGCGCCTCGCCGCCGATGGATGCGAGCTGCACGTCCCCGCTGGCAGCGTTGATCTCCGCGTCTCCCGAGACTTCGCTGAACTGGACGTCGCCGGAACCGGTCTCGACCTCGACCGAGCCGAAGCGCCCGTGCCCTTCGACGTCTGCGGAGCCCGATTTCGCACGCACGCTCGCTCCGCTGGGGCAATGGATCTCCACGAGCACGTCGGCTCCGCGGAAGCCGCGCCGCCGGTCGCGGACGTCGACCACGATCTCCTGTCCGCGAAGCTCGACTCGGGCTTCCGCGACGGCGGTCGCGCTCGCCTCGTTGTCCCGCAGCGGCTCGAGCGTGACGGTCGTCTCCGCCGTGTCGGCGGTCTCGAGCCTGATCTCGCCGGACCCGAGCCTCACGTCCAGGCGAACTTCGTCCGGCGTCTGGAAGGTCTCGGTCCTCATCGCTCCGCCCAGCACGAGCACGGTGGGGGAACCTCCCGGTTCCCCCAGACCCCCTCCACCGGTCCGCGATGCCCTCGGCATCGCGGACAGGCGCTGCGCGCCGGCCGCCGGTCGATGCGAACCTCCACGTGGCCGAACGGGATTGGGTAAAAGGCCATGTCTCCTCCTCTCAGCTCCGGGCGTAGCCCGTGAGTCGGTTTCCTGACTGGACCGATTGGCCGGCCGTCGTCGAGCGCGAGAGCGCCCGCACGATCCAGGTGTTGACGGAAACGCCTTCGCGCGCCGCGGCCGCCTCGATCGCGGTCTTGAGCGCGTCGGGAAGACGCAGGCTGATGCGGGCCGTCTGGCCCTCCTCTGCCGCGGCGACGGGCGCCTCCGGCTCGTCGCCTACGAAGACGAGCTCCGGATCCTGCCCGGAGAGCCGTACCTCGACGTGGCCCGAAGGCAGCCTCTCGTTCAGCTCGAGCGCGGCCTCGGAGAGCGCGTCGAGCAGGCGCAGGCCGATCGAGGCCTGGAGCGTGACGACAAGGCGCCCGGCAGCGTCCGCCGTCGCCTCGTCGCCGAGCTCCGCAACCGCCGTCAGGTCGGCCTTGAGCGAATCTATGAGTCGCTGTAGCTGCACGGTGACATCACTATGACATCACTCATGGCATCTGTCAAGTGTCACCCTGGCCTGTAGAGCTGATCGTGATAACCACGCCGATACAGGGTGGTCAGATGCTCCACGCGCTTGACGTAGTGGCGAGTCTCCGCGAACACGATCCCCTCTCCCCGTGCCCGCCAGCGGTCGACGTTCTGCTGGCCGGCGTTGTAGGCAGCGAGCGCGCTTCGCTCGTCGCCGTACTTGTCGATCAGGTGGCGGAGGTACCAGGCGCCGTAGCGGACGTTGATCTCGGGGTTGTCGAGGTCGGCCACACGGAAGCGTGAGCCCCCGGTGTGGACCGCGATCCCCTTCGCCGTCGCCGGCAGGAGCTGCATCAGCCCGATCGCGCCGGAGCTCGAGCGGGCATGCGCCCTGAACTTGCTCTCCTGGTAGATCACGGCCGCGAGCAGTGCCGGGTCGAGCCGGTAGTTGCGAGCATGGCCGCGCACGATCGACTCGTAGCGGAGCGGGTACCAGATCCTGACCCACCACCCGGGCTCCGTCGAGTGGACGTAGGCGAAGCCGCCGCCGAGCGCCACGCCCACGACGAGGAGGGCAATCAGCTTCCTCACGGGCCGGTGGTGAGATCCCGCATCACGCCGGCCACGAAGTCGTCGAGCTCGTCGACCGTTCCGTCGTTGACGTAGACGTAGTCCGCC
>Ga0307312_10001030_pt1 | contig 14024 bp, 11 predicted proteins | sample ER_DNA_202_FD_194489 | JGI IMG/M metagenome (GOLD analysis project Ga0307312, IMG submission 194489) | Bulk soil microbial communities from the East River watershed near Crested Butte, Colorado, United States - ER_DNA_202 | ecosystem: Environmental > Terrestrial > Soil > Floodplain | place...
AAGCACGACGAGCGTGAATGCGTCAGTTGTGCCGGAAAGAAATGGGACAATCAGCCCGAGCCGTCGCTGGTCGACCGACGCCAGCAGGTTCTCGATCCGATGACCGCCTATCAGATCACTTCAATGATGGAAGGCGTCGTCCAACGAGGAACCGCGACTGTGGTCCGCGAGGTCGGAAAGCCCGTGGCAGGCAAGACCGGTACGACAAACGATGAAAAGGACGCCTGGTTCATCGGTTTCACGCCGGATCTCGTCGTCGGGGTCTATTTGGGCTACGACAAGCCACGGCATCTTGGTCGCGGCGCGACCGGCGGCCATCTCGCAGCGCCGATTGTAAAAGAGTTTCTCAAAGTTGCGCTTGCGGACAAGCCGGCGGCGCCGTTCCGCGTTCCGCCGGGCATCAAGCTCGTCCGTGTAGATCTGAAGAGCGGGACGCGCGCCGGACCGGGCACAGAAAGGGCTATCTTGGAAGCCTTTAAGCCCGGCACTGCCCCGCCTGATAGCTACTCGGTCGTCGGCGACGCTCCGGACGGCGCGTCCTACCGGCCCGAGGGACGGTCCTGGGGCTTTGGTGTGAGTCCGGACGCGGAGCGTGCGGTTCGCTCCGGTACGGGTGGTCTCTACTGAGCGGGATTGAGCGCGCACCTCTGAACAACTTCAGGCTGGGGCTTTTTCTCTAATGCAAGTCACGCTGCTTTCACGTTGATGTTGCGTTCGGCGAGGGATGTCAGCTTCGAATCGGCAGCCTTTTCTTCCTCGAGGTTCTCTTGCAACACGCTGGCACAGTCGGGCCGGCCGAGCTGTTTTGCCCACGCGATCAAGGTGCCATAGCGCGTAATTTCGTAGTGTTCGACGGCCTGCGCCGCTGCGATCAGGGCTGCGTCGAGCACTTTTTTGTCGCCCACTTCAGCGACGATTTCATCAGCTTCCTCGATGATTCCGTCGATCGCAGGGCACTCGACGCCCTTTGCCTCGACGCCATGCATCTTGAAGACCTGCTCAAGCCGTTTGACGTGATTTTTAGTTTCGCCGAGATGCGTCTCGAACCCCTGTTTGAGCCCGGGATCCTTTGCTTTTTCGATCATGTCAGGCAGCGCCTGCACGATCTGTTTTTCGGCGTAATAGATATCGCGCAGCTGATGCACGAAGAGGTCGTCGAGCGTTTTGATATCTTTACTGAACAGGCCCATGGGTGTCCTCGTTGTTTAGGGAATGTTTGAGGCGTAAGCCCCTGTGGAATGTCAATTCATCCTCAGGGCCATGGTTCCGGGAACGCGCGGGTTTCCTGCCAATCGGGCGCTAGGGTTGCGGGGAGACTTCAAGGACGCTAAATGCGGAACAATTCGGACCGGGGATAAATGCATGCGAGCGGAAACCCAGAACCTTGTCGAGGAAATCAAGCAGTCGGTGCGGCTGCTGAGGAGGCATCTTTGACGTTGATACCGCTACGCGTCGCCTTGCCGAGCTGAATAAAGAATCGGAAGACCCCAATCTCTGGAACGATCAGTCGCGCGCGCAAGGCGTCATGCGCGAGCGTGACGCGCTCGACGATCAGTTGAAGGCTATCGGCCGCATTGAGCAGGAGCTTGAGGATCAGCTCACCTTGATCGAGCTTGGTGAGGCGGAGAAGGACGACAAAACGGTCGCCGAGGCTGAAGCGGTCCTCAAACGCTTGAAAGTTGAAGTGGCCCGTCGCGAGCTGGAAGCCCTGCTTTCGGGCGAGGCGGATGCGAATGATTGCTACCTTGAAGTTCACGCCGGCGCCGGCGGCACCGAAAGCCAGGACTGGGCCAGCATGCTCATGCGCATGTATGTGCGCTGGGCCGAGGCGCATGGCTACAAGGTGGAATGGATCGAAGAAACCGAAGGCGAGGGGGCTGGCATCAAATCGGCCACGGTCGTCGTCAAGGGCCACAATGCCTATGGATGGTTGAAAAGCGAGAACGGCGTGCACCGCCTGGTACGCATTTCCCCTTTCGACTCAAACGCACGGCGGCACACCTCGTTCGCCAGCGTGACCGTCTATCCGGTGGTCGACGACCGCATAAAAATCGACATCAAGGAAAGCGATGTGCGTACCGACGTCATGAGATCGGGTGGCGCCGGAGGCCAACACGTCAACAAAACCGAATCCGCGGTTCGTCTCACGCACATTCCGACCAATATTGTCGTGAAGTGCCAGAATGACCGCTCGCAACACCGCAATCGCGCGATGGCTTGGGACATGCTCCGGGCGAAGTTGTTTGAAATCGAGATCAAGAAACGCGACGAGAAAGCGGCGGCCGAGCAGGCTGCAAAAACCGACATCGGCTGGGGGCACCAGATCCGATCGTATGTCTTGCAGCCCTATCAGATGGTCAAGGATTTGCGCACCGGCGTTTCCACTTCGAACACCGCCGGGGTGCTCGACGGCGACCTCGACGAATTCATGCAGGCGGCCCTGGCGCAGAAAGCTTTCGGCGGCGGGCCGGACAAGGTCGAAGACGTGGACTAACCGGCGATCGGTTTCGCGCTAGATGTTGCCGAGCCGCAATCCCGCCCGCAGGAAGCGCTGTGGATCGACCGCTTCGTCGTTTATTCTTGTCTCGTAATGCAAATGCGGACCCGTAGAGCGGCCGGTCGAACCGATTTTGCCGATTGTTTGTCCGATCCGAACCTGATCGCCGACTTTGACATCAATTTCGGACATATGGCCGTACCGCGTGGAAAATTCGTTGCCGTGATCGACTTCCACCATCTTGCCGTAGCCGCCTTGCCAGCTGGCAACCGTGACCCTGCCGTTGGCGGTGACACGCACCGGGTCTCGGCTGTCGCCGCGCAAATCAATGCCTGTATGGATTGCTGGCCCCTTCACGAACGGATCCATGCGCATTCCAAACCGCGAGCTCATATCAACCTCGCCGATGACGGGCTTACGGACAGGTACGGTCAGAAGTGTGCGGCTGTAACGGTCGATCTGCGCGCGCGCGACATTGATGCGATACAATTGGCGTTCAAAGGCGCTGGCACCTGATTGCGGAGGCTTGACGGGAACGAATGGTCCGCCGACTGCTCCCTCAGCCGAAGTGCGGCCAAGGTTGACGCCCAGGTCTGACAGCACGCTATGCATTCGACGCGCCCGCGTGTCGATGCGCTCCTCCAGATCCGTCAGGGTCGCGGCCTGCTTCTGCTCGACTTTGTCAAGCGAGAGAGAAATGCGGGCCAACATGCCGCTCACGCCGCCCGCAGTCGCACGTTCGGCAATGCGCGTTCCGCTCGTCGGCAATTCGCGTGATTGCAGCCGCGCTTCGCGGTCCGGCGGCGCGACGAAGATCACCGTATCGTTGATCGGCGATGCTCGCACCGGCTTTTCAGCCGGCGGGGTCACTACCGGTGCGCGCGACGGTTTGATCGTGCCAGTCGTCGAAGGGTCACCGGCGAGTACCGAAGCGCGTTGCTCAAGGGTTGATTGCCGCTGAAGGAGGCTGTTGAGTTTTTTTTCGAACTGCTCCTGGTCGAGCAATTGACGGCTCATGATGCGATCGACCTGCGCGCGCAATTCGGCGATGCGGTCTTCGTAAGCAAACTGCATTTCGGCCTGTCGGCCGATCAACCGGGTCAGGACATTGTCACGAAATGCGAAGTAAGTGCCCGTCGCTATAGACCAGACGGCCATGACGACAAGACCGCCGACCACGATCCAGAAAGCGACTGGTCCGATACGGATTTGATGTCCGGCATGCGTGAGCGTGTAGCCGACGTGAGTACGTTGCACATGTCTTGAGATGGCGGCGGCTGATTGAGCTCGTGGTGATGCCTGACGCGCGGGCTGGTCACCAGCCGTGTAATACGAAAGGGACGAGTGCGACATCGACGCTCCGCGCCGCCTCGGCCCTGGTTGGACCGCGGTCCAGCGCACGCGATATCAATCGGATATATTTAATAAACCCGTAATCCCGTTCGGTTATGGCTAGGATACATTAGTGATTGCGGGAAATTAGAGCTCGCGGGCGGCTGACAGTACCTCTTCCGCATGCCCGGGGACACTTACTTTCGGCCAGATCCGAACGATGCGGCCGGACGCATCTATGAGGAAGGTCTTACGGATGACGCCCATAAATTTGCGTCCGTACATCGATTTCTCGCCCCAGGCGCCATAAGCTGCGAGCGTTTTCTTGGTCTCGTCGGATCCAAGCGTGATGGTGAGCTTGTGTTTGGATTTGAACTTATCCTGGGCTGGCACGGGGTCGGCGGAGACCCCGAGAACCGCGGTATCGGCCTTGGCGAATTCAGCGCGCAGTCGTGAGAATGCGACTGCCTCCTTGGTGCAGCCGGGCGTGTCGGCCTTCGGGTAGAAATAAAGGACGAGGTTACGGCCCTTGAACTCATTCAACGAGACTTTGCCGCCGCCGTCACGCGGCAGGGTGAAGGCCGGGGCCTTCGCACCCGCAACGGGCTCCTTGTTCATGTGCCTTCCTTTCGTCGCTTTCGAGCGGTCATGTCGCACATGCCATTTGCGTCGGAGGGGCGCAACGGGTTCCACAGATAGGGGCCGTCAGCCGCGGCGGAATTTCCTCCGTCAGTCGGCCAAAAACGCGCGCATCGCCAGACAAAGGGCGCGATCTGAAGCATGACCACCAGTCAGCAAGACCACGGACACCGCGCCCACGCCGTCGCCATGGGTCACGCTCCGCGCCGACGTCGTTTTGCGCGTGGCCTTGCCAGATGGCGCTGGAATGACCTGCGACGCCGCGCCGTCATCCTGGCTCGTTCGCGTTTCATGTTGCGGATGCTCTTGGGCTCGGCGATCTGTTTTGCGGTCGTGATGATCGCAGCGCTGGGTCTGTGGTGGCGGCTGTCAAGCGGTCCGATCGAACTCAATCTGGCGACACCGTGGTTGAAGGCGGCGATCGAGGAGAACTTCGGCGGCAATCACAGCGTGGCTGTCGGCGGCACGCAGCTCGAGCGGGATGCGAAGGGCCGTACGTCGCTTCGTCTGCGCGACATCGTCGTGCGAGATGTCGACGGCACCGTGGTCGCAAGCGCTCCAAAAGCAGAGGTCGGGCTTTCGGGCAGAAGCCTCCTGATGGGAAGGCTGCGTGCGCAGAGTCTTAATCTCGTCGGCGCCGAAATGTCGGTCCGAATCGAAACGGATGGTCGTCTCACCGTATTCGCAGGTGCCGACAAACGGCCGATTGCGACGGCAGAGCCGACGAAGCCCGCGGCCGTATCGTCGGCGCCCAGCGAACAGGGTGCTCCCGCGACGCCGGCAATGCGTGCTGAATTCGAGAATCTCGCCGCCGCCATGGCGAGGATAGATGCGGTCGGCGAATCCGGCCTTGACGGCCATGACCTGCGTGAGCTGGGTCTGAAAAACGGCAATCTCGTCGTTGACGACCGGCGCAGCGGCAAGCAGTGGAAGTTTGATGGCATCAATGTGAGTCTCACCCGACCGCGGCAGGGCGGAGTTGTGTTCCGGCTCGAATCCGACAATGAGGAGCGGCCTTGGGTGATAAGTGCAGCGATGCGCCCGCTCTCCGACGGCATGCGCGCGGTCGGCATCGAAGCGCGCAAGGTTTCCACACGCGACCTCATACTCGCGATGCGGCTCAACACCGGCAATATTGATATCGATATTCCCTTGTCAGCGAGCGTTCGGGCCGAAGTTTCCCGTGAAGGCCTGCCGCAGGTGGTGCAGGGACAGCTGATTGCGGATGCGGGCACGATTATCGACCAAACCAACGACAAGCTTAATGTGAACATTGATCGCGCAGATTTCCGCTTCAACTGGGATAACCGGCGGAACAGCTTGCTCGTGCCGTTTCAGGTTCAATCTGGCGGCAATCAGTTCACAATGCGCGCGGCATTTGAGCCATCGCCCGACCAGAGCGGCACGTGGCTGCTCGGCGTGAGCCGCGGTGACTCCGTCATCGATCCGATCATTTTTGCGCCATCCGCGGACGAAGAGGGCCTATCGATCAATCGCGTTGCCGTCCGTGCGCGCATCGATACGACGCGGAAGCGCATCGAGCTCGAACAAGGTGATTTCAGTCGGGTTGATACTCGTCCTGCGCACAATATCGGCGTAGCGGTGAACGGACGCTTCGATTACTCGGGAGCCGAACCGCATATCGCTTTCGGTGTCGCATGCACGCGCATGCCGGTGTCGGCCATGAAACGGATTTGGCCGATATTTGCCGCCGCTGATGTACGTGCGTGGGTCGAGGAGCATATTGTCGGAGGAATGGTCGAGCGCGCGGTTGTTGCCGGCAATGCTCCGCTTGAAGTTTTCAAACATGACGGACCGCCGACACCGGACGACGGTCTCTCGATCGATATCGAGACCAGCGGAACGACTCTGCGTCCGATCGCGAATTTGCCGGCTATCCGGGATGCCGACCTGACCGTTCGCATTGTCGGCCGCAACGCCATCGTGAATCTCGGACGCGGCACGGCCGAGGTGGCCGCGGGACGCAAGCTCAATGTCGCGAGCGGGGTCTTCGAGGTGGCGGATACTCACCCGAAGCCGGTATCTGCACGCGCGGCTTTCCGCATTGACGGGACCATGCCGGCGACTGCGGCGCTCCTGTCCAGCGAAGGCCTGCGCGATAGTGTGGGCATCACGCTCGATCCGGCATCGACGCGCGGCACGGTTACGGCGCAGGTCGGGGTCAATATGTTGCTGGGCCGAACCGCGCCCAAGGATTCATCGACCTATACGATCAATGCCGACCTTGTAAATTTTGCCGCGGAAAAGATGTTGCTCGGCCAGAAAGTCGAAGCCTCGCTTCTCAAGGCCACAGCCACAAAGGACGGTTTTCAGATCAAAGGCGACGTCAAGCTCAATGGTACCGCGGCGACGATCGATCTGCGCAAACAGAAAGACGACACCGACGCCGAACTGCACATGCAGGCGATGATCGATGAGGCGGCCCGGCGCCGGCTGGGAATGGATCTTGGGAGTGTCGTAACCGGCACCATTCCGGTCAAAGTTGTGGGCCACGTCGGCGATAACGCCAATGACGAAGGCCTGAGCGTCGAGGCCGATCTGACGCCGGTCAAGATCGACAACTTGCTGCCGGGCTGGGTGAAGCAGTCGGGAAGGCCCGTGCGCGCCACCTATGTCATGACGAAAACCGGCAAAACAGTTCGCTTTGACGATTTGAGCATCGACGGCTCCGGCGCCACGGTGCGCGGCTCGGTCGAATTTGACAGCTCCAATGAGCTCACTGCGGCGAATTTCCCGGTATTTGCCCTGTCCGAAGGCGACAAGGCGACGTTGAGGGCTGATCGCAGCAACGACGGCACGCTCCGTGTGGCAATGCGCGGCGACATCTACGATGGGCGCAATTTCGTCAAGTCATCGTTGGCGGGCGCGTCGGCCGACAAGAACAAGCCGAAGCAGGTCGATCTCGATCTCGATATCAAGCTCGGCACGGTGGCCGGTCATAACGGCGAGACCCTGCGTGGCCTCGATCTGAAAATGTCGCGGCGCTCCGGGCATATCCGGAGCTTTGCGATGTCGAGCAAGATCGGCCGCGATACGCCGCTCAACGGGGATTTACGCGTGCGCTCACGCGACAATCACCAGGTGATTTTCTTCGAAACCGACGATGCCGGTGCGCTGTTTCGTTTCACCGACATGTATCCAAGGATGTACGGCGGCCAGGTGTGGGTCGCGATGGATCCGCCCACTCAGGAGCAAACGCCGCAGATCGGCACGCTGTTCATCCGGAGATTTGCCGTGCGAGGCGAACCGGCCCTCGAGAAGGTGGTATCCGGAGCGCCCGGCGCGGCCGGCTCGAGCGGGGTGGATTTCTCGGAGATGCGCGCGGATTTCACGCGTTTCCCCGGAAAGATGTCGGTCCGCGAGGGCGTCGTACGTGGCCCGCTCGTCGGCGCGACGGTCGAAGGGAACATCGATTACCTGCGCGACGAAGTTCATCTGCGCGGCACGTTCGTGCCGTTCTACGGCCTTAACAACATGTTCGGGCAGATACCGGTTGTCGGTCTGTTCCTTGGCGGCGGCAACAAGGAGGGACTGCTCGGGATCACCTATGAGGCGGTCGGGCCGCCGAGCGCTCCGCGCATCACGGTCAATCCGGTCAGCGCGATTGCGCCCGGCCTGTTGCGCAAATTCATCCCTTCGCCGGGGACATTCGATCCCAATTTCCTTCCGCCAACGCGGTGAGGTTATTTCGGCTTGAGTTGGAAATGGCGCTTCTTGCCGATCGACAAGATATGGACGCCTTCGGGCGTGGCGTTGTCGGTCGTTAGTGTCAGCTTTTCGTCGGTCACGACGACGCCGTTCAATTTTATCCCGCCATTCTTGATTTGACGCCGCGCTTCGCTGGTTGAAGAGACAGCGCCAGTCTGAACAGCGGCAATGAGAACCCCTATCGGATGTTCTACGACGACAGTTGGCAGTGTTTCGGCTGGCGCGCCTTCTTCGAAGGTTTTACGCGCGGTTTCGGCAGCCTGGTTGGCTGCGTCGCGGCCGTGCACGAGGGCGGTCGCTTCGGTTGCGAGAATCTTCTTTGCCTCGTTGATCTCGTTGCCTTTGAGAGCGGCCAGGCGTGCGATCTTGTCGAGCGGCAGCACGGTGAATAGCTTGAGAAAACGCACGACGTCACCGTCCTCGGTGTTACGCCAGTACTGCCAATAATCGTAAGGGCTCACCAGGTCGGCATTGAGCCACACGGCTCCAGCTGCCGTCTTGCCCATCTTGGCGCCCGACGAGGTTGTGATCAGCGGCGATGTCAGCGCAAACAATTGCGCATTCAGCATGCGGCGGCCGAGGTCGATGCCGTTGACGATGTTTCCCCACTGATCCGAGCCGCCCATCTGCAAAATGCAATTGTAGCGTTTGTTGAGTTCGACGAAGTCGTAAGCCTGCAGCACCATATAATTGAATTCGAGAAACGACAGTTCCTGCTGGCGCTCCAGTCTCAGCTTCACTGAATCGAAGGAGAGCATGCGATTGACCGAGAAATGGCGGCCAACATCGCGCAGAAAATCGATGTAGTTGAGCTTGTTGAGCCAGTCGGCATTATTGCTCATGATGGCATTGCCGCCGGCGTCTTCGAATTTCAGGAATTTCGAAAAGACCGCGCGGATGCCCTTTAGGTTTTCGTTGATCGCCTCGTCGGTCAGAACGCGGCGGGTTTCGTCCTTGCCCGATGGATCGCCGACACGGGTTGTTCCGCCGCCCATCAAGGCAATGGGGCGGTGTCCCGTCTGCTGCAGCCAATACAGCATCATGATCGGCAGGAGCGAGCCGACATGCAGGGAGGCCGCGGTGCAGTCGAAACCGATATAGGCGGTGATCGGTCCCGCCTTGGCGCGAGCGTCCAGAGCCTCAGGCTCCGATACCTGATGGATGAAGCCACGCTCCGCAAGGACGTTGAGAAAATCGGATTTATACGCGCTCATAGCCGGGCTCCCGGGCGGCCTTCGTCGGTTCTGTCGGCGGGTGGTGTAACAGGTCCGGCATCGGATTCAACAACGCATGGCCGCGAAAAGAGGGGCCGCCGTTCGGAACCCCCGGTGCGACGCCCTCCACGTCATTTCTTTTTTAGAAATGCCGCGCAAAAACCTGCATCGAATTCCCGGTAGTTGTTGGTGATCTCTTCACCCTTGCGAATGGTGCGCTCTGCCACGATGTGCCCGTTTCGCCAATGCGTATTGGCATTGTCCGAATGATTCATGTGGTGATCGTGGTCGCTGGTCAGCAGGATCTCGCCGTCGACCCGGTATCCGTAATTCCAAATGTAGTCCCGTGCCGGTTTGGGCAATTTGGCGAATTGCGTCGGTGAATAGACCCGGTCGAAACCGTCGACGAAACGCCAGACCTTCGTGCCTTTCCGAATGGCCTGGCCCGCAAAAACCCCAAGACCGTGGATGGCGCTCTTATCGAGGTAAGTCTTAACAAGGAGCATGGGTCATTTCGCGGACCGATTGCCGCGTATCGCCAATTCGCCCATCGAAACAAACGCTGCGAACCGGCGGTCCGGCCAAAACTCATGCTGCCGGCTTGCGCTCTGTCTTCAGCCGCTTGTCGAGATAGGCGCTGATCGAAGTAAGCAGCGCTTCCACCTTGCCGTCAAAGAAATGATTGGCGCCTTGCACAACCTTTTGCTCGATCACGATCCCTTTCTGGGTCTTGAGCTTGTCGACCAGCGTCGTGACGTCCTTGTGCGGAACCACTGCATCTTTGTCGCCATGAATGATCAGGCCGGACGAAGGGCATGGGGCTAGGAAGGAGAAGTCGTAAAGGTTCGCGGGCGGACAGATCGAGATAAACCCTTCGATCTCCGGCCGGCGCATCAAGAGCTGCATGCCGATCCAGGCACCGAACGAGAAGCCGGCTATCCAGCAGCTCTTCGCTTCCGGATTGATGGTCTGCGCCCAATCCAGCGCGGCGGCCGCATCGGACAATTCGCCCTGGCCGTGGTCGAAAGACCCCTGGCTGCGTCCGACGCCGCGGAAGTTGAACCGCAGCGCCGAGAACCCGCGGTGCACGAAGGCGTAGTACAGTTGGTAGATGATCGGGTGGTTCATCGTCCCGCCGAATTGCGGGTGCGGATGCAGGACAATTGCGATCGGTGCGTTCTTCTGTCGCGCCGGATGATACCGTCCCTCGATGCGTCCGGCGGGACCGGTGAAAATTATCTCAGGCATGGCTATCGACCTCGAACCTAGCTTGTCGCGCCGCATGGCGGCAGCAGGGTGTGTTGCGGCCTGGCTGCACTGACAGAACCGGGCGCTTAGTTTAGAATTATTCTAATTATACGAATTCCCCTGTTCCCGGCCTCCACACACGCTATAAGGGCCGGGCAATTTCGGGCTTCTAACACGATCCCCAGGGCAAAAAGCAAGCTTTTTGCGGGTCCTAAGGGGGGAAACGGTAATTAGGTATCGTGAAAAGGGTGTCTGAACGAGCATATTTTGACTGGAATGCCACGGCTCCTCTCCTGGAGGAGGCGCGGGTTGCCATGAGCGCGGCCCTGGCTCTGACCGGTAATGCGTCGTCGGTGCACGCCGAGGGTCGGGCCGTCCACCGTTTGGTTGAGGAGGCCCGCGAGCAGGTTGCCCAGCTGGTCGGAGCCGACGCGAAAAACGTCACGTTCACGAGCGGCGCGACCGAAGCCAACATGCTGGCGCTCACCCCCGCATTTGAAATTGCCGGACGGAAGGAGCCGCGCGACCGGTTGTTCGTATCCGCAATCGAACATCCTTCAGTTCGTGCCGGCGGTCGTTTCCCGATCGGGAGCGTCGAGACGTTGCTGGTCACCAGCGACGGTGTTGTCGATCTGGATGCTCTCTCTCTCTCTGTGAAGAAAGCCGCGCGGCCTCTGGTATCGGTGATGCTCGCCAACAACGAAACCGGCGTCATTCAGCCGATCGCGCGAATTGCGGAGATCGTGCATGCGGCGTCCGGGGTGCTGCATGTGGATGCCGTGCAGGGCGCCGGCAGGATCGACTCGGATATCACGAGGCTTGGCGCCGATCTTCTGAGTATCTCTTCGCACAAACTGGGTGGTCCTCAAGGCGCCGGGGCGCTCGTTCGCCGCGGTGACGTTCATATCGCCGAGCCTTTGATAAAGGGCGGCGGCCAGGAACGCGGCCAGCGGGCAGGCACCGAGAATGTTGCCGCCATCGCCGGATTTGGCGCGGCGGGCGCGACGGCAAAGCTGACCGAAACAAGCCGCACGGCAGCGATGCGTGACCGGTTGGAACAAGGCATCAAAGCTGTCACGCCGCACGCGGTGGTCTTCGGTGATCGTGCCAAAAGGCTGCCCAACACGAGCTTGTTTGCAGTTCCAGGCGTAAAGGCGGAGACCGCCATAATCGCCTTCGATCTCAACGGGATAGCCGTCTCATCGGGCTCGGCCTGCTCATCGGGTAAAGTTCAGCCGTCGGATGTCCTGGCGGCCATGGGCGTGGATCCCGCACTGGCGCGCGGGGCCATCAGGGTCAGCCTCGGTCACAGCACCACCGAAGCGGAGGTCGATCGTTTCGTTGAAACTTGGAATACCGTTGCGGGATCACTACTTAAGGAGAGACGCGGCGTCGCCGCCGCCGCCGCCGCCGCCGCCGCCTGAACAGGCGGCATTGGCGTAAACCGCACATCATCAACCATGGGAACCAGCGCAGAAACGATAGCGCGAGCACCATAACCGACAAATCCAACCCGCGGTCCTTGCAACCGTGAGCGGAGGGAAGCATGCCGGCAGTTCAAGAGACCGTCGAACAGGTCCGCCGTATCGACGTTGATCAATACAAATATGGGTTCGAGACCAAGATCGATTCCGAGAAGGCCCCCAAGGGCCTGTCGGAAGACACGATCCGTTTCATCTCGGCCAAGAAAAACGAACCGGAATGGATGCTAGCCTGGCGGCTGGAAGCCTATAAGCGTTGGCTCACTATGCGGGAGCCGACCTGGGCGCGCGTCAACTATCCGAAGATCGATTATCAGGACTACTATTATTACTCCGCGCCGAAAAAAACCTCGCTGAAGTCGCTCGACGAGGTCGACCCGGAAATTCTGCGCACCTATGAGAAGCTCGGCATTCCGCTTCGCGAACAGGAAATCCTGGCCGGCGTCGAGCGTGGCGATGGCACGCGCTCGCGTGTGGCGGTCGATGCGGTGTTCGACTCTGTTTCGGTGGCCACAACCTTCAAGGAAGAGCTGAAAAAGGCCGGCGTGATTTTCATGCCGATCTCGGAGGCGATCCGCGAGCATCCCGAACTTGTGAAGAAATATCTCGGTTCGGTCGTGCCGACCTCCGACAATTTCTTCGCGACACTTAATTCCGCTGTGTTTTCGGACGGCTCGTTCGTCTATGTGCCGGAAGGCGTACGCTGCCCGATGGAGCTCTCGACCTATTTCCGCATCAACGAGAAAAACACCGGCCAGTTCGAGCGCACATTGATCATCGCCGACAAGGGCGCCTACGTCAGCTATCTCGAGGGCTGCACGGCGCCGATGCGCGACGAAAACCAGCTGCACGCCGCGGTGGTCGAACTGGTCGCGCTTGACGATGCCGAGATCAAATATTCGACGGTGCAGAACTGGTACCCCGGCGACGCGCAAGGGAAGGGTGGCATCTTCAATTTCGTCACCAAGCGTGGCGACTGCCGTGGTGCGCGGTCCAAGATCTCCTGGACGCAGGTAGAGACCGGTTCGGCAATCACCTGGAAATATCCGAGCTGCATCCTGCGCGGCGACAATTCACGCGGTGAGTTCTATTCGATTGCGATCTCCAACGGTCACCAGCAGGTCGACAGCGGCACCAAAATGCTGCATCTCGGCAAAAACACCACGAGCCGCATCATTTCCAAAGGCATTGCGGCCGGCAAATCCAACAACACTTATCGTGGCCTGGTCACAGCACACCGCAAAGCCACCGGGGCGCGTAATTTCACGAACTGCGATTCACTGCTGATCGGCCACGACTGCGGCGCTCACACGGTGCCCTATATCGAGGCAAAGAATTCCTCGGCAACGTTCGAGCACGAGGCGACCACGTCGAAGATTTCCGAGGACATGCTGTTCTACTGCCGTCAGCGGGGCATGTCGGCGGAGGAGGCGACCGCGCTCGTTGTCAACGGTTTCGTTAAGGACGTGTTGCAACAGCTGCCGATGGAATTCGCGGTCGAGGCGCAGAAGCTGATTTCAATATCGTTGGAAGGCTCGGTGGGCTAGGCGATGGCGCGCTATTGGTTCAGGCCAAGACGGTACGGCCACGGTGCGGCTCCGGTCACATGGGAAGGCTGGGTCCTGACCATCGGGGTGGCCGCCGTCATCGTCCTGTCGATCGTGGCGATGAATCTTCTGGCGGATAGATCGAATGTCGTTGCCTGGCTTGTGTGGGCAGCATTCATCGGGGCCGTAGCGTTCTTTATGGTTCACATCGGCCGGCAACGAACACATGGCGAATGGCGCTGGCGCTGGGGTGACCGCTCCGGCGACACCGAAATACAGAAATAGTGCATTTAATTGTGTGAGGATGAAGACGTGTCGTTTCTTGAAGTGAAAAATC
>Ga0307312_10001031_pt1 | contig 13995 bp, 10 predicted proteins | sample ER_DNA_202_FD_194489 | JGI IMG/M metagenome (GOLD analysis project Ga0307312, IMG submission 194489) | Bulk soil microbial communities from the East River watershed near Crested Butte, Colorado, United States - ER_DNA_202 | ecosystem: Environmental > Terrestrial > Soil > Floodplain | place...
AGCGCGAGATCCGTTACTTCATCTGTGACTGCGAAGAAGCCTTACTGTATCTCGCGAACATGGGATCGATCCCGCTGCACATCTGGGCGAGCCGCGAAGGATCACTGGAGCTTCCGGACTGGTGTGTGATCGATCTCGATCCGAAGGAAGCCACGTTCTCCGATGTGATTCGCACCGCGATCGTGTTGCATAGAGTCTGCGAGTCCGTGGGTCTTCCGAACTACGTGAAGACAACGGGGAAGACGGGGCTGCACATTCTCCTCCCGCTCGGACGGCAGTGCACGTACGAGCAGTCTCGAATGCTGGGCGAGCTGCTCGCACGGGTCGTCCTCCGTGAGCTGAACGACATCGCGACAATCACGCGCCACGTGACGAAGCGCGGCGACAAAGTCTATCTCGACTATCTCCAGAACCGGCATGGTCAGACGATCGTGGCACCCTTCAGCGTTCGCCCGTTGCCAGGTGCGACGGTGTCGATGCCGCTCGTGTGGGATGAAGTGAACGAGTCGCTCGATCCGCGGGCGTTCACCATAGCCAATGCGATTGCACGGATGGAGAAAATCCGGATTGACCCAGTAATGGCTGTGCTCGACAACAAGCCCGATCTGGCGCAGGTTCTGGAGCAGTTGGCTGGTTTGATGACCGGCTAAGCGCCTGGCGGGCTGTTACCCTCCGACTGAAAAGACCCCGTTGGTCGCGTCGATTGTGACTGTCCCGAATCGACCGATGTTGCTCCCAAGGATACCGTCGCTTTCGACGAGGCCGGAAGGAGGTCGACTGAAGACGATCAGGTCGCGCATCAATAATGACCGCCCGCCGACTTCCAGGCGAAGCCTGGGAACAAGTCGAACCAGTTGTCCACCGGTCGCGGCGATCCCGAAAACGCGCGCACCACCGGGTATGCTCGTGGGGGCGCGCACTTTTTTCACGACAGCATCGTTGACGAAGGTGCTTTGGGCGCCGGTGTCGAGGGCGAACTGGACTGTGTCGCCGAGGGTGGTCCGAACCTGAACGAACGGTTTGCCAACCCAGACAAGATTCTGCGCGCTGGTCCCCCTGATTCCCAGATTCTGAGGCTGCTGGAGTACGATCGTTCCACTCGCGAAATCCATGGAGATCGCAATGTGTTGGATTATGTCCCAACCAATGATGCCGTCGATGGACAAGCCTGCCCAAGGCACGCCTGCGGCCGAGGATCCTCTCACCCGCATGAGGGACGCATCCATTATCATCGCGGGAGTGTTGGTGATGACTATCGGACCAATTTCCATTCTCTTCAGCACCGCCGGTCGCACAGGCGCAGAGCCCGTGAACGTACCAATTCTCAGCGGCTCCCCGCCGAGAGCTTCGATTCCTGCGTCGGCCGCGACGCTGGAGCTCAACACCGTGAGCGTCGACCCGGTGTCCAGCCAGAACTCGTACTCCTTGCCGTTGATGCGTACTCGAATGCTGGGAGTCCCAAGAGCGGAGACCTCAAGCCGAAGCACGGCCGGTTCGCGCGGAAAGGTTATTACCTGCGGATCGACACCGGCGAACGCCTTTCCCCACAACGCCAGCTCCAAAACAATGGGCTGGTCTACCGACAGGATCGGCAAAGTGACGAGGAGATCACGAAGCGCCTCCCATTTGTGTTGTTGCATCAGGGTCGTGGCGAGCATCGCTTGAGATGCGCCGGCCACCGTCAGATCGGTGGTTTGCGTGCTCATCGCCAGGAAGGCGTTTTCTGCCTGCTCGTAGTCGCCGGCTGCGAGCGATGCGACCGCTTCGGTAAAGGCTACCTCCGGTTCGCCGCGAGCAATAATGCGCGAGGCGACGAGGTCGAGATCGGCCAGCGCCCTCCAGTATTCATCCGAGAAGAAACTGGGAAGCGCTTGATCCGCATTGGGACCCGGGGGGTTGGGTAAGGCGCGCGCGGTTGGCTGAGCGCCGGAATCCAGCGCCCTCCGCGCGAATGGAGTTACGGGGCTTACGTCGCTCTGGAGCGCAATAACAGCGCTGCTGGTTTCCAGGCAACCCGTTGGGAGCGCGAGGAACGCCGCGAACGCCCAAGCCTCGAAATGCACACGCCGGACTCGAATCGAGCCGCTGAATCCAGTACTGCTGGACTGGCGCATGTGCCGATCTCCGCGTTGACGTGTAGTAGCACGCCTACATGAGAGTCGGACAGTAAGAGCGCGGACATAGTTTCACTGAAGCGAGTCTTTTACAGTTCCATTACAATAGGATTGCATCTCTCGCAAACGCTCGTATTGTCTTGTAGACGGGCGATCACGGCGGCAACTAACCAACGGGGATGAGTGTTGACTGAAGAGAGCGGCACCCAATCGACGATCTCGTCTGCGGAGTCCCACGCCGCGGAGCTCGAACGCCTGAACGAGGAGATTCGTCGCGTTGCCGCCCGCGCAACGAGGCTCCTCGAGGTGACTACTGCGCTGTCGGAAGCGCAGTCCGTCGAAGAGGTGGCGGCCGTCGTTCTCAGCAAAGGATTCGCAGTCGTCGAGGCGTCGCGCGGGGTACTCGTGTCCCTGGAGGGCGATCACCTCCGATTACTGGGTACGCGGGGTGTGAGTCCCACCCTCGAGGCTCAACTCGCCGTGCTGAATCTCGATGCCGAAGTTCCCGTCGTTCACGCGATCCGAAAAGGCGAAATGATCTCCATCGAATCAGCGGAGGAGTTTCGCGAGAAGTACGTCGCCTTGTATAAAAACTTCGACGAGCTGGCCGATATGCAGACGTATCTCTCGACGCCGTTGGTGCACGCCGGAGAGACGGTCGGAGCGATTTCCTTCCACTTCAAGGAAGCGGCGGCCGTTGGAGCATCCGACAGAACGTTTACGCTGCTCATCGCCCAGGCGGCAGCCACCGCGCTGCACCGCGCGCGAACCTACGACGCGGAGCTCGATAAACGGCGGCACGCCGAGTTGCTGGCGCAAGCCCGCGAGGATGTTCTCGGGGTTGTCGCGCACGATCTCAGAAATCCGCTGAATCTCATCCAGATGACGGCCGAGTTGATGATCGACGAGGTGCTTCCGCTGGCGAAACGGAAGGAGATGCTCGACATCGCGCTTCGAGCGGCCAAGCAGATGAACCGGCTCATCGACGACCTTCTCGACACGGTGCGTTTGCAGGCGGGTCGCCTCTCGCTCGACGTCGAAGAGGTGAGCGTCGAGGCGATCATGAAACAGGCGGAGGAGACCTATCGCCCTCTCGCGCAGAGGCGTCACCTGCACTTCGAGACGGCGGCGCAGGATGGCGCTATGGTGCGTGCCGATCCGGCGCGCGTCTCCCAGATCGTCGGCAATCTCATCGGGAATGCGATCAAGTTCAGTCGCGAAGACGGATCGGTGAAGCTCCGTGCGAAGTCAGAAGACAAGCAAGTCGTCTTTCAGGTTGTCGACGACGGGCCCGGCATCCCGCCGGACAACATGTCGCATCTCTTCGACAACTTCTGGCAGGCGCGGAAAAACGATCGGCGGGGCGTCGGCCTCGGACTCGCCATCGTGAAGGAGCTCGTCGAGGCGCACGGTGGAAAGATCTGGGTCGAGAGCCAAGTCGACCACGGCAGCACGTTCTCTTTCAGTCTGCCCATCACCGATGGGCCGGCGGATAGAAACCAGTCGACGATCAGCGCCTCCGCACAGCAATAAGGTCAACAAGCGTTAACACGGATGCTTCGGATTGGAGCGGATGCTTCGGATCGCTCCATGTGGCGGTATAGAGCCGCTCGCCGGAGCCATGTCTTCTTGTTGTCTCGTAGGAGACTCCCACTTCGCGAACCGGAGCATTCCAAGCGGCAGTTCCCAAAACAAATCCCTGCTCTGGTGTTACGACCCATCACGCCAGAAGCAGCGATCCGAAGCATCCGCCAGAATCCGAAGCATCCGTGTTAAAAGCTGTGTCCGAGGCCCCCGACGAACCGCCACGGAGCCTTGTGGTCTATCGGCCTAGCCACGCCGACGTGCACTGCTTCGGAAAAAAACGTCAGGCCGAAGGCGAACGTGGCTCGAAATCCGTCGGTTGGCCTGGACACCGGTGTGCTGCTCCATGATGCGCCAAGAGCGGTGACCGCTGCGCGCGCGGCATCGTTGGTGAGCGAAGTCCACCCTCCTTGCAATCCCGCGACAACGCCCGGCCCAAACCCAGGAACAAAAAGCGTCCGCCACAGCCGGTGCGGCATTCGCCAGATGGGAAACGCGTAGCTGACGCTTCCGCGCAGGAGCGCGGCACGGTCGCCCGCGAATTCCTTGTAGTCGTAACCGGAGAGTGTGCCGCTCCCGCCAACCTCGAAAAGCTGCTGCGGCGGAATGACCGCCCCCCAAACCGCTCCGCCATCTGCCTGCAGCGAGAGCACGAGTGGTCCGAAGTATTTTCTCCCCGCCAACAACAGCTCGGCTCGTTGCCATTCGAGCGCGCCGCGTCCGGTCTCGTAATGCAGCCTCGCTCCGACTCCCGGCTGGACGAAGTCGCCGCTCACTCCCGGATGAAGCTCCGCCTCTAGGACCGCCAACCCGTAGTCCCCTACTGCCACTCCGCGATTGGGCCTGAACGATCCTCCGCCAGCCACACCGTGCTCGAGCCTCGACACTTCAGCGCGGTCCGAACCTCCACCAACCTGGAGTGTCACTAGTGCGTGGTCAGGTGAGCCGAGCACCTTCGTCACCGAGCCCAGCGCGACGCGTCGATCGACGTAGTCGAAATCGTCGACTGACCCGAACATCGCCGCGAGCCCGCCGCTCTCCGGATTGAGCGGCGGCGTGAAATCGTTCGTGTTCGCGAGCATCCGCTCGGTCCGCACGCCGGTGGTCCACAGTCCGCGACTCAGGGAGATGTGAGCGCCGCCGCGTACCGTGCGCTCTGTCCAGGCCCAGCCCAGAGAGCCGCCCGCGCTCAGTCCGGGTGCCGCGTTACGGAGTCGAAGAATGGCTTCGAGACCGGTGTACAAGCCCTCGACGCGGTCGTACCGGAAGATATTGTCCGTTTTTGTCGGCGATATATCCAGTCGCGGACGTCCGGTCGGCTTCCATACATCGGGTCCGACATCGTCAAAATCGTTGGCGTTGACTTCAGACGTTGCAACACCCAGCGATGTAGTCCAATCGCCGAACCGGCTGACGCTGTCTGAAGGAGCCCACGTTGTGCGATGTGGAGTCTCACGGTTGACGTCGGCAACCGCCAGTGTCTCGCTCGTCTCGATGATGTGATCGGAAAAGCGCGATACCATTCGCATCACAGCGCGCGTCTGGCCCAGCAGCGCGAATGTGGATTGGAGCTCGGTTCGTTGAAACGAGGGCAGCCAATAGCGTCCGTCGATCTCAGCGTTGATAAACTCACAGTACACGACTCCGACGAGTCCGGGCAAAGGCGCGAGCGTTGGACGTCCCTTCGCGGCGAGCACGACGAATTGTCCCCGCATTCGCACGATCTCCTGGCGGTCGGCGTCGAGATCGATCTCCCCATCGAAAGCGGCGAGACGTGTGGCATCACCGAGACGAGGCGAGACGTGAATGCGCACGAGAGGAATCGAGCGTCCAGCAGTGCGCATGACGACAACGGTGTCACCGCCGGAGAACCGGTAATAGCGATCGCGATCGTACGAGAACGGATGGACGGCGACGAGCCAGTTGCCACCCCCCGTTCTCCGCTTGGGCGCCTTGGGATCGGGAGGCGCGCCGAGCTGCACGCCCAGCTGCAGACGGTCGCCGTAGAGGGATGGCTCGGTCCACCCCTGAACGAAACTCAGAGTCGAGACCGGCGCGCCGAGACTCTGCGACCGGTAACCGACGACGTGCATGTCGTAGCTCCCGTCGCGTGTCCACTCCACCTTCGACGCGAGCTGCTCGATTTGCGCGGCGCGCTCGCGGCCGAGCGTGTCACGCAGGAGCAGCGAAAACTCGGTCTCCACCCTGGCGCGGTAGCCGCGGAGGTCTCGGGGCGGCGAGTGGTTGGCTATAGTTGCTCGCGCGACGAGGTCGCGTACTCGCTCGGATGAGTACACGGGATCCGCGGCGGCGGCGGCGGACAGCTGGGCGAAGAGGAGGAGAGAGAGCATTAGGTATATAGGCCTGGCACCCGTTACCCTGCGGCGCCAGCGATGTTTCCATCTCTCAGCCCGGCGCAGGATTTACTTGAAACCAACGTAACCGTCGTCGACGAGCACCACAGTACCGTTGATCGCGTCTGCTTCCTTCGATGCGAGAAAGAGCACAACATCCGCAACCCGCTCCGGCGCGATCATCCGGCGGCGCATCTGTTGGCGGGCGAGTGCGCGATCGATCCCCGCCGCTCTTGCCGCGCCCATGAGAGGGGTGTCGACCACCCCGGGCGCAATCGCGACAACGCGAATCCCGAGAGGCGCCAACTCGAGCGCCGCGGCCTGCGTCAGCGAGCGAACACCGCCTTTGCTCGCGTGATAGCCGATCATGCCCGATGTCGACACGTACGAAGCGACCGACGCCGTGTTGATAATTGTTCCGCGTATACGCAGCTCGTGCATCGCCCGCGCTCCCGCCAGGATCCCGTTATAACTGCCGACCAGATTCACACGGAGAACGTTTTCGAAGTCTTCGGGCTCGTGCTCCAGTATCGGACGACGAAGGACTATTCCTGCGCAGTTGAACACGACATCGATCTGCCCGTACCGCGAGACGGCATGCTCGATCGCGCCGGCCGTGTCCGCGTAGAGCGTAACATCGGCGGTAATGCTTGTAGCCGCGCTGCCCGTGGCGATGATCGATTGGGCGACCTCCCCGGCCGACCCGCCGTCGATATCGGCCACGACTACCTTCGCACCAGCAGCCGCAAAACTCGCCGCTGAGGCGCGGCCAATTCCGCCAGCTCCTCCGAATACGACTACAACTTTGTCTTTGAAGCGCACTCGTTCCTCCCGAATGTCGTGCAAACCGCCTCGCAAAAACTTGACACTGTCCGGAGTTGACGGCCATGATTGCGAGCCCGCAAGAGCCCGAACTTCGTCCTTCCCCGGAGTCGTTATGCTCAAGCACGCCCGTCGTCCAGTCGCATCTCTCTGTCTCACGCTGCTGGCATTGAACGTCGCGGGTTGTCACCGCATGGCGCAGCAGGATCCGCGGACCGTCATCCCGACCGGCGGAACAACCGTCGGAGTCGAGCGGATTCGGGGCGTCACCATGAACGACGGGCGTCAGATTCAGTTCGACCGGATTCCGGAGGCGTCCGTTCTTGCTGACACGCTTCGAGCCAATGTGCAGGGGCAGCCCGTCGTCATTCCTGTTTCCGACGTTCAGCGAGTGTGGATCGAGACTCTCGATAAGAAGCGGACAACGCTTGCCGTCATAGGCACGACGTTCGCCGTGCTCGGTACACTGTTGGCGATTGCCATCGCCACCAAGGAATCCTGCCCCTTCGTCTATTCTTGGGACGGCACGCAGTACGTGTTCGATGGCGAACCATACGGTGGCGCCGTGAGCCGGGGTCTCGAGCGTGACGACTACTCAGACCTCGAACATTTGCGACCCGATGCGTCGGGGCTCTATCGGCTGCTCGTAGCGAATGAGGTGAACGAGACTCAGTTCACCAACTCAATGGAGCTTCTCGTCGTCGATCACCGTCTCGGAACGCGATTCGAGATGGACGAATGGGGAAAGCTCCACAGCGTCTCGAGTGCGCTGCCACCGATTTCGGCGCGCGATCAGGACGGTCGGGATCTGGTCCCTTGGCTCCGCGCTTCCGATGAGTTGATCTGGGAACCCCAGCCCGCTATGGATCCCGGTGGCGCCGTTCGCCAGGAGATCGTGCTCACGTTTCCCAAACCCCGTGACGCGAAGCGTGCTCAGCTCGTCGCGCGTGCTGGCACCGGCTTGTGGGGGTCGCACATGATTCGGGAGATGCTCCAGCTCCGCGGCTCCGCGGTTACCGAATGGTATGCTGCACTCGACAAAGGCGGCGAGCCACTCAACGCGCTGCGCGCCTGGAACGTGCGTGAGGAGCTGTACGTGCTGAAGCTCGACGTCGATGAGTCGGGCACCTGGCGCCCGCGCGGACTCCTGCCCGGCGGCGGACCGTTCATCGCCGAGACCCGCGTTGTTTCGCTCGACCTGGGCAATGCACCCGGAGAAACTCTTCGCCTGCGCATTCGTCCGCCGTCCGGGTTTTGGTCGCTGAACTCGTTCGCCGTGACATACGACGACAGCGAGCAACCGCTGGCTGTGACGACCGTCCAGCCACTTTCCGCCCGGACCTCAGACGGACGCGATCTTCTGGGGGATCTCCGCACCGCTGACGACCGGTACTACGCTATGCCGAACACCGGCGACCGCGCGACGATAACCTTCGTCGCGCCCCCGGCGCGGAGCGGCGCCCAGCGCTCGGTGTTCCTACACACGCGCGGATATTACCGGCTGCACCTGCCGGAGCAGGGGCCGGCGGATCTCGTGACTCTTCAGAAAATCACCGATCAGCCCGACGCGGCTGCACGCATGGCGGCCGAGAGTTTCGCGAAGCGTCGCTTGGCTCGTAGCGGCAACTGACCTCGTGAGCAGTGAGCGCTGGGCGTTGGTCACCGGCGGCAGCCGCGGCATCGGGCGCGCCGTCTCCCTCGAGCTGGCGAAGTCGGATTGGAATGTCGGCATCGTTTACCTGCGCAACGATGACGCGGCCGCTTCGGCGGCGTCCGCCGTGCAGGCATCAGGGCGAAAGTGCCTCGTGTACCGCGCAAATCTGGCGAAGCCCGAGGAATGTTCAGGAGTGATTGATCGTTTCCGCGAGGATGCCGGATCACTTGCCGGTCTTGTGCACGCAGCCGGCCTCGGCTCGCTCTCGCCCGTTTTGGCGACACGTCCAGCGCGCTGGCAGATCGCGTGGGACACTCACGTCGGCGCGTTGGTCGCGCTTGCATCGGCGGCCCAAACGCTATTCGCCGAGCGCGCATCGATCGTCGCATTTACCAGCCTCGGCGCGCGGCACGTGATGCCCGGTTACGCGCCGATCGCCGCAGCGAAGGGCGCGCTAGAGTCACTGGTTCGATATCTGGCGGCGGAGCTCTCGTCGAAGAGCGTCAACGTCAACGCGATCCGCGGCGGACCCGTCGACACCGACTCGCTCCGGAGCTTCGCGACGTTCGGCGAGCTGGAGGCCGAGAGCCGTCGTCGACAGCCCGGGCGGTTGGGGCTTCCGGAGGACATCGCTCCCATCGCCGCGTTCCTGCTCAGTCCGGCCGCGCGCTGGATCAACGGACAAGTGATCACCGCCGACGGCGGCTTCGGGTTGAGCTAGAGTGCGACACTTTCATCTCGATCGGATAATCTCTCTCGAGCCAGGCGTGCGCGCGGTCGGCGTGCGCAGCGTGGCCCTGAGCGACGATGTCTTCACGGACCATTTTCCGGGAAATCCGGTTCTGCCGGGCGTCTACCTCGTAGAGGGACTCGCGCAGACGGCGGGGCTTCTTCTTTGGGAAAGTTCGCATCACGCAAAGATCGCGGTGATGGTCAGCATCGACCGGGCGCGTTTCACCTCGTTTGCCCGGCCCGGTGATTCGGTGCGTCTCGAAGTGGACATTGACTCCTACGACGAAAAGATCGCGCGCATTCGTGGCGTGGCTGCCGTGGACGAGCGCCAGGTTGCCGCGGTTGCGCTGACGTTCAGCCTTCAGGAGCCCGAGACCGTAATCGCGCCGATCTTTCTTCCCTACTTCGCGCAGGCCGCGGATGTGTGGCTTGGCCGGTATCCGGTCGGCAACGACAAAACAGCGAAACATGACTGAGCGCGTGGCAATCACCGGCATTGGTGTCGTCACTCCAATTGGTATCGGGATCGCCGACTTCACTTCGGCGCTCCGCGCGGGATGTTCTGGGGCGCGGCGAATCACGGCGTTTGACTGTGAAGGCTTCGATACACGGATCGCGGCGGAAGTGGACGACACAAGCTTTGATGCCGGCAGCTACGTCAAGCCGCGAAAGATGGTGAAGCATATGAGTCGTTCCGCTGCGTTCGCTGTCGCGGCTGCCGCCATGGCGCGTTGCGAATCACGACTTCTGGCCGGTGATGTCGATCCTTATCGAATCGGCGTCTCGCTCGGCGCCGGCGGCATGGGACCAGTCGATCTCGATCTTCTGGCGGGGCAGGGCTTTGCTGCCATCGCGTCGGCGCGCGGCCAGGATTCGGACGAGCTCGATATTCCTGCTTTCGCGCGCGAGTTTCGCGCTCGCACCAACCCTATCTCGATGTTGCGTGGGCTTCCCAATCTCGCTGCGGCGCACCTTGCCATCCAACAGGATGCGCGAGGGCCGAACAACACGATCACGACGGCTTGTTCGGCAGGCACTCAGGCGATTGGCGAAGGCTTGCGGGCAATTCAGCGCGGAGACGCAGACGTGGTCTTCGCGGGCGGGACCGACGCGATGATCAATCCGGTCGGCGTGCTGGGCTTCAGCATGCTCGGCACTCTTTCCCGACGCAACGACGATCCGGAGCACGCAAGCCGTCCCTTCGATGCGGGGCGGGACGGATTCGTCATTGGGGAAGGGGCCGCGATCCTGGTGCTCGAGCGTGAAGCCGTCGCGAAAGCGCGCGGCGCAACTGCGTTGGCTGAGTTGGCTGGTTATGGCTGCACCTGTGATGCATATCGGATTACCGACGAGCGGCCGGACGCGGAAGCGGCCGTGCGGGCAATCACACTTTGCCTGAAAGATGCCGGGGCGAGCGCTGAAGACATTGATTACATCAACGCTCACGGTACTGGGACTCAGATGAACGATGTGACGGAGACGACGGCGGTGAGAACGGCTTTCAATGGTAGCGGACTTCCGCCAATGAGTTCGACCAAGTCGATGATCGGGCACCTTCTTGCCGCGGCCGGTGCGGTGGAGCTCGCAGCGACGGTCACCGGAATGCTGCACGACTTCCTCCCGCCGACCATCAACTTCGAGGTACCTGATCCCGCGTGTATGCTGGATTGTGTGCCCAATGACGCCCGGAGCGCGCAAATCGGTGCCGCGCTAAGCAACTCCTTCGGCTTTGGTGGACAGAACGCGTGTCTGATGATTCGTCGATGGTAGCAACCGGAGATCTCACCGAACCGGTGCGAGCCATTGTAGCAGAGGTGCTGATGGTCCCACCCGCCGATGTTCAGCCGGAGACCTCGCTGGTCGGGCTCGGCGCCGAGTCGATCGACTTCCTGGATCTGATCTTTCGAATCGAGGAAGTCGTAGGGAGGAAAGTCCCCGTCAGTCGTTGGGAGACTTTCATCAACACGCGACTGCCGGGCGCCGATCTGTCTCGCGCAATCACCCTGGCGATCGTGCTGGAATTTGCGGACCAGGAGCGGAGCCGGACATAAGCCCGTCAGATGAAACCGCGAATCGCCACGAGCATCAGCCCGGCGACATCGCCTGGACGATCGCCTGGAACCACGGTGTCTTGCGAATCGAATCCAGATCTGGATCGTTCGCCATTGATTCCCTGTGGCCAAAGCCGTTCGTGGCCGCGCGCTCGAGATACCCGAGTGCTTCCTCACGCTTGTCGATCAGCGCGTACAAGCAGGCAACGTTGTAAAGTATCAGCGGGTCATCCGGCTCGATCGACAGTGACTTCGCCGCGAACTCCAGCGCGCGCGGAATGTTCCCCAGTTTGGCGAGCGTCGTGGCGCCGAGGTTGTAGGCGCGCGCATCGTCCGGATTCAGGTTGAGGCGCTGCTCGATCAGCTTTACCGCGCGACGGCGTGCGGCGCTCGCTTCCGCGTGCATACCCATTCCCGCATACGAGCCGCCCAGAAATGCGGGTGCCTGGAAGTCCTCCGGCTGCAGCTGGGAGGCGCGCTCCAACAGCTTCACCGCCTCGGCGTAGCGGCGCTGATACTTTCGGGCGCGTCCATAGAAGTAAAACGCTTCGAACAGCTTCGGGTCGAGCTTGATCGCCGCCTCGAATTCCTGCTCGCTCTCATCCGTATGGTCGCCGTGTCGCAGCGCGATCGCGCGCGCAAGGTGCGCCTCGGCCAGATCCGGCGCGAGCTCGAGTGCCTTCCGGCTGGCGACATCCGCCTGAATGGAGTTGACGGGGCGCCGGTCGAAGTAGGTGTAGAGAAGCGATGAGGCAGACGCGATGCCGGCGTAGGCGAGAGCATAGTTCGAGTCGATCTCGATAGCCTTCTCGAACATCTGGATCGCATACTCGAGACTCTTGCGGCGATGCTGGTGAAAGAACCTGCGCCCGCGCAAATAATAGTCGTACGCGTTGACGTCGATCGTCCGCACCCTGCCAATCACGAGCTTCTCGCCTTCGCTCAGGATCACTCTGAGTGACTTGACGATCGCCTGCGAGATGTCTTCCTGGATCGCGAAAATGTCCTGCATCTCGCGGTCGTACTGCTCGGCCCACAGGTGGTAACCGTCGGCGACATTTATCAGTTGAGCGGTGATGCGCAGCTTGTTGCCGACCTTTCTCACGCTCCCCTCGAGAACCGTCGAGACCTTGAGCTTGCGCCCGATCTCACCGATGACTTCGTGCTTTCCCTTGAACGCGAACGAAGATGTCCGTGACGCCACCCTGAGCGACTGAACCTTGGTCAGAGCGTTTATGATCTCCTCAGCGATGCCGTCGGCGAAGTATTCGTTGTCCACATCCGCGCTCATGTTCGTGAACGGCAGGACCGCCACGGATTTGGCCGCTGAGACCGTCGGGCTCGGATGTGTGTGGATGATGATGGGACTGCCGACGGCGCCGGAACCGATCGCCTGCGCAAACAGCGCGATGCTGGCGTAGCGCCCATCCGGATCGGGAGACATCGCTTTGGTCAAAGCGGTCTCGATCGACTCGGGCACGCCCTCGCGCACCTTGCGAATCGGTGTAGGCGTTTCGTTGAACCGCTTTGAGAATGCTTCGAGCTCCGTATTCCCGCTGAACGGGCGCTCGCCCGCGAGCATCTCATAGAGAACGACGGCCAGGCTGTACTGATCTGCGCGTCCATCCACTTGGCCCGCGCCAGCAGCCTGCTCTGGACTGATGTATGCCGGCGTGCCGAACATTGCACCGCTCAGGGTCATGCTGTGCTCTCCGGATTCGATCACGCTTTTCGCGATGCCAAAATCCATCACCATGGCTTCGCCCTCGTACATCATCACGTTCTCAGGCTTCACGTCGCGGTGGATGACGTTCTGCCGGTGCGCGTAGTCGAGCGCTGACGCGATCGAGCAGGCGTGGCGAATCGCCTCATCGACGGGAAGCTGGTTCTCGCGCTCGAGGTGCTCGCGCAGGGATTCCCCCTCGATGTACGGCATCACGTAATACAGAAATCCTTCGACCTCGCCAGAATCGAACAGCGGGAGGATGTGCGGGTGATTGAGGCGTGCAACGACTTTGATCTCGCGAAGGAAGCGCTCTGCTCCCAGCGTTTCGGCGAGTCCCGGGTGAAGAACCTTGAGCGCGACGACGCGCTCATGCTTTGTGTCCTGCGCCAGACAGACGGTGGCCATCCCGCCGCGACCAAGCTCACGGTCAACGGTGTAGGTCGGAGCGAGAAGCTCCCGGATGCGCTTGATAGGAAGGGGCAAGCGAGACACGGAATTGTGTCGGTGAGTCGGGGTTACCCCCAAGTTAGCTATCCGACCCGCCTTCCGTACCGTCTCACCGCCAGGGTCAGAATGCCGACCTGCGGCAACTCTCTGGGTTGGGTGCGGTGTCGAATTTAAGAGTCAGATACCCTGGGACTGCTTCAGCGAGCAGCACCGCCGTTCTTACGAGAGGGAGGATTGTATGGATTTTCGACGTTCAGTCGCCATCAGTTGTCTCGCGGTCGTAATGCCGTTCGTGGCAGTATTCGCGCAGAGCGCGCCGCCGTCTGAACCACCCAAATGGTCGTTCTCGCTCGGAGTCGACCCCACGAACCTCGATCTGCACACTCCGGAACCGGGTGTTGATGCGCGAATGGTGGCGAACCTTACGCGCTCGTGGCAGTCAGCGAATAGCCGGCTCGCCCGCCACATCTCGCTGATGGTAGGAGCGGACGCTCCGCGCGAGTTTAATCCG
>Ga0307312_10001033_pt1 | contig 13993 bp, 8 predicted proteins | sample ER_DNA_202_FD_194489 | JGI IMG/M metagenome (GOLD analysis project Ga0307312, IMG submission 194489) | Bulk soil microbial communities from the East River watershed near Crested Butte, Colorado, United States - ER_DNA_202 | ecosystem: Environmental > Terrestrial > Soil > Floodplain | place: USA...
TGATCAGACGCACCTCGAAGAGAAAGTGATTAGCGAGCCGAGCGAGCTTCTAGGGCACCTGCGCGCCAGAAGGCAAGCGCTAACCCGCGTTGCTTTGAACCGATCGCATCACTGAAAAGATCGAACCGGCTGGAATTTTCAACGTTGCCCCCACCGTCCGGTATCAGAATTCAAACGGCATTGCAGAAGTGCTGGAAAAACCAAGATACAGGATCGAACGCGACGCAGTAGGGAAGTTTTTGTTCGTGCTTTCATGGTTGAATCAAAAACATCGTGAAACGTTCGATCGCGTTTTGGCTGTTCGCGGCCGAACAAGGATTTACTTTGCGAAAACTGCGGATGAACTCGAGAAGTCAGGGCAAAGCGTCAATCCACAAAGGATACCGAATTCCGAATTTTGGGTGGTGACAAACAACGACACACCAAAGAAGCAACGGATGGTAACCGACGTAATGCGGCTCTTCGGATATAGCAGCGTCGACGCGAGTCGATTGGCTGATTCAATCGCATAAAGTAATCGGCTTGGTCACTGCACAACGCGATCGAAAGCAGGACTGTCAATAGTGAGCTCTGACCCCCTCCAGAAATTGCTGTGGCGGCGCCTTCTACTTCAATACTGTCAGCTTGACACTGCGGCAATGGTTATCGTCTGGAGACACTGGACTTTCTCATGAACCTTGAAAGTCATCGTTACTACGTTGAGGCGATTGGCTACGGAAAGAAGTTACCTGGGGCCACATATTTGTTTCGCCCGAAGAAGGAAGATGTTTGCCGAGAATTGTGGGAGACCATTTCTCGAGCTGAGACCGCAGCGCGCCCTGATTCCTCCTGGAATTTACTTAAGATTCACAAAGACCAAGTTGCGATAACGTTTTTGACATATCCGGAATTTGAAACCGATCCTCATCCTGCCTTAGCCGAATCAACCAAGATTAATCTCAATGCGGGCTCAGTCGTTCAGACCGATTTCCGGCAACGCGTTAACCCACCGATTCTGCATCGCAAAGAGACTTTTCTACCACCAAATGACCCGAGAATTTCTTGTTATGCGGGCCTTACGAAACAAGAAGAGGAAGCCGGGCTTTACCGCGAGCCTTCCCGTATTGGACTTCGCGTGCAATGGCTAGCGCTAATGAAACGGCTGAACTTAGATTATGAGGGGCACACCCTCATCTCTCGATCGATTCAGCGCCATAAGTTGGAACCACAAAATGGCGAAAAACTGGACGTAGCTCGCCACCGAACAGCTATTAAACGGTATGATCTTTCTAAGCCCGTGAAGCAGCTATTGGAGCGTGGGCTGTTTCGCAAGAACGAAACATTCTTTGACTATGGATGCGGACACGGAATGGATGTCGAAGCACTTCAGAACCTCGGATATCGAGCCTCTGGCTGGGATCCGGCTTTCCGGCCAAACGCTTCGAAGGTCCCAGCTGCTGTCGTGAACCTCGGATATGTGCTCAACGTCATCGAGGATCCTTCCGAGCGAATTGCAGCGCTGCGCGAAGCGTATTCGCTCGCTCAACGTCTTCTGCTGGTATCAACGATGGTGATGGGTCAAGAGAACAGCGCGCATACTCGTGCATTTCGTGACGGCTTCCTGACCAAGACCAACACGTTTCAAAAGTTTTATGCCCCTGGTGAATTAGAAGGCTTCATCGAAGAGACGCTTGACCGCGAAGCGAACACGCTAGGGCTTGGCATCTGCGTGGTCTTCCGCAAAGACCATGACGCAGAGCTTTTCGAGGCCGACCGACGGCGGCGTCGGATCGACTGGACTGACATCAGCACCCAACTGAGATTTTCAACGCCGCCCCTCCGGGCGGGTCGTAGCGTCAGCCGTTACGATCTTAATAAAGAGCTCTTTGATCGGTTCTGGAAGACGCTAATCGAGCTTGGTCGCTCGCCCGGACCAGGAGAGTTTGATCAATTGTCCGAGGTTAAAAAGGCCGGTGGTGGAATCAACCGAGCTCTTTCTCTCGTTGTCTCGCATAATGGTGAACAACTCTGGCAACTGGCTCGCAAGGCGCGCACAGAGGACGTGCTTGTCTATCTCGCAATGACCAGATTCAGAAAGCGATTTCTTCGACGGGAAATTCCACTTCGCATCAAACATGACATAAGGAGCTTTTTTGGAGATCTCATTACTGCGCAAAACAAGGCCAGCGACCTTCTCTTCGCGGCCGGCGATCCTGGCGAAATCGAGCTAGCATGCGAAGGCGTCGAAATTGGGTGGCAGGATCACGACGCCCTGATCATCCACCGCAGCCTATTCGATAAACTTCCACCGCTGTTACGCGTTTACGTCCACTGCGCCGCGCATCGTTACGGTGACCCGTCACAAGCCGATCTGATTAAGATTCATAAGCACTCTGGTAAGGTTACTTTCCAACATTACGATGACTTCGACGGGAAGCCGCTCCCCGAGTTGCAAACGCGTATCAAGGTCAATCTGCGAACGCTTTTCGTCGAAGTATTTGATTATTCGATCGGACCAACGACCCAGCTTCTCTATTTCAAAGATCGCTTTATGCCAAAAAACCATCCAGGACAACCGGCTGCGGAGGCTTTCTCCACGAAACTGCGCAAGCTCGGCTTCGACGAGGCAACAATTGGATATGGACCTGATAAAGACACTTTTCATAGGCTGATCGCCGCCGCCGGACTTAACGAGAACCTCGACTCAATCCGAAAGCGCCAACGAACGCCGGCGACTTTGCTCGACCTTTGACGTGCAGTTGCCGTTGAACTGGCTACGCTTCAAGGAGCCTGATCGCCAAATTTTTCACGATGACCTATGAAACGTAATATTGGGCTTTGTGTGACCCGGGCCATATTCGGATTGTCCTACGTCTTCGCCTCGCCTGCGGCTCAAAGTTACGCCGAATCGATGGACAAGACGATCGCTTCGCGCGACGCGAAGATCGACAATGTACAGCTGCACTACCTAACGGCGGGTCACGGCCCGACGGTGATCCTATTGCACGGCTTTACGGAAACGTCGCGCATGTGGAGGCCGATCATCCCGTTGCTGGCCAAAAAGTTTACGGTAATCGCGCCGGACCTGCCAGGGATCGGCGACTCTGCAACTCCATCGGACGGGATTGACATGAAAAACGCCGCAATTCGCATTCACGAAGTAGTACGTTCGTTAGGTATCGAGAAGGCAAGAGTGGTTGGTCACGATATCGGTCTGATGGTGGCTTACGCTTATGCTGCGCAGTTTCCGGCCGAAACAGAGAAGCTTGTGGTGATGGATGCGTTTCTCCCTGGCGTTGAAGGATGGGAGCCAGTCTACAATAATCCGGCGACCTGGCATTTTCGTTTCAATGGACCGACGCCCGAAGCGCTGGTGCAAGGACGTGAGCGCACTTATTTTGAATCCTTCTGGAACGATTTCGCTGCTGATAAGAGGCACTCGATTCCGGAAGCGGACCGCAAAGCGTACACTGAAGCGTATTCTAAACCCGGGCGAATGCGTGCAGCTTGGGCTTATTTCGCGTCGTGGCCGCAACTAGCCAAAGACTTCGCGCAACTCTCGCAAACGAAACTCGCGATGCCGGTGCTCTCGATTGGCGGCGATAAATCGTTAGGGAATGAGCTCGCGGAACAAATGAAGCTTGTGCCGCTTTTCATAGGTAAAACGGGGTCTTAGCTCAGTTGGTAGAGCGCCTCAATGGCATGCCTAACGAGTCAATAATCTGGCGCGATCTCAGATGATCTGACACGCCGTTTTCATAGGTAAAATAGCGCGCACCGTGTTCTCACGTGATCTAATGTGATCTGACAAAACCGGCACTGCCGTATAAAATAGGCGGACAAAATGCTTCAGGATTACGCAGAACACATTGCACTAAACGGAAGGCGCCCTAGTCGGCCAGAGAGGTGTGGCCGGCACCTCTCCGCGACCTGCGACCAAATCAGCATCACCGCACCGTACCTCAAGCTGCAATGAGATGATCACAATCCCGCTCCGAATTACCTTATCTCCAGGGCCCCTGGTTTTGCCGCAGGGTCAGAATGCCGCGCTCATTAGGTTCGGATGTCCGAGGTGTGGCCAGCACCTCTCCGCGACCCGCGACCAAATCAGCATGACCGCACCGTGCCCAATCTGCAATGGCGTGGTCACAGTTCCGATCCAAAGCACCTTACCTCCACGACCCCTGCCTTTGCCGGAGACTCAGAATCCCGTGCTCATCAGATTCGTATGTCCGAGGTGTGGCCAGCATCTCTCCGCGACCCGCGACGAAATCAGCATGACGGCACCGTGCCCAAGCTGCAATGAGGTGATCACGGTTCCGATCCAAAGCACCTTACCTCCACAACCCCTTTTGCCGCGGTCTCAGAATCCGCGCAAAACCGCCACATGGGGCGTTGGCCTTCAAGTAATCGGCCTGCTACTTTGCTGGACTGTAGTCGGTGCAATCGTTGGCATTCCACTTTTCATCGTTGGCAGACGCATGGCGATAGGAACGTTCATTTGCCACTGCGGGAATGAGATGACCAAAGCCACCAAAATCTGCCCTACGTGCGGAGCACACTTTCCGTGATCGCAGCCATTGTGTCCCGGCGGAGTGACCTAAGCCGAACTAGCAAATTTTGGGGGGCCGTCCCAATCCCCCATTGAGTTGGGCGAATGGGGGCCCCTTCAGGCTTTTCCTCCTTTAATTCAGAATCTCCCTTAACTGGTAACCTTTCACTCTCCAGCGGGGCTGGGCGCGGGCGGCTCGAGTGTTGTCGCTTTCACGCGAGTCGTTCGAAAACATTTCGCACACACAGAGTTGGTTGAGATTTGCGCGGCCGGGCGCTCCGCACGGTTGCCCTGCGGAGGAGAGTCGGATCTAAAACACGTGATGAACTTGTGCCTTGACTAGCGAGTGAACACGAGGACGGAGTTGGACGGGATAAAAACGCGGGTTGTCGCCGGCTGGTCATCGCGCGGCACCCCGTAAGATTCGATGCCTCCGCCGTTGCCGTTCGCCGGATAATCATCGTACGAGTCGCTGTTGAAAATTTCGCGCCACCTACCAATACCCGGCCACGGCAGCTCGTAATTTGCAAAAGTATTGTCGTTCAAACTGGCTACGACCACCACATCCCGCCCTTCTCCTGGTAGCCAGCGCTGGAAGGCGAGGATGCGGTTCTCATTATGAACGTGCAGCACGCTGAGCGTCTCGCTTCGCAATGCGGGCTCCGCACGACGCAGCCGAATCAGCTCTTCCATAAACCGGTGAAAGCGCCCCATATTCGCATCTTTCCCGAAGTCAAGTCCGTCCCACCAAAGCAGCAAGTCAGGATGACTCCCGGCATCATCCGCCCACTGTTTGTCCTCCAGGAATGACTGGCCCATGAAGATCATGGGAATACCGGGCGCCAACATGAGAACGGCGGCCACAACACGTGAACGACTGCGCGCGTACCACGAACGTGAGTTGCCGCCGTCCGACAGCCGTGGAATGCGCTGGCCGCGGTCGCGATACACCTCGTCGTGACTCTCCACGTACGGCACGGCGCGCCAAGCGTTGAGAAAATTCGGCGCCCAAAGGTTGCGTGCCACCTCTTGCAAATTCACCTGGGCGTGCCCGCCGGCCGAGGCCACGGAGACCGCATCCCTCAGCCTTTGCCGAAGGCCGTCGTGCCAGCAAGCGTCGAATCCAGCACCGCCGTGCTCAGGAAACCGGACGACATATGGGTCGACGCTCCAGTACTCGGCGATGTTGATGGCGTTGGGCTTAACATACCGCGTAGTATTTGTAAGATCTTGACAGAAGCGCCAACCATCGTTTGCACTGCTTTGTACGATCACGCTCGCCTGATCGTAACGAAATCCATCAACGTGATACTCCTCCAAGAAGAACACGGCGTTGTTGATGAGGAATTGCCGCACCTCGCTCTTCCAAATAGCCCAAACTGGTCCAGCGTGATCCTGGTCGGTGAAATACAGGCTGTCGTTATTGGAGGTGCCGGCCACGCGATCGAAGAACCAGATGCTTTCGTCCTGTCCCTTCATCTGCCCGCCAGCGTGGTTGTACACCACGTCGAGCAACACCGCCACGCCGTGAAGGTGGAAAAGTTCTATGACGGCTTTGAGCTGGTTTCCAAGGGGAGCGAGCTCGTCTTCGGCGATCGCCGCCATGCCAAACCGAGCGCGCAACCCATTCACAAACCCCAAGTAACCGTGCAGCTCCGGCCCCGGCGCCACGCCATAGTCCATTTCTGGCGCAAAGATGTCGAATCCCTCGTAGCCCAGACTTCGTCCGCTCGCGACCTCCACAATCGGGAGCAGCAGCACCGCATTGATACCCAGAGCAGAGAGGTAATCAACCTTGCCCAGCACATCCAAGAATTTGGCCACTCGGCTGGGGCGATTCGGGCCATTGAACACGCCCACGTGGAGCTGGTAGATGATAAGGTCTTTGAAGTCGGGAGGCCGGAATCCGCCGTCATGCCACGTCCAAGACCGCGGATCTCGTAGCACACAATTACAGAACGGATAGCTCGGATTGCGCGTGAGCTCGCGCGCATAGGGATCGCGCTTGTAGCCGGTGGTCCCGTCGCCTGTGACATGAAACTTGTATTCCTGCCCTTCTTTCGCTCCGGCGACGAAGCCAGACCAGTATGCCCCATCCTGATGCAACCTCCCATCATCCGTTGCGCTCCATCCATTGAAGTCACCGTGGATGGCTACTTGCTTTGCCCGCGGCGCCCAACAACGAAAGGTGGCGCCGGACCGGTCCGGCACGATGTTGGCACCCATGGGAACGGTGCCTGGATTGATGGTGGGTTCGGTCGGCATGTGTCAACCTGAGTTCGTCGGCTGCGCTTCTGCGCGCGTGACACTTTGGCGCTGGGCGTTCAATCGTAGCCGCCAAACATGAACAGTTGGATGTCTTCGTCGGTCGCGTTCATCAGTCCGTGGAGATTGCCGCCCTTCAGCATCGCGAAGTGGCCCGCGCGCAGCGACCTGACTTCGAACGATCGCTCGCGCTGCGGCATCTTGCACCAGTCGCCGATCACCATGTATGCACGTCCCTCAAGCATCAGGAAAACTTCTTGGTTGTCGCGATGCCGATGCAGCCCTATGCCGCATTCGGGCCTAAGGATGTGCAGATCCATGTAATCTACTGCCATGAACGGTTCGGTCGCGTTGTTGTGGTTCTTCGATCTGAACGCATTGAAGTTCCAAGGCTGGAGCTGGCGCTGAAGCTCAGCGCTGCCCGCATAGCGCCCGTAGTTCGACATGAGATTCCTATATTCCAGGAACCCGATGCCGCCATGCGGATTCGGACTGATGCCGGTACCTAGGAAATTGTCCCACCCGCGCAGCATCATGTTGAACTCGTAGTGATAGTTGTTCCCGCCTTTCGAGTCCCACACGCGCTCGTCAACATCGCTCCACGCCACCTCGATATGCAGCGGGAGGATTGGATGCATTGCGGAGTCGGGTGCCACCTGACGCATGTCCCGATCGTTGAGGCCTTCCCGATTGAATGCATTCGGCGTGCCGCGAATCAAATCGGGTACGGCTTGCAGCTCTCCACGCATAAGTGCATCGAGCGATCGTCCGCCGAGGACGCCACGCAAATCGCGACTGTCATACCCCCACAGCTCGATGTCATACCGCGCGGAAACGCTGTTGTACGGCACTGTGAAGATACGGCCCGGCCTGTCGCCGATCTTCACCCATGCCTTGATTGACTGTCCTAGAAGACCGCCTTTCGCGATCGCCAGTGGGGATTCGGGACCAGCCTGATAGGACAGCCGTACGAACGGTCCAGTCCACTCACCTGTTGTGACCCATCCACGAATCACATAAGTGGACGAGGTCCGAAACGACTTGATATTCTGTTTTTGGAAGTCTGTCTTGTTGTCCTGCTGCGTTGGATCAAGGATGTTTGCGTCGCCCCCCTGCGGTCCGTACAGCTCGAGGAATTCATACGGAAAGACGTATTGCAGATGATCGCGCAGATACCACTCTCGATCGCAGGCAAGCTCGGTGGACTCTAAGATGTTCATGAGCGCAACGAGCGAGCTGCCCTTGTTGTAGTTGGGCGTCGTACCGGGCTCGACGCGAAACACACTGTCGGTATGTACGATATCCATCGGCGGGATCCGTTAGGCCGTGTGGTAAAGGAACGCGACGAAGCGCAATGGCTTGTCAGCGCTCGGGTTGCGGATACCGTGAATGCCGCCGCTCTTGGTGTAAATCACGCTGCCTGGCTTCACCGGCAGCTCACGACACCTCTTCGGACCAAGGCCATAAATTTCGCGCGTCACCAAGGGATACCGCGAAAGCGCCGGATCGTCATCGTCCCCCATGTAGGCGATGCCTTCGCCTTCGACGATGCAGTACAGTTCCTCCGTGCCGATGTGACGGTGCGTGCCCTCGATTGCGCCAGGCGGGATCGTCACCTTGTGGAAAAAGACAACTGAGCTGGCGAACTCGCGCTGCAACACCCACCGCATCTCGATGATATTATCGTTCCGGGACTCCTTGTTACTCGGCTCCATCATGCCGTTGCGATAGCGCACGGGCGCGATGTTATCGATGTTGTCGAAGAAGTGGCCGCGCTGAAAGTCGATTAGGTAGTTGGAATCGTCGACCGTGTTCTGATTCGAGCTCGGCTCCTGCGTGCTTGGCACCTGGTGGTTGCGGATGAAGTTATTGTCCCACTCCGGGTTAGTGATGGTATACCCGAACGGCAGATCGATGTTGTACTCGCGGAATGACAACTCGAGGCGACGAATACCTTTGATATCGTGGAGCAGGTCCTTGAAATCGGCGACGCTCGTGATCGGTCCCATGCGGCCGATCTGATCGAGCACCTTGAAATCGTGGCGCTTGCGGGGTGGCAGCGTCACGGTTTCCCAGATTTCCGTCTGATACGCGTTGATCCACTTATCGTAATGAAGGGACAGAGTCGCTGATGGACCCGCGGGCGGCGCGTCCGGATCCGACGTGAGTAAGCGGATCTGCATGATCACACGATTGCGCAGGAACCGGTTCCTTTCGCGAGCGACCTCGGTAAGCCGGCTCGCGCGATATTCTACGCGAAGGACATTTCCAAGGAAGGCGCCGTCAACGTAAACCTCCGCCTTCAGAACGGTGATGTCGAACGCGTTGCGCACCTCGAGCACATTGTACCGGTAGCGGCTACTGCGAGTCGCGTTGAAGTATGCCGCGTGGTAGACGCGGTCCGGATAAAAGACGACCTTGAACACCCTAACCCACGGGTCATCGAACATTTGATCGAAGCGCGGATCCATATACGCCCTCTCAACGTACCATCGTCATAGCATCCCGCTTTGCAGCAGCACATCACCGACGCGGAAGGCGTTCGCCTGGATCGTCAGCGTCGGATTGCCGCTCCCCGATGTCGGCATGAACGCGCCGTCACTGATATACAGATTGTCGAACCGCCACGCGCGGCAGTTCTTGTCCAGCACCGAATCGGCTTCGGTTGTGCCAAACCGCGCGCCGCCGAGGATGTGGTTGGCGATGCGTGCGAGCGCGTTCTCGCTGAGATACACGCCGCCAAAACCTTCCACAGGATAGTGTCCCCCGCCGTTGTCGCCGCCGTACGCGAGCACGTCGCGACACCTACCCGCAAGCGTGTCCATCAGATACTGATCGTGCGAATGCCACGTTTTGATGATGTACGCTACACGGCTGCCCCATTTGTCCCGTACGCTCGGGTGCAGCTCGATGCGGTTTGCTTTTTGGGGCACTTGGTTTGCCATGAAGCTCACTGACAGTCTCCGATTAAACTCTAGGTCGAGGAATGTGCGGAAGCGCTCGCCGACGATCGACGTGTCGTTGTCGAACCCGTGCCACAGTGTGTCGAGATCAGCAGCGCCGTGCGTTCGGCCGAGCGCGATGGGAAGCGCTTGATCAGAGGTGTTATTGTAAATGGTTGCGCCGGCCCATAGCCCGTTGCTGCGGATGAAGTCCTCGCTTCCGCAAAAGTCGGTGGCCCAGTCACTATCGACGGTGAGCGATTTGTCGAAGCGGCCTGGCATGACCGCAGAAGCGCCGCCGAAACAGTGCGTCAGGAAATATTTCCCGAGAAGATCGTTGTGGTTGATCCGGTCGTTGAATTCTGAGCTGACCTCAGCCGACAACATCAAGAGTCGCACCGATTCAATCGCCGAACATGCGACCACTATCACCTTGGCGCTGACGCTCCGCTCACGGCCACTTGGATCGCGCAGGTTTACTTTTGTGATCTTCGAGCTCTGACATTCAAGGTGCGTAACATGACTGTTCGGCCAAAGCGCGAAGTTCGGCTTCTTCGAAATCGGCCGTAGGAGCGCAACCCAAGTGTTCGATTTGAAATCGAGCGCATCGCCGTAGCGGTTCACGTACGCCGTTTTCGGACCGCCATCCCACGCCGGATCTCCGAGCGGTCCAACTTTGCGTCCACTCGCCTCGTGATCCTGGGTGATCACGGCCTGCGGCGTCCGGTACGGCTTCATGCCCAGCGCGACCATGCCGACGCGGGCGTACTCGCTGATCGGATTGGGGTCGAGAGGCTTCTGATAGTTCTCTTCACTCGCACGCTTGACCTGGTTCTCGCGCGTCCCGTTAATGCCGATGAGCCTCTCTGCTTTCGAGTAGTAGGGCTCTAGGTCATCATAGGCGATCGGCCAATCGCGCGCCTCGCGTTTGACGTCGCCGTTGGGGTCATTCCGTAGGTCGGTGCGTCCTTCGTTAAAGGACTTCAGACGAAAATCGAGCGGGCTGAAGCGCAAAGAAACCCCGCCGTAGTGTTGTGTCCCGCCGCCGACGCACTGACATGTATAGCCCTCGATCGTCGCAAGGTCGCTGCCTTCCCTCCGGTAGACGTGCGGCTCGTCGTTGAGATCGGGCTCGACGTGGCTTGTGTAGAACGAAGCGCCGGTGTTGGCGAGGCCTGGAATGGTCAATCGTTTTTCGGGACCGTCGGAGATGAGCTCGTCGCGTTTGTAGTCGCTCAGCCCAAATGGATCGTCGGCCTGTGGGCGATACAACGGACCCTTTTCGATTACGAGCACCGACTTGCCGGCGTTGACGAGCGTGTGCGCGATCGGCGCGCCGCCCGCCCCGCTACCAATGATGATCACGTCGAAGCTGTCAGGTCGATTTGGCATGGTTAATGTCGGATTACCCGTGGTATTCGGGACTGCGGCCGAGCGGCTTCTCGAGAGCGCGGCTCCAGTCGAAAGCGGTCGTCTGCGATTCGGCTGAAGGAAGCGCGCCGGTGAGCGGATTCCTAAGGCTGTGCGCGAGATACGCCCATCCGGCGGAACCGGCGTTGCCGCCGTACTTGGGATGCGAGAAGGCCCCGGTGTAAGTGTGCCTGCGCAGTAGCTGCAGGAAGTATCGTGGGCTACCGTAACGTGAGTAGTCCCAGCCTTGGACGCCGCTGTCCTGCGCCATCTGATTGTAGAGATCCTCGTACATCGAGACCGGCATCTGTGCCGGTTCCTCGTATGGATCGCGCTGTCGGAGCACGCGGTCGATCAGCTCTAGGCAGATCTTGTAGTCGATCAGCCGGTGCGACTCTTCACGCGCGAGAATCTTGTCGATGAAATTCACGACGCCAATCGGCTGGTCGAGCCGGTACGCGCGCGCGTACTGGGTATCTTTGCTCTGGCGCTCGATGTCCTTCAAGTAGTTGTCTAAAAACCGCTGACCCTCAATTGTGCGGAACGGGAGGATGTGGTCGGTCAGCCGCAGCAGGAGCGTCAGTTCCCAGCGCTCGAAGCTGATGATGTCGGTGCAGTACTGCGTAAAGAACCGCGACCATTGTGTTCCTTCTGGAGTCGTGACGCGCTGCGGGTTCACAGGGTCGATGATCGTCTTGCCGTCAACGACGAAACGGTACCTGTGGACCTGGCCTTTTGGTACCGCAATGCTGACGGCCCGGTACATGCTGCCATCCACGCGCGGCATCGGAATTGGGGTGACCAGATCGGAAAACGTGCCGATCACCCCGACGTCGCGTGCGGAGCCGTCGGCATTCGCCAGCACGAAGGTCACGGTGTTAAACGCATAACTGTTTTCATAGCTACGCCCGTTGTAGTACGAATCGATCACCGGAAAGCGCCATGCCTCGGCGATGCTCGCGCGTGTGTCGCCCGGCGAATACTGGCCGTAATTATGGCGTCCGTCGGTATTGTCCCGTGCCAGTGACTTAGTGCAGTAGTTGAGGACGTACGCATCGTCCCGTTGCACGACTGTCATAGCTCTGATCCTCGACGCCTTTGAAAACCGACACAAGAGACATTTCGGTTACTTTTCGAGACACCCGTACGACATACGGCGCGGCGTTCGACTCAATATTGTTCCGCGCCGTCGCCTTGATATTTCCGCCTTCACAAACTACGCCTTCCCAAGCGACTTGCGGACACCGCGGGGCAGGACTCCGTGTTCAAAAGGCGCTCGCAGGACTATCTGAAGATCGCGACTGGCTAGCGGCCAGTAGGCTTCTGAGGGCGAGGCTTTGGCGGCGGTGTTGGTGTTGGTGCTTCTTTCCTTTGTGCCATTCCAAATGCTTAAATGGACGAGGCAGCATAGTCGAGAGATAAATTTCTATTTCGTTCGGAATCTCGCAAATGGTGCGACGAACGCACCGCTGATCAAACCTCCAAGATGTCCAGCCATACTGATGCCAGGGAGGAGTGAAACCCCGAATCCTGCAAGCAGGGGCGATCCAAAGCAAAGCACGGAGACGGCCCTGCCGACTAACCGGATCAGCCTTTTCATGGTAAAGGATTATGAGTGCGGCGGCCAATAGGCCAAAGATGCCGCCCGATGCTCCCACGCGCGATTTGCGCGAGGCCCTGATGCGACTCAATCCAAAGTGTCGCTCGCGGGCGTATGCGCGCTGCCGCAAAAACCGCTATTTCCTAAAAAAATTTCGAGACTCGTTATCGATTTAGGAATCATTCCTCGTAAGACAGGGGGCTACCCCCCCCGCCCACCGTGGGCCGCTCGAGCGTTCTAGGCGCTCAGATTCAAGCTGCATGGATTATTAGCTTCCTCCATCACGCGAAATCTGATTTGGAACCAGAATATCGCTCCTGCGATCACCTAGCGGAAATGCAATTCGCGTCACGAGTTTTGCCACGGATCACTATCTCGATTCACATTCCATGACGTTTGCAATACCGTGATGTCGCGCGAAACGAGTCTGGCCGCCCGGTCAGGTGCGGCTAGCACTTCGGCTGTTTGCCGATTTTGACGTTTCGGAGACTAAGGCGAGCGAGCTGATTAATAACGTGCTTTTCACGCCCCTTGGCGTCGAGGTAGAGTCCTGGCGTGAACGAGCGCTTCGTCAAGGCGCGCAGAGTGAATCCAGCGAACTTTTTGGCTGAGCTGAAGCGGCGCAACGTTTACCGCGCAGCAGTCGCTTACGGAGTCGTTGCCTGGTTCCTCACCCAGCTTACGACGCAGGTCTTCCCGTTTTTTGAAATTCCAAATTCGGCAGTGCGTTTTGTTGTCATTGCGCTCGTGGTCGGATTTCCAATCGCGATGCTACTCTCCTGGCTCTACGAACTGACCCCCGAAGGAATAGTGCGGACGGAAGATCTCGATCCGGCACAGGCGAGATCTGTTCAACGCGCCTCCGGACGGATCCTCGACTTCATCATTATCGGGGTGCTGCTTCTGGTTATTGCAATGATGATCGTTGGGCAACGCCCGTTTTACAGGCAGACTGGCGCGTCGATTTCTCAAAAAAGTATCGCGGTCCTTCCGTTCGAGAACCTGAGCGAAGACAAAGAGAATGCCTACTTCACCGATGGGGTGCAGGACGAAATCCTCACCTACCTGACAAAGATTGCGGATTTAAAAGTCATCAGCCGCACCTCCGTTTTGCAGTATAAGAGCGGCGTTGCACGCAATCTGCGCGAGATCGCGCAGCAACTGGGAGTCGCGAATGTGGTAGAAGGAAGCGTTCAGCGCTCGGGCAATCGCGTGCGCGTCAACGCGCAGTTAGTCGATGCCCGC
>Ga0307312_10001034_pt1 | contig 13992 bp, 12 predicted proteins | sample ER_DNA_202_FD_194489 | JGI IMG/M metagenome (GOLD analysis project Ga0307312, IMG submission 194489) | Bulk soil microbial communities from the East River watershed near Crested Butte, Colorado, United States - ER_DNA_202 | ecosystem: Environmental > Terrestrial > Soil > Floodplain | place...
GAAGCTGATGATGCGGTTGAGCCGGTCGTAGGTGGGGGCAATGGCGGTGAAGATGTCCCGAACGTACGCCCGTTTTTCCGGACCGCCTGAAACAGGTAACTGACGATCCGAGGCTAACATAGGCGCTGAATGTAGTCCTGCAGGAAGCCCCTTGGCAAGGCAAGCCTCCCGTGGCTGACAGCCGTCCGGAATGGGCTGGCCTCAGCGATCAGGACGTGGTTCTGCGTGCCCGCTCGGGCCAGGAGGCCGCCTACCGGGAGTTAATCCGCCGCTACGAACGGCCGGTCTTTGCCCTGCTCTTCCGTATGGTGCGCGACCGGGAGCTGGCCGAAGATCTGGCGCAAGAGACGTTCGTCAAGGCGCTCAATGCAATCGAATCCTATCGTCCCGAATTCAAGTTCTCCTCCTGGATCTTCAAGATCGCCAACAACGCGGCGATCGATCACCTGCGGCGGCGGGAGCTGGATACCCTTTCGCTCGACGGGTCCCCTCATGCCGAAACCCCCGAGGCCATGCAGGCGACGGCGCTTCAAATTGGGGCGCGGCAGGAGTCGCCGCTCGACATCGTGGAAGCGAAGGAGCTGGGGGGCACCATCGAGGCGGCCATCGGATCGCTCAGACCGGAGTACCGGTCCTGCATCCTCCTGCGGCATGTCGAGGGGCGCGCGTACGAGGAGATCGCGGAAATCCTGAACCTCCCGCTCGGCACGGTGAAGACCTACATCCATCGCGCGCGCAACGAGCTGCGGCAGTCGCTGGCCCATCTAAAGGAATGAAACCTTCATTCTACCCTCAACGTAGGAGGGTCCACTTATGACCCGTCCTTCCGGATCGCATCTCTCCGCCGATGAGATCGACGCGTGGCTTGCCGGAGCGCTCGCGCCGGCACTGCAGCGTCACGTAGACCAGTGCCAGGTCTGTCTCGAGCAACTGCGGGTGGAACGGGAGATCGCCGATCAGATCGCCGCTCTGCCGCTCCTCAGTCCCACGCCGGGATTCTCCGACCGGGTCATGGCATCGGTCATCGTTCCAGACCCATTCGCCATCCGATCGCTCCAGGCCACGCGTCGTCGTCTCTTCGCCACCCCAAGATCCGTCGCCCTCGCCGCCAGCCTCACTCTGCTCCTCCTCGGCTCCATGGCCGGGAGCGTTGTGTGGAGCATGAGCCACCAGCAGACCCTCGCGTCGCTCGGCTCGTGGTTGATAACCGAAGCCGGACAAGCTGCGTGGTTCGGGGTCCGGGGCTTGGCATCGAATTTTATCGAGCAACCCTGGTACAACAGTCTCCGCTCGTTGGTGGAGAATCCCGGGCGGCTCGCGCTGGTATCGGCCATGGCATCACTCGCCTATCTCGGCGGGGTGGTCGCCCTGCGCCGCCTTCTGGCTCTCCCGACCCAGCAGGTGGCCCATGCGAACATTTAGCCGGCTGCTCCTGCTTCTCGCCTTGCTCTCCGGGGGGCAGCGGCCGGTCGCAGCTGAGACACGGCCCCGGAGCTCGGCGGGAGATCTGGTCGACCAGTTCTGGACTATCATCACGGACGTTTCCTCTCGACTGCATCCTCAGCGCGAACCGGCCAAGCCGCGAGTCCGCCCTCAGGCCATTCCCCAAGGCGGCACGCCGATCGACCTCAGCGATCTCAGCCGGCCTACCATCGTCGAGGCCCGGCTCCGCTCCACCCTGGAGCGGGACGACGGCACGCGTCGGCTGACGGTTGCCGGCGGGAACGCCCGCCAGGGTGACTTCAGCCTCGGCTCCTCGGAAGACCTGAAAGGCAACCTCCTGGTCGTGGACGGGGATGCCGACGTCTACGGCTCGCTGCGAGGCAACCTGGTGACGGTCGATGGAGATGTGGTCGTGCATCCCGGCGGGGTAGTGTCGGGCGACGTACTCACACTCGGGGGTAAGGTGAGGGACGAGGGCGGGGAGATCGGAGGCGAAGTGCGGACACTGCAGTCGGCCCCACGAAAGGCCCCGGTTGCCGGAGAAGCAGCCGCGAGGCTCTCACCGTTCGAGAGTGTGCTCCGGCGTGGGGCCGGCGTTCTCGGAGTATTCCTCACTCTGTGCGCTCTCGGGTTCGGGCTGGTCATGTTCGGCCGCCAGAATCTCGAGGTGGTGTCGGATACCGTCTCGCACTCGTTCGGCCGCGCTTTCGTCACCGGGCTCCTCGGCCAGATCCTCCTGCTCCCCACGTTCGGGATGCTGGTCGTGGGCCTGATTCTCAGCGTCGCCGGTATCCTCCTGCTGCCATTCGCGGTCGCCGTATTCGCCATGCTCACCGTGATCGCGGTAGTCGGCGGCTACCTTGCCGTGGCGCACGCCATGGGGGAGACCTACACCCGGCGGCGGATGGCGCTGGGCGTGGTGATCGGATCCGCCAATAGTTATCGCTACCTGCTAGTGGGTCTCCTGGGCCTGGCCAGCGTCTGGGCCGCATGGGCCCTGTTCGGGTGGGTTCCGATTGCCGGCAGCATCGTCTGGGGCGCCGCGTTCTTCGTAAGCTGGTTGCTCGGCACGGCCGGATTTGGCGCCGCCCTCCTCAGCCGGGCCGGTATCAAGGAGAATTTCGCAGGTCGGCTGCTCCCGCCCGAAGCGCTCACCGACGAGTATCTCTGGGCCACGCCGCAGTTCGGCGTTCCAGCCGGGCGGCGGCCGGGGACCCGCACTCCAACCCGCGGAACGTGACGGTGCGGCCCGGCCTCATGGCTCTGGCGCTCGCGCTCGGGACGAGCCCGGCCGCGGCGCAGACCATGCGCCCGTTCGCCACCTTCCGTCAGATGCATGGTGAGACCCGCCTGGGCGCAAGGCTGGAGTATGCCGCCGGGAGTCTTCGAATCGCTCCGGGCCAACCGGCTGAGCTCTACCGGATGGACCTCTCCTACGACGAAGATCGGTTCGTGCCGCTGAGCGATTTCGATGTGACGCGCGGGTCGGTTCTTCTGGGCCTCAGAGCAGCGGGCGATGCCGGCGTGCGCGTCGTCTCTCGAAACCAGCTGCAACAGGTGGCCTCCGTCGCATTCTCCCCCCGGGTGGACTTGGCCCTCGACCTCATGCTCGGGGCCGTGGATGCCGCCGTGGACCTGGGCGGGCTCAGGGTCAGCACGCTGGATCTCAAGACGGGCGCCAGTCGCAGCGTGGTCCGGTTCTCTCAGCCCAACCTCACCCGCTGCCGCAGCGCCCATTTCAGCGCGGGCGCCGCGGAGCTCACGGTGATTGGCCTGGGAAACAGCCGCTGTGACGAGATCGAGTTCGAAGGCGGCGTCGGCAGGGTGACGCTCGATTTCAGCGGGTCGGGGACCTCGAGCGCGCGGGTCCAGGTAAAGATGGCCGTCGGGGAGCTCACCCTCCGCTTGCCGCGCAACGCCGGCGTTCGGATCGCGATGGACAGGTTTCTCTCCCGCTTTGCGCCGGCTGGGCTGGTGCTCCGGGGAAACGAGTTCGTGTCGCCCGGCTACGACCGCTCCCAACGGAAGCTGGATCTCGATCTCACGACGGCGATGGGAGGAGTAAACGTGGAGTGGGTGGAGTAAAACCGCCTCCTTGACGGCATCGAAACCGCGCTTCACTCTGTAGAACGAGCTTCTCCCCATTCCAAGCACTATAGAAGCCAGCACCACGAACTAGCAGGTCCTTCCGGTCGTCCCTGGACGGTGGTTCATGCAATCAGGTCGTTCGGACATCTCAGTCGTAGTCCTGATCTGGGCGGCCCTCGTTGTCAGCGCGTGCCAGGACAACTCTCAATCGCCACCAGGCCGGCCCGAGGTCCCAACGGAGAACTCGCCCGAAGCCAGCAATTTGGCCCCTCTCGACCTCATCTACGTCTGCGGCAACAAGTTCCTCGCCACCAATTCCACGCGGTCTGCGGTCAATGTGACCTACCGCGTCGTCGGCACCAACGAGACCGGCGCACTGACACTCCGGGAGACGCCGGGCGGGGACCCCTGGTTCAGCGAGGCCGAGCTGGAAACGGTGGAGCGCGGAGCGGTCGAGCTGTACCGGAACGAGGAGCGGGTGGCACGCAAGCGGAACCAGGGACTGCCATGCGGCGCCTCTCCGCCTTCCCTTGGCGTGGCTGCGCTGGGCACCCCCGCGTCCGCGGGGCAATGGAGTGCGCCATTTGCTTGGCCCAACGTCGCGGTCCATCTCAGTCTGCTTCCCACCGGGAAGGTTCTCTCGTTTGGACTGTCAGGCATCCCGCAGGTGTGGGATCCGGGGACCGGAAGCTTCACCTCGATCCCGGCTCCGGCAGTGATCTTCTGCTCGGGCCACTCTTTTCTGCCCGATGGCCGCCTGCTCATCTCAGGAGGCAATAACGACCCGAACGTAGCGCTCAACGGGATTCCCGATAACACCATCTTCAATCCCGCGACCCTCAGCTTCAGCCGCTCTACCCCCATGCGACGCGGGCGATGGTATCCCACCAACACCATGCTCGCGAACGGTGACGTCGTCATCCTATCCGGAAAGGACGAGGCCGGGGTCTTAGTGCGGGAGCCGGAGGTCTGGTCTAATGGCGCGCTTCGGGTGCTGAGTACAGCGGCGCTGTCTCTGCCTCTGTATCCCCGCGCCTTCCTAGCCCCCAACGGTAAGGTCTTCGTGGCAGGCGAAACCCAAAGTACCCGCTTCCTGGACCCGAGCGGGACCGGCACCTGGACCCCGGGCCCGGCCAGACGCTATGGGGCTCGTGACTACGGGTCAGCTGTGATGTACGATGACGGAAAAATTCTCTATGTGGGTGGAGGGCGCACCACGAACACGGCCGAGACCATCGATCTCAACTCGGCGGCACCGGCGTGGCAGTGGACCGGCTCCATGGCCTATCCCCGACGACAACTGAACTCGACCGTCCTCCCCACGGGAGAGGTGCTCGTCACCGGGGGCAGCAGCGGTGTCATCTTCAACGACTACAAGGCTCCCGTTCATGCCGCCGAGCTCTGGAATCCAACTACAGGCCTCTGGACAACGTTAGCGAGCAACACCGTGGACCGAGTTTATCACTCGACGTCCATCCTGCTGCCTGATGCGCGCATCCTGCACACCGGAAGTGGTGATGCCGGCCCGAACCAACGAAGCGCTGAGCTTTTCTCTCCACCTTACCTGTTCCAGGGCCCCCGTCCGACCATTACTGCTGCGCCTTCCCTCATTGGTTACGGCGTTCCGTTCAATGTTACGACGCCTGATGCCGCCGACATCGCCAAGGTGAGCTTGATTCGCATCGGCTCTACGACCCACGCTTTCGACATGAACCAGCGTTTTCAGTGGCTCTCCTTCACCCGCGGTGCCGGACTGTTGAGCATCTCGGCGCCTATGAGTGCCAATCGCGCTCCGCCAGGTCACTACCTGCTGTTCATTCTCGCCGGCAACGGCATCCCCTCGGTGGCAAAAATTGTCAAGCTGGGGTCGGTCTCGGAACCGGGACCGCCGCCGCCTCCTCCGAGCTCCTCCGTTGCGCTCGCTGTCACCGGCAGTGTCGACGCCACCAAGCAGTACATGACTCTGAAATGGAATGGGGCGAGTGGGACCACGGTCGACGTCTATCGCAACGGCGCCTATCTCAGAAACGCCCCGAACACCGGGAGCTACACCAATTCGATCACCTCCGCGGGGCTGAGCGCCTACGGATACAAGGTCTGCGAGCTAGTGAGCATCAGGTGTTCGAACGGAGCGACAGTGCAGTTTAGCGGGAGAACCGCGGCACCGATTCCGCTCAACGTCGCCGCATGGACCGACCCAACTCGGAAGCTGATGGATTTGACCTGGACCGGTGCGAGCGGGCCCACGGTTGACGTCTATCGCAACGGCGCCTTCCTCAAAAATACCCCGAACTCCGGGCGTTACACTAACTCGTATACTGGTTTGAGCGCGGCGACTTATACGTACAAGGTGTGCGCTGCGGGGACGACGACATGCTCCCGCGTCGCGACTGTTCGGTTCCCCGCGGCGGCACCGACGAATGTGCTACCCACGGCCGCGTTCACCTCGAGCTGCCCGACCCTGTCTTGCGCCTTTACCGATGGCAGTACGGATCGAGACGGCAGCGTTGTCCAATGGCAGTGGAACTTCGGCGACGGAACATCATCCACCTTATCCCAGCCTAGCCACTCCTACGGGGTAGCCGGGACGTACGCGGTGACGCTGGTGGTAAAAGACAACGGGGAAGCCGCCGGGACTATCTCGAAGCCGGTCACCGTTACCGCGCCGCCTCCAACAAACCAGCCTCCGGTGGCCATATTCACCTCGAGCTGCAGCGAACTCAGCTGCACGTTTACCAACGGCAGCACCGATGATGGGAGCGTGACCGCTTCCAGTTGGGATTTCGGGGACAACAGCGGGAGCTCAGCGATCCAGGATCCCACCTATACCTACGCAGCCGGCGGTAGCTATGAGGTCACGCTGACGGTCACGGATAACATGGGGGCCATTGGGACCATCAAGCACACGGTGACGGTGACAGCACCACCTCCGCCGAATCAGCCGCCTGTGGCCGACTTTACCTCGAGCTGCGCCGATCTCACGTGCACCTTCACCGATAGCAGCGGGGATGACGGGAGCGTGACCGCTTGGAGTTGGGATTTCGGCGACAACAGCGGGAGCGTAGAGGCTCAGAATCCGAGCTACACCTTCGCGGCTGGAGGCAGCTACGAAGTAACGTTGGCGGTCACGGATAACAACGGCGCCTCGGGGACTGTCACCAAGACAGTGACCGTACCGCCTGTCCCCTGAACGCAGGTCCTGAGCTCTCTTTTAGATTACCGACATGTCCCCGCTCGAGACCCTGGGCTTTGCGCTAGGCACCTCGTTCGCCTCCGGGCTCAACCTTTACCTCACCGTAGCGGCCGCGGGTCTCTTTCAGCGGTTCGGCATCATTCAGCTCCCCGACTCCCTCCAGGTGCTCGCCAACCCGATCGTGCTCGGCGTGGCGATTGCCATGTTCGTCATCGAGTTCATCGCCGACAAGATCCCCTATGTCGACACCGCCTGGGACGCGGTCCACACTTTTATCCGGCCTCCGGCAGCCGCGATAATTGCGTACAGCGCCTTTGGTCACGTGCCGGAAGAGTGGAAGGTTGGCGCCTCGCTCCTGGCCGGCGGAGTTGCCCTGACGTCTCATGGGGCCAAGGCCACCAGCCGGGCCGCCGCGAACACCAGCCCCGAGCCGTTCAGCAACTGGACGTTGAGTGTGTTGGAGGATGGCCTGGCGGTGTTCCTAACCTGGATGGCGGCGACGCACCCGGTGATCACCGCCATGATCGTGGTTGTCTTGGTGATTCTTGCAGTGTTGGTGATCTGGAAGCTTTACGGCTACTTCAAGGTCATCCGAACCAGGCTGCGTCGACAGCCAGGGTAGGAGCCTACCCCAACCTTGCTCGAACTCTCCCCCCTACCCCTATTCCCAGCCGTCGCGCCGCTGAGCCGTTCCGTACCGCGATCTCGATTGCCCCACCGGAGCCGACGTACGCCAACAGTCCTCCGTTGGTGACGTCGTCGAAGGTACGCCGGAGTGGGCCGAGATCGAGGTCCTCGACCTCCAGCGAAGCGTAGGGGGGAACCAGCTCGGTGGTCAGGTTGGTAATGAGGCAGCCGAATCGGTCGATATACACGATCTCGCCCACGACCGCCTTTCCTTCATAATGCGGCTCGGTGTAGGCCAGGCGATCGGGGATACCCGAAAAGGACTCGCCCAGCGTGCTCACGCTTGCCCCGCCGGCGAGGGCCGCCGCAGCAGGGGCGAACAGGTCCCTGCCGTGGAAGGTGGGTGAGGCACCATCGGGGGTGGGGAGCACCGCTGCCTCCACCTCCGCATCGTGAAGCACCGGCGTAAACACGCCGTTGTCCGGCCCCACGAAGCCGTGTCCGTGCGCGCTGAAGGCCAGCGCCGCTCGCGTCGTGCCGACTCCAGGATCAACCACAACCAGGTGGATGGTGCCTGGCGGGAACTGATGCCATGTCCGGCCCAGGACATAGGCCGCGGATCTGACGTCGCCGGGATGGATGCCGTGAGTGATGTCGACCAGGACTGCGGTGGGGGTGCGGGTGAGGATGACGCCTTTAATCTCGGCGACATAGGAGTCAGTCGTCCCGAAATCGGTTAGCAGAGTGAGAATGGTCATTGGCAGGAATTCTCGACGTCGCTCCTTCCCGTCCTTCCCGTCCTTCCCGTCCTTCCCGTCACCCCCTCAAAATCGGCAGTGCTACCCCTCGGCCCGCCGTCTTCTGTTGAAGGCTGTCGGCGATGTCTCGCAAGCTCCTGGCCGCTGGACTCTCGGGCTGCGCGATCAGGACGGGCAGGCCGTCGTCCGCGAGCGCGGCGAGCTGGGGCTGGAGAGGTACCGAGCCGAGCAAGGGAGCCCCGATCTCGTCCGCCAGGCGCTGCCCGCCACCCGACGAGAAGAGGTCGAAACGCCGTCCCGTCTCCGGGTCGGTGAACCCGCTCATGTTCTCTATAACGCCAATGACCGGTACTCCGACGCGCTCGAACATCTTGGCGCCTCGCAGAGCGTCGCCGACAGCCATCTCCTGCGGGGTAGTGACGATCAGAGCACCAGACACATGAGTAGCCTGCACCAGTGAGAGCTGGGCATCCCCGGTTCCCGGCGGGAGATCGACAATGAAGTAGTCGAGCTGACCCCAGTCCACGTCCCGCAGGAACTGGTTGACGATCTTCATGATGATGGGTCCGCGCCAGATGGCCGGCGCATCGCGCTCGACCAGAAGGCCGAGCGACATCAGCTTGACCCCGTGCGCCTCGAGCGGCTGGATCTTCCCCCCGAACACCGGCGGTCGCTCGTTGACGCCAAACATGCGGGGGATATTGGGACCGTAAACGTCTGCGTCCATCACTCCGACGCGCAACCCGACTTGAGCCAGCGCGACAGCGATGTTGGCCGCCACCGTGCTCTTGCCCACCCCGCCCTTGCCGGAGGAGATAGCGATGATCTTGCCCAGGTTCGGCTGATCCATCGGCTGCTGGGCGGGTGGTACCGGCGGGTTCGCGGTCGCCGACTGGGGTGGCCCGTGGGTAGCACGCACGGGACCCGCCGGGTTGGTGACGCTGATCTTGATCTCGTCCTTTCGGACGCCGTCGACCGCGGCCACTGCCGCTCGGGCCGACCGGACGAGCGTCGCCGGGTCTTCCGGCGCAAGAAGAAAGGTGAACGAGACCCGCCCCTCATCGGTCACCTTGAGATCCCTGATCATGCCTGCGGACAGAAGGTCATTTTCCAGGCGAGGGTTCTGGATGCGGGCGAGCGCAGCGGTGACGCGGGCTTCGAGCGATTCGGTCAAGCGGCCTACACCGCCTCCACGTGCTTCACCTCCGGCACCATCTCCCGGAGCCGGCTCTCGATCCCTTGCTTCAGGGTCACGGACGATGCCGAGCAACCGTGACAGGTGCCCCCCAGCCGGAGCAGGAGAACTCCGTCCTTTTCGTCGAAGTCCACTACCTCCACATGGCCCCGGTGAGAGGCGATGTAGGGCCGGAGAGTGTCGAGAGTGCGTTCGATCCGGTCAAAGATGTCCATGCTGCCCTACGGAGAAAGAATTCCTACCTGTCGAGTCGGAATATAATGGTAGTCGCAAGTCGCGAGTCGCCAGTCCTTCACCTCTGCCTGGCGACCGGCGACTGGCGACCGTCGGAGTCGCGGCTCCCATTCGCTCCCAGGTATTCCCGCGCCGCTTTCAGGACCTTCGCTTGGACCTCGGCCAGCGAGCCGGTGAGTGAAAGCCCCGCCGCTTTGGTGTGCCCGCCCCCGCCATACGGCTTGGCGAAGGCTGCCACGTCAACATCGCCGACCGAGCGAAGGGACACCTTCACCCGCCCCTGAGCGATCTCCCGGAACAGCAACGCCATCCTGACCCCTTCGATCGAGCGAGGGAACTCGACCACTCCATCGAGATCGTCGGACGAGACCCCCAGCCGCTCGATGGCGCCGGGCGGAACCGTGACCCAAGCCAGGCCGTACTCGTGCTCGACCACGAGCGTTTGCAGCGCCTCCGCAAACAGCCGCGGCCGCCCCTCCGGAGCTCGGGCGTACACCTCGAGGTAGATCCTCTCGGCATCCACTCCGGTCTCGAGCAGATCTGCCGCGACCCGGAGCGTCCGGGGACGGGTGTTGCTGAAGCGGAATCCGCCGGTGTCCGTCAGGATGGCGACGTAGAGCGCGCGAGCAGCCGCCTGAGTGACGGGCCAGTCGTTTCCCTTGGCGAGCTCGAAGATCAGCTCACCGGTTGCCGCCGCGTCGGGGTCGAGGTAGCGGGGCCCCGGTGGCAGGACACCGGTGCTCACGTGGTGATCCACGCAGGCCACCGGCACGCCGCGGTCACGCACCGTCTCGATCAGCATGCCGAGCCGGGTCAGATCCGCGATGTCCAGCACGATGATGAGGTCGGCCCGCCGAAGCTCCTTGACCGCTTCCGGGGTGCGATCGATCCCCGGCAAGTCATCGAACAGGAAGCTGAACCTGGGCGGAGTGAGGCTCGGGTTGGTGATCACCGCGTCGATGCCCTGGGCGCGGAGCAGATGGACCAGGCCGACCTCGCTGCCGAGGCCGTCCCCGTCGGGGTTTACGTGGGTCGTGATGCAGACCCGCTGACCGGGCCGGAGGGCGGCCGCAAAGGCGTGGGCCCGTGCGGCCTTCTCCGGCGACAACGAAAGCGGCATTTCCAAAAACTAACAGCGGCGCCGGACCGGCGCGAAACCTTCATTTGTCAGAGCCGACCGCCAGCCGGGAATGGGTCCGGCTGTACAGGAAATAGATCGCCAGGCCAATGGCAAGCCATACGACCAGCCGCACCCAGGTTTCGATGTCGAGATAAAACATCAGGTACGCGGCCGAGATCGCGCCCATCGGCGCCACGAACCAGACGAACGGGGTCTTGAACGGCCGTGGCAGGTTGGGCTCGCGAATTCTCAACACCAGAATTCCGCTACACACGATGACGAAGGCGAGCAGGGTGCCGATCGACACCAGTTTGGCCGCATCGCGGACGGGAAGCAGTGCGGCGGGGATGGCCACGGCGAGTCCGGTAACCACGGAGGTGATATAGGGCGTGCGGAATCTCGGGTGAATACGGCGGACAAAGGGCGGCAGCAACCCGTCGCGCGACATGCTGTAAAAGACCCGGGATTGGCCCAGGAGCTGGACCAGAATGACCGAGGTCAGCCCGGCGATCGCCCCGAGCTTGATCAAGCTGGAAATGACGCCAAGACCGGCATAGTCGGCCACCTTGGCGATCGGAGCGGGGACATCCAGCTGACCGTACGGAACCACTCCGGTCGCGATGGCCGAGACGACGACGTAGAGCACGGTGCAGATGATGAGCGAGCCGATGATTCCGATCGGCATGTCCCGCTGGGGGTTCTTCGCCTCCTGGGCCGCGGTGCTCACGGCATCGAACCCGATGTAGGCGAAGAAGACAATGGCAGCACCGGCCACCACGCCGCTGAAGCCGAAGTGCTCCCGGTGGCCGGTGTTGGGCGGTATGAATGGATGCCAGTTAGCCGGGTCGACGTGGGGAATCAGCATCACGATGAAGAGCAGCACCACGGCGAGCTTGATGAACACGATGACGTTGTTGACCGAGGCGGATTCCTTGATGCCGACCACCAGCAGCGTGGTAACGACGGCGATGATGAACACCGCGGGCAGGTTGAGGATTGCGGTGGTGGTAGTACCGTCCGCCAGCGTCACCACGGTGCCGCGCGCCGCCTGCCAGTGGGCCGGGATGTGGATGCCGATGTCGTTCAGAAAGGAGACGACGTATCCGGACCAGCCGATCGCCACCGTGGTGGCGCTGAGCGCGTACTCCAGCACGAGGTCCCACCCGATGATCCAGGCCACGAACTCGCCGAGCGTCGCGTACCCGTAGGTATAGGCGCTCCCGGCCATGGGTACCAGCGAGGCGAACTCGCTGTAGCATAGGGCGGCGAATATGGACGCGATCCCGGCGAGCACAAACGAGAGGATAACAGCCGGCCCTGCATTCTGGGCCGCGACGGTCCCAGTAAGCACGAAGATGCCGGTGCCGATAATCGCACCGATGCCCAGGGCGGTGAGGTTCAGCGGGCCCAGCGCGCGCTTGAGGCTGTGGTCGGACGCGGCCTCCGCTTGAAGCGCGGTGACGCTCTTACGCCGGAACAGGTCCATCGGTCCCTCGCAGGGTAGGAGGTCGGGTGGGGACGTTCCTGTCTACATCAAGCGGATTTCTTCAGTCCCTGCTTCTCCCGCTCGCGCTGGAGCACGCTGTGCTTCCGGCCGTAGCTGAAGTAGATCACCAGTCCGATCAGGAGCCACACGAAGAGGCGGAGCCAGGTGTCGGCCGGCAGCGTGGCCATGAGACCCAGGCACGCCAGCACCCCCAGAATGGGGACCAGCGGGACCAGCGGGGTCTTGAACGGCCGGTCCAGATCGGGACGCTTGACCCGGAGGATCCACACTCCAAAGCATACGAGCACAAAGGCCAGCAAGGTTCCGATGTTCACCAGCTCGCCCAGGATCTGGATGGGAAAGGTGCCGGTGACGACCGCGACGATCAGGCCGACATAGATGGTCGAGAGGTAAGGAGTGCGGAACTTGGGGTGGACCTTGCCGGCCCAGGGGCCGATGAGACCGTCGCGCGACATCGCGTAGAACACCCGGGACTGGCCCAGGAGCATGACCAGGACCACCGATCCGAGACCGAGCACCGCCCCGAGAGTAATGAAAGGCCGCAGCCAGGAGAGCTGCTGCACCTGCTCGACGGCATAGGCCACCGGGTGGGCCACGTTCAGCTTGTCGTAGCGCACCAGGCCGGTCAGCGTCAGCGAGACCAGGACGTAGAGCACCGTACAGATGCCCAGCGATCCGAGGATGCCTTTCGGCATGTCGCGCTGCGGGTTCTTGGCTTCCTGGGCCGCCGTGCTGACCGCATCGAAGCCGATATAGGCAAAGAAGATCAGGCCCGCCCCCCGAAAGATCCCGCTCCAGCCGAATTCGCCGAAGGTGCCGGTGTTGGGCGGGATGAACGGCTTCCAGTTGTCGGGGTTGACGTACTGGAACCCGAAAATGACGAACAGCACCACCACCGCGAGCTTCAGGATGACGATGAGGTTGTTGACCTTGGCCGACTCCCTGATGCCGATGACCAGAATGGTGGTGGCGAGCAACACGATGAGGACGGCGGGGAGGTTGAAGAGTGAGCCGGTGCGGTTCCAGCCGGGCTGGACACAAGCCGCCACGGCATTGGTCACGTCCGCCGCGGTACACCAGCGAAGCGGCGCCGAGGTCACCACAGTGGGAAGATGCAGGCCGAAGTAGTCGAGCAAACTCACGAAGTAACCGGACCAGCCGACGCCGACCGTCGCCGCCCCCATGGCGTACTCCAGCACCAGGTCCCACCCGATGATCCAGGCGGCGAACTCGCCCATGGTGGCATAGGAGTAGGTGTAAGCGCTGCCGGCCACCGGCACGGTGCTCGCCATTTCCGCGTAGCACAGTCCGGCCAAACCGCAGGCGATTGCCGCTACGACGAACGAGAGCGGAACGGCGGGGCCGGCGTGCAGCGCGGCGGCCAGGCCGGTGAGAACGAAAATGCCGGCCCCGATGATGGCGCCGATGCCGAGCATGGTCAGATTCATGGCGCTGAGGGCGCGTTTCAGCGACCGCTCATTGGTCTCCTCAGCCTCGGCGCGGAGTGACGCGACCGATTTGGTGGCCCAGAGATTCATGCGGATCCTTGGTTAGAAAGCGTGAGCGGGACTAGGACAAGCGTAAGCGGGACCAGAGCCTGCCCTGAGCAAAGCGAAGGGACAAGCATAAGCAGTTAGCAACACGCCAAAACGTTACTTTCAGGACTTAATCGGACCTCGAACGTTCTCTAATGTCACTCTCACTCTTCCAAGCCACTCCCGCTCACGCTCACGCTCGTCCTAGCCCGCTTACGCTTTTAGGCGTTCACGCGCTGTAGTTCGGAGCTTCCCGCGTGATCGTCACGTCGTGCGGGTGCGACTCTCTGAG
>Ga0307312_10001037_pt1 | contig 13990 bp, 14 predicted proteins | sample ER_DNA_202_FD_194489 | JGI IMG/M metagenome (GOLD analysis project Ga0307312, IMG submission 194489) | Bulk soil microbial communities from the East River watershed near Crested Butte, Colorado, United States - ER_DNA_202 | ecosystem: Environmental > Terrestrial > Soil > Floodplain | place...
GCACCCGCTCGGCACCGTGCTCGTGCGCGCCGGCAAGATCAGCGAGGCGCAGCTCGCGAAGGCGCGTACCGTCCAGCACGAGCGGATCGGCACCCCGAAGCTCGGCGAGGTGCTGATCGAGCTCGGCGCGATCACGCCTCGCGAGCTCGAACGGCAGGTCCGCCAGCAGATCGAGGCCGTCGTCTTCGAGCTGATGTCGTGGCGCGAGGGTTTCTTCTCGTTCGAGGAGCGGGGAGTGGGCGACGCGCCACTGGAGGCATCGATCCGCATCAGCACGGAGTCGCTGCTGATGGAAGGCGCGCGCCGCATCGACGAGTGGTCGCGGATCGCGGACAAGGTACCGAACCTCGGCGTCGTGCCGGTTCTCGCTCCGGTCGACGACAATCACCCGACCCTCCTCGACCTGCTGCCTAACGAGTGGGCCGTGCTGGCGTTGATCGACGGAGCGAAGGACCTGCGGATGATCGCCGGCGCGCTCGGGCAGAGCGAGTTCGACGTCGCCAAGATCATGTACGGGCTCGTCTCGACTGGCGTCGTCGCGCTGAAGGCGCCCGAGCATCCGAGCGGCCCGGTGCGCGTCGAGGATCCGACGCCGTTCCTTCAGCGGGGCGCGAACGCACTGGCGCTTGGCAGGATCGACGAGGCCCTCGGCGAGGCGCGGGCTGCACTCGCCGCCGACCCGGGAAGCGCGTTGGCGAGGCTCCTCGCCGCACGCGCGCTCGTACGGCTCGGCCGGCTCGCCGACAGCATGGACGAGCTGCGCAAGGCGGCGGGCGCCGATCCGCTGAATCCGGACGTCCATCTCGAGCTGGCGTACGCCGCGTCACGGCGTGGCGATATGCTGGCGGCCGTGCAGAGCTGGGATCAGTTCCTCAAGCTGCGCCCGGCGTCGTCGGGCGCGGACCGCGTTCGCGCGGCAATGGAAGCGGCGATGCGGTTGAACAATCTGATCGAGGCGCACTACAGTGTCTGACGAGGTCCGCCGTCTCAGCGACGAGCTGGCCCGCGACCCCGCGAGCCTCGTCTTCCTGCCGTTAGGCGAAGCCCTGCGCCGGCAGGGCCAGCTGGACATCGCCCTCAAGGTCGCCGTACGCGGACTCGAGCGGCATCCGCACAACGCCGACGCACACGACCTGCTCGCACGCATCGCTGTCGACCGTGGTGAGCTCGAGCGGGCGTTCGACGAGTGGGACATGGTGCTGCGTTTCGCCCCCGGCCACGCCGGCGCCAAGAGGGGCATGGGCTTCGTCTGCTTCCGGCAGGGACGGCTCGAGGACGCCGAACGATATCTCGCTGAAGCGCTGGAGGCGGACGGCGGTGATCAGAGCACGGTCGCCGCGCTCGCGACCGTTCGCCGCTCGCTCGGCCGGCCGCTGTCGGAGATGCCCGCGCACGCGCCGACGCCGGTGCATGTGCCACCCGTAGTTCCCGCCCGCCAGGTCCCTCGCGAGAGTACAGCGGACGCAGAGCAGACACGCGATGCGGCGCCGGCGCAGCCGGAGTCGCGTGCGGCAAGTTCGACGCGCGAGGAGCCCGCGTGGCTGACACACACGCTGCGCACGGGGGAAGCCTCGCCGGCCGCGCCTGCCCCGCGTCCGCCCGACGTCGGCCCCCGCGACCGTGAGGCGCTGTCGCGCAACCCGCGCGCGCTGTTCGCCGATCTCATCGGCGACGCTGACCAGACCGCGCTTCTGCTCGACGCCGACGGCTTCGTGCTCGCGGGCGCGTACCTCGCGCACGACGGACGCGACGTCGCGCAGGAGGTCGGCGCGGAGCTGAGCGGCGTCAGCGACGAAGCGCAGCGTGCGATGCGCCACCTCGACCTCGGCGACTGGTCGCAAATCATCGTCGAAACGGAGGTCGCCTCCGTCATCCTGGCGCCAGCGGCCCTCGGCGGACTGCTGCTCGTCGCAGCCGATCGCGCGATGCCACTCGGCAGCGTGCGCCGCTTTCTCGACCGTGCGCTGGCACGCGGGCGCATCTTCGTCGGAGGTGACGCGTGAGCGCGACACCATTCGCCGATACGCTCGCCCTGCTTACGCGCCAGCGTGGCGTACTGGGAAGCATGGTCGTGAGTGAAGCCGACGGCATCATCGTCGACTCGAACCTGCAGATCGGCGTGAAGGGGAACGTCGTCGCCGCGCTCGCCGCGTCACTGTACCGCAAAGCGCGCCTGTCAGCGCAGGCCGCGGGACTCGGAACTGCCGCGTTCCTTCAGCTCGAGGCGCAGCGTGGACGCGTCTGCGCCGTCGGTCGTGGCGATCTGCTGCTCGTCACGGTCGCCGAGTCACGGGCGAACGTCGGACTCATTCGCGTCGAGCTGATGCGGGCGGCGGAGGTGCTGGGGTGACGATTGCCGTCGTCGAGACCTGGATCGAAGAGCCGCTCAAGCGGTTCGTCGGCGACGCGCGCGTGCGGCTGGCGCTGCTGCTGCACACGAGCGGGCAGGTAGTGGCGCAGTCCGGGTTCACGCGCGCGATTGACGTCATGTCCGCGTGCGCGCTCGCCGCGGCAATCCACGCGTCGGCCGGCGAGCTGGGCAAACAACTCGACGGCAAGCCATTTCACGTGCTGCACCACGCCGGCAAGTCGCGGCAGATCGTCATCGCGCCGGCGCAGACAAAGCGCGGCCTCTACATATTCCTGACCGTCTTCGATCAGGAGAGCTCCCTCGGATTGGTGCAACTCTATTTCGAGGAATTCGCAAAGCGTCTTGCCGACGCTGCGCCTGCAGCCGAACCAACTCCTGTCGTGCTCGCGGAGAACTTCGAGCGTGACCTGAACCGCAACCTGGCTTCCCTGTTCGGGCGCTAGGAAGGCTTAGCCCACTCTCCGTGTCACTCGTCAACTACGCAACCCGCGAGATCACTTGCAAGATCGTCTACTACGGCCCTGGGCGGTCGGGGAAGACGACGAATTTGCATTACATCTACAGCCAGGTCCCCGAAGACAGAAAGGGGAAGATGGTCTCGCTTGCGACGCAGACGGATCGCACGCTGTTCTTCGACTTTCTCCCGCTCGACCTCGGCCAGATCTCCGGCTTCACGACGAAATTCCAGCTCTACACCGTCCCCGGGCAGGTCTACTACCAGACCACCCGCAAGCTCGTGCTGCAGGGCGCGGACGGCATCGTCTTCGTTGCCGACAGCCAGGCGCGCCAGCTCCAGGAAAACATCGAGAGCATGCAGGATCTGCACGCCAACCTGGCGGAGCAGGGCATGGACGCCCAGCAGGTGCCGCTCCTCATCCAGTACAACAAGCAGGACCTGCCGTCGGATCTCATCCTCAGTGTCCCCGAGCTCGAGGACGCGCTGAACTTCTGGAACGTGCCTAACCATGCCGCCGACGCGCTGCATGGTCACGGCGTGTTCGAGACACTGCGCGGCATCTCGGAGCTGGTTCTGAAGAAGCTGAGTGCCGGCGCCGGGAGCCGGTAGTGATGAAACCCGATGGACGCTTTCGCTTCGAGAACTTCGTCGTCGGCTCGGCCAACCGTCTGGCCGTCGCGGCAGCGCGCGCCGTCGCGGAAGCGCCAGGCTCGGCGTACAACCCGCTCTTCATCTACAGCGCATCGGGGCTCGGCAAGACGCACCTCGCCGGAGCGATGGGTCATCTCGCGCGCCAGCTGCAGCCGACGCTGAACGTGGAGTACGTGACGCTCGACGAGTTTGTCGAGCAGCTGCACGCGGCGATCTCGATCGGGCAGACGTCGAGCTTCACCCAGCGCTACCAGCACGTCGCCATGCTGATCATCGACGACGTTCAGTTCCTCACCGGGCGACGCGAGACGCAGAGCGAGATGCTTCGCCTCTTCAACGCTCTACAGGGGAGTGGGCGCCAGATCGTCATGACGAGCGATCGTCCGCCGGCGGAGATCAAGGACGTCGACGAGCGTCTCGTGACGCGCCTCGCCGGGGGACTGATCGTCGACATCGGACCTCCGGACTACGAGACCCGCGTCGCGATCCTCCGCAACAAGTGCGAGGAGCGCGACGTCGAGCTTCGGCCGCGGGTGATCGAGGAGCTGGCGCAGATCGAGTTCACCAACGTTCGCGAGCTCCAGGGCGCGCTCAACCGCGTCATCGCGCAGCAGCAGCTCGGCGGCCCAGTGAAGACGGACCAGGTACGCATCGTCCTCGGCGAACCGGCGCCGGCCTGGCGCGCGCCGACGCCGGCGAAGGAGCGCGGCGGCGAGTATCTCAGCTTTCTCTCCGAGGTGACGAGCGTCGTCGAGCGAAACGTCGAGGCGTGGCGGCTGCGCGTCGGCGAGGCGATCGCGTACTGGAGCGGAGAAGGGTATCGCACCGCGGTACTGGAGAAGGCGCTCTCGCTCAAGAAGCAGCCGGACATCGAGGGGCTGCTCCGAATGTACAGCGCGGCGATCGAGCGGCTGCGCGCGCTGGAGGCACAGGCGACGGCGCTCGATCCCGCGGTCGGCGCGAGCGACGTCTTTCGCGATCCGGAGAGCGTCAAGGCGGCCGAGGATCTCGTCAGGCGCGCGAAGATGGGCGAATTGCCGCCACCTGGTCCGTCAGCGGCGTTCTCGCGCGCTGGTTTCGAGGTGGGCCCGTCGAATCTGCTGGCCGTGAAAGCGGCCGACGCCGTCGCCCAGGAGCCGGGCTCGCGCTACAATCCGCTCTTCCTGCACGGCCCGAGCGGCGTCGGCAAGACGCACCTCGTGAACGCGATCGGCAACGAGATCATCGAAGCGAGCGGCGGCGCGATCAGCGTCTCCTTCGTCACGTCGCAGGCCTTCATCGACGAGCTGATCGAGGCGCTCCAGGACGGCTCCCTCGAGCGGTGGCGCAACCGTTATCGCTCAGCGGGCGCGCTGATCATCGACGACGTGCAGTTCATGGCGGGGAAGGAGCGCACGCAGGAAGAGCTCTTTCACGTCTTCAATGCGCTGTACAAGGAGGGGAAGCAGATCATCTTCACGAGCGACCGCGAGCCGAAGGAGCTCGACGGGCTCGAGGATCGGCTGCGGTCACGCTTCGAGGGCGGGCTCGTCGCCGAGATCCAGCCGCCGGACCGGGCGCTGCGCGAGAAGCTCTACGCGCGCTACCTGTCGCTCGTCGAGCCGCAACCCGACGACGACCTGCTGCCCTACCTCAGCGACCGCCCCGCGGCGAGCGTGCGCGAGATCATCGGCACCGTCAACCGGCTCGTGGCGGCTGCCGACGTCGCCGGCGTGCCGTTAGGCATGGAGCTCGCCCGGACGGAGCTCGAGGGCGTCGGCTCGGCACCGGCCCAGGCGCCCGCCAACGCGCGGGCCGTCGACGCGTTCTTCCTCGACGACGAGAAGGTCGTCTGGGACTGGCCCGACGTCTCGGGTCGCGCGATCGAGGAGTGGCGCTAAATGGCGATCAAGGGCAGTCTCAAGGAAGCCAGCCTCCCCGACGTGCTGCAGCTCCTGTCGATGGGCAAGAAGACCGGGTGCCTGAGCGTCACGCACCGGAACAACTTCGGCTACATCTACTTCGACAAGGGACGCATCTGCTACGCGTCGATCGTGAATCGGCGCGACCGCCTCGGCGACATTCTCGTCAAGAGCGGCATGATCTCACAGGACCAGCTGTCCGAAGCGATCGACGTGCAGTCGAAGCAGCGCGACAAGCGCCTTGGCGAAATACTCATCGCATCGGGTGCGATCCAGCGCGAGGGTCTGCACCAGCAGATGCGCGTCCAGATCGAGGAGGCCGTCTACTACCTCTTCACCTGGACGCAGGGCACGTTCAACTTCGAAGCCGACATCCGGCCCGAGGAGCAGGATTTTCTCGTCTCGATCAATCCGGACGCGCTCCTCCTCGAGGGCGCGCGCCGCGTCGACGAGTGGTCGATGATCGAGAAGAAGATTCCCAGCTTCGACCTCGTGTTCGACGTCGACCGCGCGAAGCTCGCGATGGGTGAGGCGGCGCCGACGGAGGAGCAGGAAACGTTGATCGGATTGATCGACGGCCGTCGCGACGTCGCGGCGTTGATGGACGAGTCCGGCCTCGGGGAGTTCGCGGTCGGCAAGGCGCTCTATGGCCTCGTCACGGCGGGCTTTCTCCATCGCGTCGGCAAGACGAAAGCCGCCGAGCCGGCGGTGTCCGAGGCGCGCGTCGAGGAGCACAAGAATCTCGGAATCGCGTTCTACAAGACCGGCATGCTCGAGGAAGCGATTCGCGAGTTCCGGCGTGTCGCGGACCTGCGGCCCGGTGATGCGGCGGCCGGTTTTCACATGGGGCTCGTGCTGATGCGGCAGGGCAAGTGGCCCGACGCCGCGAACGCATTTCACGAGGCCGCGTCGCAACCAGGCGCCAAGTTCGCCGTCTTCCACAACCTCGCCTACGCGCTCGAGCGGCTCGGCCAGTACGAGCAGGCACGCGCGACACTCGAAGAAGCAGTGGAACGCGGTGGCGCGGAGGATCCCCGAGTGCAGACGTCGCTCGGCGTGCTCTCGCTGCGCGTCGGTGACGTCGAGGCGGCCGATGCCACGTTGGACGCGGCGCGGGCGCTGTGGGGAAAGCGTCCGCCGTCGGCGGCGTGGTTCCACTACGCGGCACTCGCCGCGGCGCTCGCCGGTGACCTCGATCGCGCGTCGGCGCTGCTCGCCGAAGGCATTGGCGCGCACCCGCATGCCGCGCCGCTCTTCAACAACCTCGCCGTCGCGCAGGAGCGGCGCGGCAATACGCAGGAAGCGAGCGTCACCATCGAACGCGGCCTGCACGAGGATGCCAGTCTGGCACAGCTGCACAAGAACATGGGCGACTATCTCTATCGGGGCGCGCAGTACGACGACGCGCTCGATGCCTACACGCGGTCGATCAAGCTCAATCCGTCGTTAGGCGACGACATCTACTCGAAGATCGGCAACATCCGCTACCGGCGAAAGGAGCGGGAGGAAGCGATCAAGTGCTGGGAGCGCGCGATGGAGCTCAATCCGGAGAACGAGATCGTGCGCACCAATCTCGAAGCAGTGAAGAAGGCCACCGAATGACAGATGGCCTCGACGACGGAGAGTTCCTTGCCCTGACCGAGAAGATCGCGCGTGAGCGTGACTTCCGTTGCGGCAGCTACAAGGAGAAGTGTCTGCGACGGCGCATTGCCGTCCGCATGCGCGCGCGCGGCGTCCATCGCTACTCGGATTACGCATCGGTGCTCGATCGCGATGCCGTCGAGTGGGAGAAGCTCCTCGACGCGCTGACGATCAACGTCACGAAGCTCTTCCGCAATCCGGAGACGTACGCGGCGATTGCGCGCGACGTCGTTCCAGCGCTCTGGTCGCTCCCCGACCAGTCGATTCGCGTGTGGAGCGCCGGCTGCTCGTCAGGCGAGGAACCGTACTCCGTGGCGACGATGTTCTACCGCCACGCCGAGCAACTCGGTGAGCTGAAGCGGGTCTCCCGCGTCAAGGTCGTGGGGACCGACATCGACAAACGCAGTCTCACGTCGGCGCAACGGGGCCAGTTCGACGAAGAAGCCTTTGCCGATACACCCGCGGACCTGAGGAGCCGATACTTCTCCTCGGGCTACCCGGCGAGCGTGTCGCCGGCGATCAGGGAACTCGTCACGTTCGAACGGCGGGACCTGCTCCTCGAGTCGCCGCCGCCCGGCGCGCATCACCTCGTCATCTGCCGAAACGTGCTGATCTACTTCGACCGCGCGACACAGGAAGCTCTCTTCGACCGCTTTCACGAGTCACTGCGGCCAGGCGGCATTCTCGTGCTCGGAAAGGTGGAAACGCTGCTCGGTCCAGTACGACACAGATTCGCGCCGATCGACGCACGCGAACGCATCTATCGGAAGCTGTGAGAGAGTTACGAGTGAAGGTGGCGGACTTCGCGGTGGCGAAGGGCGACGCGGTGCTCGCGACGATCGGTCTCGGCTCGTGCGTCGCGATCACGCTTCACGATGCGGCACAACGGATCGGCGGTCTCGCGCACATTCTCCTGCCGAGCGAGGGCTTGTCTCGCGACGCATCCAACCGGGCGAAGTTCCCGGCGACCGCGGTCCCGCTGCTGATCGAGGAGATGCGCAAGCTCGGCGCCCGAGGCCCGTACACGGCGAAGATCGCCGGCGGCTCGAGCATGTTCGGCGCACTGCTGCCAACTGGCGGCATCAACATGGGGGAGCGCAACGTCATCGCCTCGCGACAGGCGCTCGACACGGCCGGCATCCGTCTCGCCGCGCAGGACGTCGGCGGCGATCACGGACGCAGCGTCTACTTCCACGTGATGGACGGCCGCGTGCTCGTCCGATCGCTCAAGACGGGTGACCTTGCCCTCTAGGCGCCACACGGTGCTCGTCGTCGACGACAGTGCGTTCATGCGCAAGGTCGTCACGGAGATCATCGATGCGTCGGAGGAATTCCGTGTCGTCGGCACCGCGCGCAACGGGAACGACGCGCTCCGGCAGATTCACGCGCTCGATCCGGAGATCGTGACGCTCGACATCGAGATGCCGGAGCTCGACGGGCTGCAGACGCTCGGCTACATCATGTCCGAGACGCCACGGCCGGTCGTCATGCTGAGCGGCGCGGCGTCCGGCGGCAAGGACGATTCGACGATCCGCGCCCTCGAGCTGGGCGCGCTCGATTTCGTGCGCAAGCCGTCCGGCCCGATCAGTCTCGACATCAATGTGGTCGCGGAGGTGCTGCTCAACGCGCTGCGCGCGGCGCTCCAGGTCAATTTGCGCGGCGTGGACATACTCGCGCGCCCACGTCTGGTCGGCGCTCGTGCGGCGGCGGCAGGCGCCGGCCGTGCAGCGACTCGGGTCGTCGCCATCGCCGCTTCGACGGGCGGGCCACGCGCGCTAGCGGAAGTCGTCCCAGGTCTTCCACGCGACCTCGACGCGGCCGTGCTCATCGTTCAACACATGCCGAAAGGGTTCACGCGATCCCTGGCCCAGCGGCTCGATTCACTGAGCCCCCTGACAGTCGTCGAGGCGCAGCATGGGGAGCTGATCGTGACGAACAAGGTGTACGTCGCGCCGGGCGGCCAGCACATGCGGGTCGCGCGCGATCATACAGGCGTCGTGATTGCTCTCGACGAAACGCCGGCGATCCACGGTGTGCGCCCCGCCGCGGATCCGCTCTTTCGCTCCGTCGCCAACCTGTTCGGGCCGGACACCGTTGGCGCCGTCCTCACCGGCATGGGCCGCGACGGCGCGCAGGGACTGCGTGCAATCCGCGACGCGGGCGGGAAGGGCATCGTTCAGGATCAAGCGACATCCGTGATCTACGGCATGCCACACGTCGCGCTGACTGTCGCTGGCGCAGAGCGTGTGCTTCCGCTCACCGAGATCGCCTCCGGAATCGCTGAGCTGCTCGGCTATCGGAAGGCGAGCCGCGCAGAAGGATCGATGTGACGGAAATCCGGCGTGGGCTGTCTCTCATCAAAGGGGACATCGGCTGCGGAAAGACGATGCTGGCCGAGATCAGATTGCTTACCGAATACGCGGACGACGCCTCGTGAAGAAGAAGAAGCCGAAGAGCAACGAGGACGCGAAGAAACCCGCGCGCGCGCCACGTGCGCGCCCGCCGAAGCGCATTTCCTCTCCTGTCGAGATCGCGGCGATCCTGCGTCACACACCGACCGCCATCCTGAAGGCGGTCACTCCGCCGGACTCGGTGGCGAAACAGTCCGTGCCAGCAGCCGCCCCCGCCGCTCCGGAGCTCTCGCAGGACATCGCCGACTATGCGACGACGCTGATGCGGCGCCTTGCCGCGAGCGCACCATCGGCAAACGACGAGTACGGCGTAATCGACCTCGACACGCGGCCGCTTCGCGAGCGCGTCAAGGACCGCTCGGGCGTTGCCGATCTCCTCATGTTCCGGATCGGCCACGAGCTGTTCGCGACCGACCTCGCGACGGTGGAGGAGGCCGTGGAGCTGCCGGAGATCCACCATCTGCCCGAAATGCCGGCGGCGATGCTCGGCGCGTTCAACCTGCGAGGCCGCCTGACGCCGATCTATTCGCCGGCACAGGTGATCGGAGTGCCGCTGCGCGGAGCCGCGGCGGCGGCGCTGCTCGTCCGCGCGAATGGACGCCGGATGGGGCTCGCCGTCGACGACGTCGAGGATGTCCTCCAGGTCGATCTGGCGACGATTCGTGAAGCACCCGGTATCGATGACACCGACGGCATCCTGCTCGGCGTCGCGCATCACGGCCAGAATCTGGTCGCCATCATCGACGCCGAAGCGTTGGTGGCGGCGTGCCTCACCGGCCACGCATTGGAGGTCGCATGACCAGCCCAACCGCGACGGTCTCGAAGATCGTCACGTTCCGACTCGGCGAGGACCTGTTCGCCGCCGATATCTATTCCGTCGAGCGCGTGCTGCGTTTCCAGCCGACGACACCGGTGCCTAACGTTCCAGAGTGGATCGAAGGCGTGATCGACTACCAGGGCCGGGTTGTCCCGGTGCTCAACCTGCGGAAGCGGTTCGAGATGCCGCCGGCGCCGGTCGGCGGCGAGACGCGCATCCTCGTCTTCAACGTCACGGGCGAATGGATCGGCGGCATCGTCGACGCCGTCCTCGACGTCGCATCGCTCGACGCCGGCAAGCTCGCGCCGCCGCCTCCGATCTTCCGCGGACTCGCCGGCGAGTACCTGCTCGGCATCGTCCGCCGCGAGAAGCGGCTGGTCATCTTCCTCGACGTTGCGCGGCTGCTCTCGACGAGCGAACGGCTCGTCCTCGAGCGCGCGGCCGCCGGCGCGCCTGCCAGCGCGGGCGCCTGATTCCGATGTCCACGCAGCACCCGCTCCGTGCCCAGATCGCGGCCCTCGACACGCGCCTCACGCCGGAGCTGAACGAGGCGGGTCGCCAGGCGGCGAAACAGGAGATCGGCGCGCTCTTCAAGAACGTCGAAGCGCAGCTCGCCGACGTCACGGCGCTCAAGGATGAGGTCAAGGCTCTCATCGACAAGTGGAAGCAGCTGCAGCAGGCGTCCGCGCCGTCGGAGGGTCCGCAGTTCACCGGCGAGCAGCCGATGGTCCACGCCGACCACATCGGTGCCTCGACCTTCATGGAGAAGGGATGGAGCCGGCTCTCGCTGGGTGACCACGAGGGCGCCGAGGTCTCGCTCAAGAAGGCGCTCGAGCTGTCGCCTAACGATCCGCAGACCGAGGCCTTGCTCGGCTGGTCGCAGATGCTCCAGGAGAAGTACGACGACGCGCTGATGAGCTTCCAGAAAGTGCTGATGCGGCAGCCCGCCAACGCGCTGGCGCGAATCAACGTCGGCTATATCTGCCTCAAGAAGCGCATCTTCGGCGAAGCGATCGAGCACCTGTCGAAGGCGATTCGCCTCGACAACGACCGCAAGGCTGTGCTCTACGCGCACTTCTACCTCGGCCTGGTGTACCTCGAGCGCGAGATGTACGAGGACGCGATGAACTTCTTCCGGAAGACGCTCGCCCTCGGGCCGAACCTGATCGAGGCGCACTACGAGCTCGGACGCGCGCACTGGTTCAACGGCGACAAGGAGCAAGCGATCGCCTCGTGGCGCGACGGCTACGCCGCGAACAAGTTCAATCCATGGGGAAAGCGCTGCGCCGAAACGCTGACGGACGTGGAATCGGGGGGAGCACCACCGCGCAACGGCTGAACGCCACCGCGCCCGCGCGCACAATTGCTCGTGCCGCGATCGCGCTGTTCCTGGTCGTCTTCGCGCGACCGATTGCTGCACAGGAGGGCGCGCCCCTTCGGGTCGACGCAGGCCGCTTCACCGTCGTGCACTACCCGCGTGACGCGGGCCTAGCACGCTCCCTGCTCGCCGCGGCGCAGCTGAACGATACCTTCCCTGGACTTCCACGCCCACGCCAGCGGGTTCTGATCGCCGTCGCACCCGACCGCCGAGTGTTCCGCGAGTGGGTCGGTCCCAGCGCGCCTGAGTGGGGTGCGGCGATCGCCTTCCCGGAGTCGCGCCGAATCGTTGTTCACGGGCGCGACGCGGGCGGCAGAATGGGCGACCCGTTCCTCGTATTGCGCCACGAGTTGGCGCATCTCGCGCTGCACGAAGGACTGGGCGACATCCCGCCGCGCTGGTTCGACGAAGGGTATGCGAGCTTCGCGGCAGGCGAGTGGGGCAGGGAGGAAGCTCTGGCAACCAGCGTCGCACTGGTCTTTCGCCGGCTCCCGCCTCTGGACTCGCTGGACGCGTACTTCGACGGCGGCTCGGAGCGCGCCAACGAAGGGTACGCGCTCGCGCATCGTGCGGTGTCCGAGCTCGCGTCGCTCGATGATCAGCGCGGCCTGTCGCTCTTCTTCGACTACTGGCGACAGTCGCGATCGATCGATGTCGCCGTGCGACAGGCGTACGGACTTACGCTCGAGGATTTCGAGCGGCGGTGGCAGGAGCGCACGCGCCGTCGTTATGGCGGAATAGCGCTGACGGCGGATTTCGCGCTGCTCGGACTGATCGGCGGCGCAACGCTCTTTCCATTGTGGCTTGCGCGCCGTCGCCGCGACCGGCGACGTCTGGCCGTGTTGCGCGAGGCCGACGCCGTCGCCGAGCGCGCCGAACGTGAGAGCATACTCGCTCTGCTGCTCGCGAACGCGTCGTTGCAAGCCGATGTGGCCGAAGACCTCGATCCATCGGACGACGCCGATCGCCCGCACGGTGACAAGGGCGGCGTCGGCTGACGAAGAACCGCGCGTCAGCGCGCGGGCCAACGATGCAACCGCTTGACACCCTTTTACTTGCCGGGTATTGTCCCTGATTATGGCTCAAACCGGTAACATGTCGCGAACGAAGAGTGCGGGCTTGTGGGGCGCGGCCGCGCTCACGCTCGCACTTGGGTATGCGGATCTGGCGCGCGGTGGCGAGACGTTGGCGCCGATCCTGCTCGTGGTCGGATACTGCGTTCTTATCCCTCTGGCGATCCTCAAGTAGGGCTGGACGGCCTTTGCGGAACGTCGCGGCCCGGAACTGGTATCAGTTGGGAGCGCTGTTCGTCGCGACGCCGCCACAGCCGGGTGCGAGGTCGCGGGCGAATAGCTCAGCTGGTTAGAGCGCCTGTCTTACACACAGGAAGTCGGGGGTTCGAGTCCCTCTTCGCCCATTCATTCGGATTTCACGCCCCCTGGGTCGGGGGATGCAACGTCACCGTTCGGGAGGTAACACAGTGAAGGCATCGTCCCGCCACGTGATCAGGATCGTGGGTGTCCTCGGCGCACTTGCCAGCGGCGCGTCGCCGGCTCTGGCGCAGCGCCAGGCCGCGCCGCAGACGGGTCCGCGCCTCATGGTGCCGGCGTTTGCGGGCCCCAAGCCGCTCGGTGTCCAGCTTGCGGATCAGCTGCGCGAAAAGCTCAAGACCGACTATCAGGTCAAGACCATCTGGACGGTCCCGAAGACGGACATCAACGGCATCCTCGAAGCGTCCGGTTTCCGCACGGATACGTCGCTCAATAACGCCGATCTGAAGGAGCTCGCGCGCGCCGCACGCGCCGACGAGATCCTCATGGGCCGCATCACGAAGACGGCGACCGGCGTGCGTGTCGAGCCGCGCCTCGTGCTGCCGCGCGATCTCGCGATCGCGCAGCCGCTGCCGGCCGTCGAGGCGAAGAGCGTCGGCGACGCCGCGAAGGCGATCTCCAAGGAAGTGGCCAACGCGCGCAAGCAGCTCGCCGCGTACAACAACTGTGAGACGCGCGCCCGGGAAACGAAGTACGCAGAAGCGATCGCCGCAGCCAACGCCGGTAACGGCACGTACGGAACGGCGACGCTGACGCGCATCTGCAGCCTCAATGCGTATCTCGCGATGAAGGCGCCGGCGGACACGATCTACGCGCACGCCGACGAGATTCTGAAGTTCGACCCGCGCAACCGGATCGCCCTCAACGCCGCGGCCCAGGCGCTCTCCGATCAGTCGGACGCCATCAGCGCGACGAACAAGCCGCGCGCCGATTCGCTCAGTGACAAGGCAGTGGAGCTCTGGACGACGCTCATCTCCGCCGACGCGTCGGACACGCGCATGCTCGAGACAGTCATCCGCAAGATCGTCGTCT
>Ga0307312_10001041_pt1 | contig 13946 bp, 13 predicted proteins | sample ER_DNA_202_FD_194489 | JGI IMG/M metagenome (GOLD analysis project Ga0307312, IMG submission 194489) | Bulk soil microbial communities from the East River watershed near Crested Butte, Colorado, United States - ER_DNA_202 | ecosystem: Environmental > Terrestrial > Soil > Floodplain | place...
CCCATCAGCCCGAAGTTGTTCCCGAACATGACGAACGTGTCGAACAGGCCCAACGAACGACCGACCTGCGTCACGGCGAGCTCCCGCACGTCCCGCACGCCCCGCCGCCGCGAGATCTCGACCGCCAGCGGCGAGAGGTCGATTCCGACCACCTCGTGCCCGCGCTCCTGCAGCTCGAGCCCAACCCGCCCCGCGCCGCAGCCCACGTCCAATACGCGTCCCCGCGCCAGCCGCAGAGCCTGCCGCTCCGCCTTCGGCCAGCGCCGGAACGGCGCGAAATAGGCGGCCGGCCCGAAGCTGCTCGCATTGATGAAGCCGTCGTCGCGCTCGACGATCTCGATGCCTTCGCCCGTCTCGAAGTACTCGAAGATCAGCCGCCCGTAGGCGTCTTGCTGAGCCTCAAGCGCCAGCAGCAGCCGCCGAACGAACCAGAGCAGCCTCGAGATCGGCGATCAGATCCTCCGCCGACTCGAGCCCGACCGAGAGCCGGACGAGGTTCCGCGGAGCCGCGAACGGCGCGTCCGCAGTGGAGGCGTGCGTCATCCGTGCGGGATGCTCGATCAGGCTCTCGACCCCGCCGAGGCTCTCGGCCAGCTTCCAGAGCTTCGTCCGAGCCACGAGCCCGACCGCCTCCTCCTCCGACTCGGCCAGGAACGAGACCATGCCGCCGAAGTCGCGCATCTGCTGCGCCGCGATCCGGTGCCCTGGATGCGACGGCAGGCCGGGGTACAAGACCTGCTCGACGCGCGGGAAACGCTCGAGGGAGGCGGCGACCGCCTTCGCGTTCTCGCAGTGCTGCCGCATCCGCACCGCCAGCGTCTTGATGCCCCGCAGGACCAGCCAGCAGTCGAAAGGCCCCGGCACCGCGCCGAGGGACTTCTGCAGGAAGAAAAGTCGCTCCGCGATCGTCGGGTCGTTCGTCGCCGCGAAGCCGCCGATGAGATCCGAGTGCCCGCCGAGATACTTCGTCGTCGAGTGGACGACGACGTCTGCGCCGAGCGCCAACGGCTGCTGCAGGTACGGCGATGCAAACGTGTTGTCGACGACCACCAGCGCGCCCGCCGCGTGCGCCGCCTCCGCGCAGGCCCGGATGTCGACGACGTTCAGGAGCGGGTTCGTCGGCGTCTCGAGCCAGAGGATCCTCGTGCGTTCGTCCAGCCGCGCCCCGGGGTCGGCGTTCAGCTCCTCGGCCGCAACCCATTCGAACTCGTAGCCCTTCGGCTCGTAGATCTGCGAGAACATCCGGTAGACGCCGCCATAGACGTCAGCCACCGCGACGACCCGGTCGCCCGGGTTGAGCAGGTGCATGATCGTCGTGACCGCGCCGAGGCCGGACGAGAACGCGACCCCGTGCTCGGCGCCCTCCAGTGAGGCGAGGCAAAGCTGCAGGGCCGTCCGGGTCGGATTGGAAACGCGCGCGTACTCGTAGCCCTTGTGCTCGCCGACTGCCTCTTGGACGAAGGTCGACGTCTGGTAGATCGGGACCGTGACCGCGCCGGTTGCCGGATCGGGTTCCTGCCCGTCGTGAATGGCGCGGGTCTCGAAGTCCACGCCTCGATTCTAGTGACGGCCTAACGGATCACGTGGAGCGTCTGGCCGTTGTCATCGCTCCCAGCGATAAGCAGCGAGCCGCCGCACCTCTTGCACCAGACGAAGACCTTGTAGCTGCCCGGCCGCACGCCTTTCGGCAGGCGGAGCCGGAAGGCCGCTCCGCCTTTGCTGCAGGTGCCCGCCCGATGAAGACGTAAGGACGTTTCGTCGGCGATGCCCGATGGAGCGGCCCCATGCAGGTGGCGGTCTGGGCGCACGGGTACCGGGAGGCCGGCAGCACGTAGATCGGCAGGCGACCCACATAGCCGACGAACCGCACCACCCCGCCTCGCTGGACCGTCGTCGTTGTCAGGCGAACGAAGACCGCGGCGGTCGCACTCGCCGCCGCCACGAGCGCCGCCACGACAATCAGGACGAGCGCGAGCTTCCTCATTCAGGCGACGGCGACTACCCGCTCTTCGCCGATGAGCTCGTCGCCGAGCTTCTCGCGCAGCGTGCGCTCCAATTCGCCGCTGCGTTCGAGCTCTTCGACGATGTCGGCGCCGCCGATCAGCTCGCCGCGGACGAAGACCTGCGGGATCGTCGGCCAGCCGGAGAGGGCCGACAGCTCCTGGCGGATGCGCGGGTCGGGCAGGATGTCGACCGCCGTGACCGGCGCCCCAGCGCGGCGTAGCGCCTCGAGCGCCCGCTGGGAGTTTCCGCACATGACGAACTGCGGCGTGCCCTTCATGAACAGCGCCACGTCCGAAGTCTCGATGACGTCCTTGATCTGATCTCTCACTCGGTCCCTTTCGTCGAAATCCTCAGTTCGTGAATGGTGCCATCGGTGAGCGGGGCTGCGAGGGCGTCGTAGACGAGCCGGTGCTGCTCCACCAGCGAGAGCCCTTCGAAACGCGGGCTGACGACCGTCACCTGGAAGTGGTCGCCGCCGCCTGTGCGGTCCTCGACCAAGACCTCGTCGCCCGGGAAGGCGGCCTCGAGCAGCTCAGCGAGAGTTCGAACGGCCATGAGCTAGATACTCCAGGAGGTCGGAGCGGGTCAGCATCCCGGTCGGCTTGCCGCCGGACGCGACGACCACCGCGGCGCTGCCGCCGCTCAGTGCCGCGAACACCTCGTCCACCGACTCGCTCGCCTCGACCGCGGCGAGCGGCGGCTGCATCGCGGCGGCGACCTCGTCGTTGAGCGCGTCAGGGTTCCGGAAGACGAGATCGAGCAGTCCGCGCTCCTGCAGCGAGCCCACGACGTCGGCCAAGGACCCGGCCGACCCGTGTCGCATCACCGGCAGCTGCGAGATCGAGTACTGCTGCATCAGGTCGATCGCCTGGCCGACCTTCTGGTGCGACTCGATCGTCACCAGATCAGGAACTTCTCCGTCGCGGCTCTTGAACCCCAGCACCTCCGCGACCTTCGGCGGAGGCTCGGCCCGGTCGAGGAAGCCGAGCTCGATCAGGTAGTTGTCGTCGTAGAACTTCGACAGGTAGGCGCGGCCGCCGTCGGGGAAGAGCGTCACCACGGTCTTGCCCTCGCCGAGCTCCTTCGCGACCTCGATCGCCGCCCACGCGGCCGTCCCGCCAGAGCCGCCGACGAGCAGCCCCTCTTCGCGCGCCAGCTGCCGGGCGACCAGGAAGGAGTCGCGGTCCGAGACCGTTACCCACTTGTCGACCACGGACGGGTCGAATGTCTCCGGATAGAAGTCCTCGCCGATCCCCTCGACGAGATACGGGTGCTGCTTCTCCGGCCCGGAGGTGTAGATCGAGCCCTCGGGGTCGGCGCCGACGATCAGGACGTCCGGGCTCTGCTCCTTCAGATAGCGCGCGATGCCGGTGATCGTCCCGCCCGTGCCCACCGCGATGACCAAAGCGTCGATCTCGCCGCCGGTCTGCTCCCAGATCTCCGGCCCGGTCGACTCGAAGTGCGAGCGCGGGTTCCCCTCGTTGCGGTACTGGTCGGGCTTGAAGGCGCCCGGAATCTCCTCGGCGAGCCGGTCGGAGACCGAGTAGTAGCTCTCCGGCGACTCGGGCTCGACCGCGTACGGGCAGATGATCACCTCGGCGCCGAAGGCCTTGAGCAGCGAGATCTTCTCGCGGCTCATCTTGTCGGGCATCGTGAAGATGCAGCGGTAGCCCTTGAGCGCCGCGACGATCGCGAGGCCGGTGCCGGTGTTGCCGGAGGTCGGCTCGACGATCGTCCCGCCGGGCTTCAGCTTCCCCTCGCGCTCGGCCTTATCGACCATCGTGATCGCGATCCGGTCCTTGATCGAGCCGCCGGGATTGAGGAACTCGAGCTTGGCGAGCACCGTCGCCGCGCCCGGCGGAACGATCTGTTGAAGCCGGACGAGCGGCGTGTTGCCGACGAGCTCCAGCAGCCCGGGGTATTCGCGCGCCATCCGCGGCAGATTCTAGGCTGCGGCCGCTTCTGCCTCGGGCAACTCGATCTTCGTCCCGCGCAGGAGCACGAACGCGGCGATGGCGCCAAGGAGCGCAAGCGCGATCAGCGCCCAGAACGCGTCCTGGTAGCCGGAGGTGAAGGCCTCCGGCGGCGTATGCCCGGTTTTGAGGAGGCTCTTTGCGCTCGAGACGAAGATCGTCGAGGCGAGCGCGATGCCGATCGCCCCGCCGACCTGCTGGTTCGTGTTGATCAGGCCGGACGCGAGGCCCGCGTCCTCCGGCGCGACCTGCGCGAGCGCGGCGATCGTGACCGGGACGAAGCCGAAAGCGAGCCCGAGGGCGAACAGAAGATAGGCCGGCAACAGGTCTGGCCAGAAATGGCCGTGCACGGGGATCTGCGTGTAGAAGCCCATCGACACGGCCAGGATGATCATCCCGAAGACGATCACCGGCCGCGGCCCGAAGCGCGTGGTCAGCGCCTGCGCGACGCCGGCCCAGATCACCGTCGTGCCGGCGGTTGCGAGGAAGGTGATGCCGGTCTTGAGGGCCGACCAGCCGAGCACCTGCTGGACGTAGAGGGTGAGGACGAGGAAGTTCGCGAAGATCACCGCCCCGAGCAGGAAGCCGACGACGTTCGCCGCGAGCACCGAGCGAATCCGGAAGATCCGGAACGGCATCAGCGGCGAGCGTGACCGCAGCTCGATCAGCACGAAGACCCCGAGGATCGCGACCGAGAAAATCAGCAGCAGGATCGTCCGGGCGGAGCCCCAGCCAACGTCGGGTGCCTTCGAGATCGCGTAGACCAGCAGCGCGAGCCCGCCGGTCACCGTGACCGCCCCGGCGGCGTCGAAGCGCCGGTGGCCGAGGTCCGCCCGGCTCTCGGGCACGAACGGCAGCGTCAGCCCGAGCACGAGCGCGCCGACGGGGACGTTGACGTAGAAGATCCACTCCCAGCCGAGGTACTTGGTCAGGATGCCGCCGAAGAGGACTCCGGCCGCCGCGCCCGAGCCGCCGAGCGCGCCCCAGATCCCGAGCGCCTTGTTCCGCTCCGCGCCCTCCTCGAAGGTCGTCGTCACGATCGAGAGTGCAGCGGGCGAGATGATCGCGGCGCCGATTCCCTGGATCGCGCGCGCGCCGATCAGGACGCCGATGTTGGTGGCGAGCCCGCAGACGAGCGAGGCGATCGTGAAGAGGATCAGCCCGACGAGGAAGATCCGCTTGCGGCCGAGCAGGTCGGCCATGCGGCCGCCGAGCAGGAGGAAGCCGCCAAAGGTGATCGCGTAGGCGATCAGCACCCATTGCACCGTCGTCTCCGTCACGTTCAGGTCGTTCTCGATCGACGGCAGCGCGACGTTGACGATCGCGACGTCGAGGACGGTCATGAAGAACGCGGCGCCCACGATCGCGAGGGTTCCCCAGCGGCGGCGCCCGTCGGTCTGCGCGGCGGTGGCGGTCATCGAGCTCCTTCGGGTCGGATGCGAGGTAGGAACGAGTGCCTGCGACAGCGTATTTCAGGTTGTCCCGTGGCCGTTCCTGCTGGAACACTCCAGTGATGATCAGATTTGCGCTCGCCGCGATACTCATCGGTCTTGCCGCCACCGCGGTCGGCGGCGCGCAGGCTCGTGTCGGCGGTGCCCAGGCCTCGTGCCCGCCGGAGCAGATCGACGCGTCGTACGCCGCGCGCGTGAACGCGGCGCTCAGCGCCAGGCAGGACGTGTGGGGGAACGACCTGCTCCGGGCTCCGGGCGGTCCCTCCTACGCGCGCGCCGCGGCGTTCCTGCACCCGCTGATGCTGGTCGGCCCGCCCGCGGGCGACTCGCCGAACCGGCTCACGGACTCGGGGATCTACTACCTCGCGTTCGGCCGGCCCGCAGGGAAGCACGAGTTCCGCTCGATCGACCTCCACGTCGCCGACGGGAGCCAGATCGTCTCCCAGTACGTGAAGCGTGCGCGGCTGTCCGTCGATGTCGGCACGCCCGGGTACGAGCGCTACGGGTCGTGCCTCGCACGTCTCGCGACGCCGCGTTTGGCTGCCGGCTACCTGCCGATCCTGCGGACGAACTACGTCGATGCGGACGGCGTCCACTACAAACAGGAGTCTTTCGCGACGCGCATCCCGCAGACGCGCTCGCTCGTCAGCTTCGTCCGCGTGACGATGGGTTCACGCGGGTCGGTGCGCTTTCTTCCCTCGGTGACTGGGTTGCGGCACGTCGGAAACCAGCTTCGCGGGCCGGCGAGCAAGACATTTCTCGTGTTCGGTCCAGGCGGCCGGCTCGATGCCGGCTCGGTGCTCTACAAGGCGCGGCGTGGGAAGCCGCGGACAGTCTACGCAGCGTGGCTTGCGCGTCCCGCGCTGACGGGGTTCTTCAAGCTGGACGCGTCCATGTACGACCGCGCGCGGCGGTCGGCGGCGGCGTACTGGAACCGGCGTCTCGCGGCCGGCGCGAGGGTGGTTGTGCCGGACCGGCGCGTCATGAACGCGGAGCGGAATCTCCTGATCCAGAACCTGCTGCACACGTGGCGCTACAGCCTCGCGAACTCCTACGAGCGATTCTCGTGGGAGATGGTCGACGGTGCGGAGGTGCTGGGGGAGTACGGGTTCACCGGCGTCGAGCGGCAGATCGTCAAGGCGTCGTTCCACCGCCGCAGCGTCTTCCCGAACCGGGCGGCGGGCGTGCGCATGGCAGGCGTGGCCGATTACTACCGGCGGACGGGGGACAGGCGCTTCGTCGACCGGATGACCCCTGCGCTGCGGATCCTGCTCGGGAAGCTGCAGGCGCAGCTCGTCGACAGCCCGAACGGGCTCCTGGAGCGGGAGCGGTACGGCGTCGACATCAATCGGCCCATCTACGGCCTGCACGACCAGGCCCTGGCGCTGCAGGGGCTCCGGGCGATCGCGGGGGTCTGGGGCGACACCGGGTACACGTTGCTCGCGGCCCAGGCGACCCTGGCGGCCAACCAGCTCGAAGCGGGGCTGCGCGAAGCCGTGCGGGTATCGTCGTTTTGGCTTGGGGATGGCTCGCTGTTCATCCCGATCTCGCTCCACGACCCCGCGGAGCGCCCGTATGGCTCCGTCACCGATTCACTCGAGGGGAGCTACTGGAACCTCGTCATGCCGTACGCGCTGGCGTCGGGGCTGTTCGCGCCGGGGAGCCCCGAGGCCGTGGGCGTGCTGCGCTACATCCAGGCGCACGGATCGCGGTTCCTCGGGCTCGTTCGCTTCCGCGCCTGGCCGAACGTGGGCAAAGCGGGCTACCGGTCGCCGGGATCGGACGACGTCTACGGGACGAGCTGGGCACGCTTCCTGGCCGACAACGAACAGCCCGACCAGCTGATCCTCAGCCTCTACGGGAAGCTCGCCGCCGACATGACGACGAATACGTTCGTCTCCGGCGAGGGCTCGACCGTCGGACCGGTGGACGGCGAGTACTACCGCTCGATGTTCCGGCCGCCGAACGCGGCGAACAACGCGTTCTTCCTCGAGACGCTGCGGCTCATGCTCGCGCACGAGACGCGGTTGGCGGACGGTACGCCTGACGGCTTGGAGCTCGCGTACGCGACGCCGCGCCGGTGGTTGCTGCCGGGGAAGCGGATCGTCGTGCAGGGGATGCGAACGAGCTTCGGGGCGCTGTCGTACTCGCTCCTCGCGCGGAAGAGCGCGGTTCTGGTGCGGGTGACAGTGCCGAAGCGCGTTGCCCCTCAGACCCTGCGGCTGCGCGTGCGGCTGCCGCTGGGCAGGCAGATCACCGCCGTCGCGCTGGGCGGCCGCAAGTTCGACCGCTACGAAGCGCGCTCGGGCACGCTCGACCTGTCCGGCCTCAAGGGCCGCCTAACGCTCGTCGTCACCTACGCGTGAGTCATTTCACGGTGTCAGACACACGCACGAACGTGTGACGCCTTCGTCACGAAAGGCGCACGTTTCTTCCACAGGTCAGTGGCGGAAGTGGCGCCGGCCCGTGAAGACCATCGTCGCGCCGGCGCGCTCGACGGCTTCGATCACTTCGTCGTCTCGCTTCGACCCGCCCGGCTGGATTACGGCCGTCACACCCGCGCCCAGCGCTAGCTGCGGGCCGTCGGCGAACGGGAAGAACGCGTCCGACGCGAGCACGGCGCCCGCAGTCGAGTGCCCGAACTCGCGCGACTTGTCCAGTGCGATCCGCACGGCGTCGACTCGGCTCATTTGCCCGGCCCCGATCCCGATCGTCTGTAGGTCACGCGCCAGCACGATCGCGTTCGACGTGACGTGCTTGCAGACCCGCCACGCAAAGAGCAGGTCGCCCCACACCATCTCGTCCGGCGAGCCGCAGACGACCTCCATCCCCTCGCGGTCGTCGACGTCCGCGTCGCGCTCCTGCACCAAGAGCCCGCCCAGGACGCGCCGGTAGTCGCGTTCGCCAGGATTGGAGAGCCGCCGCTCACGGTCCTCGAGGATCCGCATCGCCGGCTTCTCGCGCAACCGCTCCAGCGCCGCCTCGTCGTACCCCGGCGCGAACAGCAGCTCGACGAACTGCTCCGCGAGCCGCTGCCCCAACGCCTCGCTGACCGGCCGATTCAGCACGATCACCCCGCCGTACGCCGAGACCGGATCGGCCGAGAGCGCCCGCTCGTACGCCTGCTCGATCGACCCCGAAACCGCGACTCCGCACGGATTCGCGTGTTTCACGATCACGCATCCCGGCAGCTCGAACTCGCGCGCGACGAGCCGCGCCGCCGAGAGGTCGTTGAGGTTGTTGAACGAGAGCTCCCGCCCGTGCAGCTGCTCCACACGCGAGAGCAGGTGCCGCCGCGCTCCGACCTCGGAGTAGTAGGCCGCCTGCTGGTGCGGGTTCTCGCCGTACGAGAGGTCCGTCTCGCGTGTGAACACCGGCAGGAACGAGTCCGGAAAGCCCTCAGCCTCCGAGAACCAGGCTGCGATCGCCGCCTCGTAGGCGGCCGTCACCGCGAACGTCTCCGCAGCCAGGCGCCTCCGTGTCTCGAGCGACAGCTCTCCGCGCGCCCCCAGCTCCGTGAGGATGTCCGGGTACCGCTCCGGCCGGCAGACGGGAGCCACGTGCGCGAAGTTCTTCGCCGCCGCCCGGAGCATCGCGGGGCCGCCGATGTCGATCATCTCGACGGCGTCCTGTTCGGGCACCGCCTGCCGCGCAACGACCTGCTGAAATGGATAGAGGTTCACGCAGACGAGGTCGAACGGCTCGATCTCGTGCTCGTCGAGCGAAGCCCGGTCGTCCTCCCGGTCCCGCCGCGCGAGGATCGCGGCATGGATCCGCGGGTGCAGCGTCTTGACGCGCCCGCCCAGCAGCTCCGGCACCTCGGTCACGTCCTCGACCGCCGTCACGTGGATCCCAATCTTCTCCAGGAACGCCGCCGTGCCCCCGCTCGCGACGAGCTCGACGTCCGATGCGGCCAGCCCGCGCGCCAGCTCCTCGAGCCCGGTCTTGTCGTAGACGGAAAGGAGCGCGCGGCGAATCACGCGATGAGACCCGCGACGACCTGCGGCAGGAGCCGGTGCTCGACGGCCTGCACCCGAGCGCGCAGGCTGTGCTCGTCGTCGCCGGCGTGAACGGGAACGCGTTCAGCGGCGATCACCGGACCGGTGTCGACGCCGCCGTCGACGTAGTGCACCGTCGCGGCGGTCTCGGGAACTCCGGCCGCAAGCACGTCGTGGATCGGGTGCGGCCCCGGGAACTCCGGGAGCGGGGCGGAGTGCGTGTTGATCACGCGCCCGGGAAAGCGCTCGAGGAAAGCGCGGCGTAGCAGGTGCATGTACCCCGCGCAGACGACGAGATCGACGCCGTGCTCGGCGAGCCAGCCGGCCATCGCCGCATCGCGCGCCTCGCGGTCGGGGTAGTCGTCCAGCTCGAAGACCGCGGTGATGATCCCCGCGGCCTCGGCTCGCTCCAGCGCGCGCACCCCGCCGGTGTTGCTCGCAACCGCCGCGATCGGCAGGCGCGCGTCGATCAGCGCCTGCAGGTTCGTCCCCTCGCCGCTGACGAGGACGCCGATCACCTCAGCCTGCCGATGACCGTGCCAGGAGTGCCTTCGGGGACGACCGCGCACATCCCGATCCCGAGGTTGAAGACCCGCCGCTGCTCCTCTTCCTCGACTCCCTGCGCGTCGAGCCACGCGTAGACCGGCGGCCGCTTCCAGGCGTCCCAGTCGATCTCGACGCCGACGCCGTCCGGCAGCACGCGTACCAGGTTGCCGAGGATCCCGCCGCCGGTCACGTGCGCGAGCGCCTTCACGTCCGCACGAGCCCGCAGCTCGCGCACCTCGTCCAGATAGAGCCGGTGCGGCTCGAGCAGCAGGTCGGCGTCGAAGTCATCGCCGACGAGCTCGCGCACCAGCGAGAACCCGTTCGTGTGCAGCCCGGACGATGCAAGCCCGAGCACGGCGTCGCCCGGCTCGCACCGCGACCCGTCGACCAGCCGCTCACGCTCGACCAGCCCAACGCAGGTGCCTGCGAAGTCGAGCTCTTCGTCGCGATAGACCCCCGGCAGCTCAGCGGTCTCGCCACCGATCAGCGCGCAGCCGGCCTCGCGGCAGACCTCCGCGCAGCCCTCGACCAATTCCGCGACCTGCTCCAGGTCGAGCCGGTGTGCCGCGACGTAGTCGAGGAAGAACAGCGGCTCGGCCCCGCACGTGAGCACGTCGTTGATGCAGTGCGCCGCGAGGTCTCGGCCCGCATCGCGGAGGCGCCCCGCCCTCCGAGACAGCACCAACTTCGAGCCGACACTGTCGGTGGATGCCGCGAGCAGCCGCCGCTCGTCCAGCGGAAAGAGCCCGGCGAACGCGCCGAACCCGGTCGTGCCCGTCGATTCCACAGCCGCCCGCAACCGCTCGACGACTTCGTCCGCAGCAGCGAGCGAGACCCCGGCCTCCTCGTAGGTCCTGCCCCTCACGCGGGCGAGTCTAGAACCAAGAGCGGCTAGGCGAACAGCTCTGCGTAGAGCTCGGGCCGCCCACGAGGGCCGCCTTCCAGGAACCGCACCGTCGCTTCGCCGACCTCGACCTCGCCGTCGGCGCCCAAGGCATCCAATAGCCGCACGAGCGCGTTCGCCTTCGCGTGCGGGTCGTCCGCCCGCAGCTGCAGCTCCGAGAGCCGCAGCTCGTCCGCGTTCGCGAGCACCTCGTCGATCCAGTCCCGCTGCGGGTGCACCTCGACGCGATAGCCGGCATCGGTGGCCACGAAGGTCCGCCGCCCCGGGTATTCCTGCACGCGGAAGTGCAGCTCGGCCGCGCGCTCCAGCACGTCGTGGAACTCGTCGTCGTCGAGCGCCACGCCCAAGTGGTCGACCCGTGGCAGCGGCCACTGCCCCGGCTGCACGACGACGTTGACCGCTCCGCGCTCGAGCTCGCTCAGGCGGTGGCGGAAGCCCAGCTGCTCGAGCTCCTCCCACGAGACGCCGGCCTCGTAGTGCACCTGCTCCTCGCCGATTCGCCCGTAGCGCGCCACAAGCCGGAAGCCGAGCCGGGCCAAGTACCGCCCCTCGACCTCGCGGACGTTGCTCGTCACCAGGTGGTAGTGGAACAGGTGCAACGGCGCCCGATTGTGCAGGAACACCCGAACCGACGCGGAACTTCGCGCCTGCTGCCACATGCGCTCCACGGGCGTTCATCACGTCGATCTCGTCGTCTCGTCGATCGAGCGCAGCCTGCCGTTCTACCGTGACCTGCTCGGCCCGCTCGGCTTCCACCGCGTGGGCGAGGTCGAGGGCGAGCGCGGCGAGACGATCTGGTACCTCTCGGGCCCGGGCAGCGAGGTCGGCCTACGCGAGGCGCAAACCGAGAGCGTGGCCCCGTACGACCGCTACCGAGTCGGGCTCCACCACCTCGCGTTCGAGGCCGCTTCCCGCGCGGGGGTCGACGAGCGCGCCGTGTGGCTCAGGAACCAGGGAGCCGAAATCGAAAGCGAGCCGCAGGAATACGGCTACATGCCGGGGTATTACGCGGTGTTTTTCTTCGATCCCGACGGGATCAAGCTGGAGATCCTCCACGTACCCGGCCTTGCGGCCTGAAGAAAGGAGAACCTGGCATGTCGTCGACCGAACCTGGCGGTTCCCGTCCCTCGATGGGAATGCCGACCATCGCGTCCGGAGCGCGGATGCCGATTCCCGGCAACGCGGAGTTCGCCCTCTGGGCCTTCATCGAGATCGTCTTCGTGCTGATCTGGATCTTCGCGGACTCGGTCAACACGTTCATCTGGACCGAGCTCACGACGGTCCTGACCGCGTTCTACCTCCTGAGCCGCGGCATCGCGAAGGCGAGCCGCGTGCTCGAGCAGTGACCTAAACGCCCGCGCGCTCGAACCTGAGCTTTGCGCCCTCACGCGGGGTTACCGTCGGGTAATCCCGCGTGAGGCAGGCGCGGCAGAGCTGGGACTCCGGCCGCTTCGTAGCCTCCGTCAGGCCCTCCAGCGACAGGTACGCCAGCGACGTCGCGCCGAGGTGCTCCCGGATCTCCTCGACCGACCGGGCGGAGGCGATCAGCTCGTCCTCCTCGGCGAAGTCCATCCCGTAGTAGCACTGGCCGATCACCGGCGGCGACGACACGCGCACGTGCACCTCGGCCGCGCCGGCATCGAAGAGCATCTGGACGATCTTGCGCGTCGTCGTGCCGCGGATGATCGAGTCGTCGATCGCGACCACGCGCTTGCCCGCTACCTCGCCCAGCGGGTTGAACTTCAGCTTCACGCCCTGCTCGCGCAGGCCCTGATCGGGCTGGATGAACGTGCGGCCGACGTAGCGGTTCTTGATCAGGCCCTCGGAGAATGGGATTCCGCTTGCGCGCGAGAAGCCGATCGCGGCCGGCGTCCCGGAGTCGGGGATCGGCATCACGAGGTCGGCCTCCACCGGCGCTTCCTCCGCGAGCCGCTCGCCCATCCGCACCCGAGCGCCGTGCACCTCGATCCCCTCGAGCCGCGAGTCGGGCCGCGCGAGGTAGAAGAACTCGAAGATGCAGAGGGCTCGCCGCTGGGGCTCGATCGCCTGGCGGGAGTGCACGCCCTTGTCGTCGATCATGATCACTTCGCCCGGTTCGACCTCGCGCTCGAGCCGCGCGCCGACGAGATCGAGCGCGCAGGTCTCGGAAGCGAGGATCCAGTCGCCGTCCTCGCTCCGGCCGAGGCACAGCGGGCGGAAGCCGAACCGGTCGCGGAAGCCGATCAGCTTGTCGTGCGCGAGGGCGACGACCGAGAACGCGCCCTCGAGCCGTGCCATCGCGCCGGCGACCGCGTCCACGAGCGGGCCGGTGTCGTTGGCGATCAGCGCCGCGATGACCTCGGTGTCGGAGGTCGTGCTCGCTGCGATCCCGTCGGCGGCCAGCTCGGCCCGCAGCTCCGCCGCGTTGACGAGGTTGCCGTTGTGGCCCAGGGCGACGGTGCGCCCGCGGCCTCGCTGAATCAGCGGCTGGGCGTTCGCCCAGTGCGTCGAGCCGGTCGTCGAGTAGCGCGTGTGCCCGATCGCCGCCTCGCCGTGCAGGCCGCGCAGCTTCTGCTCGTCGAAGGCCTGGGTGACGAGTCCCATGTCGCGGAGGACGGTCAGGCGGCCGTGGTCGGAGACCGCGATCCCGGCCGACTCCTGGCCGCGGTGCTGCAGCGCGAACAGGCCGAAGAACGTGACGCGCGCGACGTCTCTTTCGGGAGCGTGGATGCCGAAGACGCCGCACATCAGGCGACCGTCCCGAGCTTGCTGGCGGGCCGGTCCGGCTCTTCGCCGGCCACGACGACCGAGCCGTACGGCGCCTCGCCGTCCGCCTCGAAGTGGTGGCCGCTGAACGCGGACGCTTCGGTAAGCGCCTGCCTGAGCCCGCCGTCACTGACGTCGTGTGCGAGCGAAAACCGCGGTGCGTTGCGCCAGAGCCAGCCGAGCAGCTCGATCTCGTCGCCCTCGACCAGCCAGACGCGGTCGCCAGGCCGCCAGCCGCGCGGCGCCTCTCGCACGTCAGGCACGAGCCCGACGCAGCCGACCACCGGCGTCGGTGGAATCGCTCGCCCGTCGGTCTCGTTGTAAA
>Ga0307312_10001042_pt1 | contig 13936 bp, 12 predicted proteins | sample ER_DNA_202_FD_194489 | JGI IMG/M metagenome (GOLD analysis project Ga0307312, IMG submission 194489) | Bulk soil microbial communities from the East River watershed near Crested Butte, Colorado, United States - ER_DNA_202 | ecosystem: Environmental > Terrestrial > Soil > Floodplain | place...
CCATCGATTGTTGCGGCGGTCGAGTGCGCGGTCGGCCTCCAGAAGGTGATGGCTGAGCGCAACAAAGACGTGCCGGAAGATCGGCGCATGCTCTTCCGCCTCGGTATAAATCTCGGCGACGTGCTAATCCAAGGCGATGATATTCTGGGTGACGGCGTGAACGTCGCAGCGCGCCTTGAAGGAATGGCGGAGCCCGGCGGCATCTGCGTGTCCGATGACGTTTACCGGCATGTCACTGGCAAGCTCACCGTTTCCTTCGAGGATATGGGAGATCAGCAGCTGAAGAATATTACTCGGCCAGTGCGGGCGTATCGAGTGCGGAGCGACCCAGCGATGAAGCCCCATACTGGCACCGCACCAAAGGCGTCGCTGGCGCTCCCCGAGAAGCCCTCGATCGCCGTTCTACCATTCGACAATATGAGCGATAGCGCCGAGGATATCTATTTTGCCGACGGCATCGCCGAGGACATCATCACCGAGCTGTCGTGCTACCCGGACCTTTTCGTCGCGGCCCGCAATTCCTCGTTCAACTATCGAGGAAGGGCCGTGCGGATCGCGGACGTGGCGAGGGAACTCGGCGTGCGGTACGTCGTGGAAGGAAGTGTGCGGCGCGGCGGCAACCGCGTTCGAATTACAGCGAAGCTGATCGACGCTCTCAGCGGCAAGCACCTTTGGGCGCAGCGCTATGACCGCGAGCTGCAAGGCGTCTTTGCAATCCAGGATGACGTGACGAGTAGTATCGTGGCGGTGCTGCCGGCGCGGATCGAAGCTGCGGCTACTGAGGCGGCGGCCCGCAAGAACGTCGATTCGCTGGAGGCCTACGACTGTTTGTTGCGCGGGAAATACTACCATCACCTGTATGACGCAAAGGCGAACCAGGAAGCCGAAGCAAGCTTCGACCGGGCGATCGAACTCGATCCGCGCTTTGCTGCGGCCTACGCCTGGAAGGCATGCACGCTCGGCCAAGCGCGAAACAATGGATACCGCGATCCTGCACCGGAGCGTTCGGAAATCGCGCGGTTGGTTGAGGCCGCAGCGCGGCTCGACGAGAGCGATACCGAATGTCACCGCATCATGTGCCGCCTGGCTCTGCTTGAGGGTCAGTTCGCAAAGAGCGAATACCATTTGGAACGCGCCTTGACGCAGAATCCGAATGACCCGCGCCTCGTCGTGCAGCGCGGTATCAACCTGACCTACCTGGGTGATCCGGTGGCGGCAATACCGTGGATCGAGCGCGCGATGCGTCTCGATCCGTTCTCGGCCCATCACTATTATCTCGACCTTGTGCAAGCTTTGTTCATGGCCGAACGCGCGACCGAGGCGATAGGCGTTTTGGAGCCCATGGAATCAGACCGCTTCGAACACTACGCGCTGCTGGCGGCCTGCCGGTTAGCAGTCGGTGACACACTGGCGGCGCAAGAGGCGGGGCGACGCGTCCTTGCGATGCGCCCAGACTTTACGATCGGTTCCTACTTGGAAAGCTGGTTTGCTTGGAAGCGGCCTGAGGACAAGGCGCGCTTGCGCGATGCGTTGCAAAAGTCGGGTCTACCCGGATAGCCTAGCCGTTTGACGGACCATCATGCTCTGTCGTGAAAGATCATCCGCGCCATCCATCACATACTCGACGCGCTCTTGCCCGCTCGCACCAGGTGATCGAACAGACCAGACTTTTCCGCTGTTGGCACCCAGCGGACATGCCGACCCTTCCGCTTGGTGTCTGCTTCCGGGGATAGACCGGACATGGCGAAGTAAACTGCCACTTCCGCCAATTGACCACAGCCTGAAATTTTCGAACCCTGCCGGCCGGGCCGGCGTTCGAAAATTGGTAGCACGCAACAAATCCGCACCTCGTGAACATAAAACATTTGACGCGCTGAATTTTCTCTGCGCTTAGATCATGACATTCGTCGCGGGTGAAATTGCCCGCACTCTTGAGGATCGTGATGCGCAACGCACGCACACACATCGCAGAGACTGCCGCCCGCGTCCGGCCACTTATTCGGCTGGCCGATTGGTCGTGCATGTCCGTGATGACACGGGGTCCGAATTTTCAGCTCGAAACGGGGCTGATCCGCAAAGCAAGAGTGTAACTCTCGGCGCAGGGCCGCTCCCTCCGCCGAACCGGCAGGAGGGCAAGATGAACGCCCGCAACGACGTCAAGAGACCATCCGATCAGAGCTTGGACGCGAGGCTTGTGCTGGCAGCGGCTCAACTGCGATTTGCCGCGCGGGTCGATTTTCTCGCGGCTCGCTGGCTCGAGCGCTGCGCCACGAACGTCGAGGCCGCACAACGGTTGTTCAAGACCGATCGGAAGCCCACACGTGAGTTTGGGATGGGCGTGGGCCTTGTCGTTTCATCTCCACGTTGGGATGAGTCCCCATGATGGGGGCAGGCGGCGGGTGGGGATAGCATCAACGTGTGGAGAGAGGCTGCCCACATGGCAGCCTCCCTTACTCTATTGCAGATCACCAGTGTTGACCTGACGCCTCCTCAAAAAGGCTCTTCCTCGAACGCGCGGGCTTCAATGTCGACGCGGCCTGAGGCGGCATGATCCAGATCAACGCTGCCGCTCGACTGCCACCAAAAATGGCGCATGCCATTTGACTTTGACCCAAGACGGTATTCCACCATTGAACTAGTCGCGATTGCGATTAGCGTTGTCGCCGTGGCCGTACTGGCCTTAATCGGGTTTTCCATTCTGGCAGAACCATGAAGGCCGAGTGGCCCGCTCGCCTTTCCTAAGGAGGTTCAACATGACACGGCACCTTTTCTTCGCGATCACCCTCATAGGCACCGGAGTGCTCCTCAACTCACCGGCAGAAGCAGTGACAGCCGCGCGATGTGAGGATCAAGCCGCAAATTGCGTGGGCGGATGTGCCAACCCCAATGGTGGGACGGGTCAGAATAAATGCTTGAACTACTGCGACCGGCAGGTGACCAGATGTTTGATACGCGCGCATGGCGCGGAGCTACGCACCTACTCCCCGTTTTACCCCGCACTGCGTTCTAGCGGTTCGTGGTGAACCCTCCGACATTGCGACCGGCTGGATCGTAGATTGTCGGCGTGCTGCCGCTGGTCGACGTGCGGCCGGTGACCTTGCCTCTAGCATCGTAGTACGTGGTCGTGCCTTGGCTGTCGGTCGTTGACCGGCCGACGCTCTTCCCGGAGCTGTCATAGTACTGGCGCGTGCGCGACTGCGCCGAGGCGTCGGTCGCCAGAACCCGAGCGCCAGTCCGGCGAGTATGGTCGTTTTGATCATCGAGCGTCATCCGGTGGGGCCGGGATCATTCTAGCCAAAGCGGCCGACACTGTACCTCAGGACACTGTGCTTCAGGACAACTGTCCCTAACTTGGTTCTTGAGTTTAGATGGCTGGGTACCAACCCCCCAAGCGCGGTACACCAAAGGCCCCCCACGGCCTCAGTCTCTCAGACTGGGGCCGTACCTTTTTGACAACTGTGCTGGAGACTAGGACAGTCGCGCTCAAGCTCAAAAGCTCGCCAGGATACAAGCGGGGAACCGCGTGCAACGGACACTATGCGGACACCGATTTCCGTTTCTCCCGCCATCTCAATCGGTTACATAGAGCCTCATACTCCCGCAGAGGGGCGTTTCGCGATCGTCACGGACGTTGGGACGGGATGCGGTGGACGCGGCAGCGCCCGCGCGCACGAAGTGATCGCAGGGCGGGTGTTGAGCCCGTGGCGGTCGAAGGGCGCGCAGACGAACGGCGCTGAAGCGGACGGCGAAGTCGTGTGGTTATGGCGCCCCAAGGCTGGTGTCAGTTAGCGGAGGCAAGTCGGCCCGACCGGGTGTCTGACAAAACCATAATCCGCTGAGATTTGCACATTGGCCTCATGGTTCGAGACGGCGCAAGAGCGCCTCCTCACCATGAGGGGGAAGCGCTTTCACTGCCGATGGTCGCAAGTTGCTAGCGCAGCACGATCCACGCCGGCGCGTGGTCGCTGGCGCCTTCTTCGCCTCGTACCGCGCGGTCGACGCCGGCCTTGATCAGGCGTGGCGCGATTGCCGGGCTGAGCAGAAGATGATCGAGCCTCAATCCGGCGTCGCGCGGCCAGCGGTTTCGCTTGTAATCCCAGAACGTGTACATCGGCTTTGACGGATGGACGTTGCGGATCGCATCAAGCCAGCCTTGCGCCACGAGCGATTTGAATGCGGCACGACTCTTCGGCTGGATCAATGCATCATTGTCCCATGACCGCGTCGGATAAATATCTGATGCGGTAGGTGCGACGTTGTAGTCGCCCGCCAGCACGACGGGGACATCCTGTTTCAGGAATTTTGCGGCGTGCAATCGCAACCGCCTGAACCATTCGAGCTTGTATTCGAATTTCGGCCCGGGCTGCGGATTGCCGTTCGGCAGATAGATGCTGGTGACGATGATGCCCTTGACGGCGGCTTCGATATAGCGCGCCTCGCGGTCGTCTTGGTCGCCCGGCAGCTCGGTGCGGATCAGCACCGGCTCGGCTTTGCGCGCCAGGATGGCGACGCCGTTCCAGGTCTTTTGCCCGCGCCAGACCGCGCCGTAGCCGGCCTTGCCGATCGCGGAAGCCGGAAAGTCGTCGTCGGTCGATTTCAGTTCCTGCAGGGCGACGATATCGGGTTTCGCCGAGCGCAGCCATCGCAGCAGGTTCGGCAGGCGCCGGTTGATGTTGTTGATGTTGAAGGTGGTGATCTTCATGCCTGACTGAATGTCAGGCCGATGCCGAAGAGGCTGGCTCGACCGTGGCCGCGCCACCCTTGTATACCCGCGCGTAGCGCGGTCCGAGGCCGGTCAGCACTTCGTAACCGATGGTACCGAAATGGTGCGCGAGTTCGTCAACCGTGATGCCCTCGCCAATCAGCGTCGCCATGTGGCCGCGCCGCACCGCGTTCTTCTCCAGATCCGTGACGTCGACGGCCATCAGGTCCATCGAGACGCGACCTGCAATCGGGCAGCGCTTGCCGGCGACCACCACCTCGGCACCGCGCGTGCCGTCGTTACTCCCGGCGGCGCGGAAATATCCGTCGGCATAGCCAGCCGATACGATCGCGAGCCTGGTCGGCCGCCGCGCGGTCCACGTTCCGCCATAACCGACGCTGTCGCCGCGCTCGACATTGCGGATCTGCACGATGCGGGCTTTCAGATCGACAACCGGTTGCATCGGATTATCGGCTTCCGGCGTCGGATTGATGCCGTAGAGCGCGGCGCCCGGCCGCACCAGGTCGAACTGGAATTGCGGCGAGAGGAAAATGCCGGAAGAATTCGACAGCGACGCCGGCACGCCCGTGAACAGGCTGGCGATCTCGCGGAAGGCCGCGAGCTGCTTGGCGTTGAGCGGGTGATTGAGCGCCTCGGCGCAGGCGAGATGGCTCATTACCAGCGTGATGCCGTGATCCCCGGCATTGATCCTGGGGACGATACCTTGTGCCTCGGTGATTGTAAGACCCAGCCGGTTCATGCCGGTGTCGATATGAATGGCCGCACCGCCCGCCCAGCCGGAGCGCCGGCAAAACACGTCCCATTCGGCGAGTTCGTTGAGATCGCCGATCACGGGTTTGCAGTCGATCCTGGCGAACGCATCGCCGCAGTTCTGGAAGATGCCATCGAGCGCATAGATGGTGGCCGATGGCACAGCCGCGCGGGCGGCGCGCGCCTCTTCCACCGTGGCGACGAAAAATGTCTTGCAGCCGGCGGCGGCCAGCGCGCGTGCGACCGGATCGACCCCGCAGCCATAGGCGTCCGCCTTGATCACGGCAGCGCACTCGGCCGGCACCGCGGCTTTCTCAAGCTTGCGCCAGTTTGCAACGATGGCGTTGAGATCGACCGTGAGCACGCCGGTGGCGGTTGCAAGCGCAGCCGCCTGGTTCGCTTCAGGCGAGAGAATGGAACTCGCCGGGATCGACTTCGAGTCGGAAACGATGTTCATGCCGCGACTTTACGCGGCGGAGCAGGGCGGTTCAACCGTGCAACCGGGGTCTAGTAGGTACGCTCCGGCAAATGGCTGTCCTGGGTCAGATCGCCGAACCGCGTCAGGCTGGCCTCGAATTGCAGTTCGACGGTGCCGGTGGGGCCGTGCCGCTGCTTGCCGATGATGACTTCGGCCTTGCCGTGCACCAGCGACATGTCCAGTTGCCATTTTTCGTATTCCGGGGTGCCGGCCCGCGGCTCCTTGTTGGCGAGATAGTATTCCTCGCGGAACACGAACATCACCACGTCGGCGTCCTGTTCGATCGAGCCGGACTCACGCAGGTCTGACAATTGCGGACGCTTGTCGTCGCGGCTCTCCACCTGGCGCGACAGCTGCGACAGCGCGAGAATCGGGACGTTCAATTCCTTGGCGAGCGCCTTCAGGCTGGTCGTGATCTCGGTGACTTCCTGGACCCGGTTGTCCATGCGCTTTCCCGTTCCCTGCAGCAGCTGAATATAGTCGATGACCAGGAGATCGAGGCCCTTTTGCCGCTTCAGCCGGCGCGCCCGCGCGGTGAGCTGCGAGATCGAAAGCCCGCCGGTTTCGTCGACATAGAATGGCAGCGACTGCAGCTCGATCGAATAATCGCGGATCTTTTCGAAATCGTTCTCGGTGATGCCGCCACGGCGGATCGTGCTCGAAGGAATCCCGGTGCGCTCGGCGATGATGCGGGTGGCGAGCTGTTCGGCCGACATTTCGCAAGAGAAGAAGCCGACGACGCCGCCATTGACCGACTTCATGGTGCCGTCGGCCTGAACTTCGGCGCGGTGCGCTTTTGCCACGTTGTAGGCGATGTTGGTGGCGAGCGCGGTCTTGCCCATGCCCGGACGGCCGGCGATGATGATCAGGTCGGAGGGCTGGAGGCCGCCCATCTTGGTGTCGAGATCGCGCAAGCCTGTTGCGATGCCCGACAGCTTGCCGTCGCGCTGGAAGGCTTTAGCCGCCATATCGACGGCAACGGTGAGAGCCTGCGCAAAACGCTGGAAGCCACCATCGTAGCGGCCGGCCTCGGCCAGTTCGTAGAGCCTGCGCTCGGCGTCCTCGATCTGCGCCCGTGGCGCAAAATCCACTGGCGCGTCGTAGGCGACGTTGACCATGTCTTCGCCGATCCGGATCAGATCGCGGCGCAACGCCAGTTCGTAGATCGTTCGTCCATAATCCTGGGCGTTGATGATCGTGGTCGCTTCCGCGGCGAGGCGGGCGAGGTATTGGCCGACCGTCATGCCGCCGATGTCGGTTTCGGCCGGGACGAAGGTCTTTAGCGTGACCGGAGTCGCAACCTTGCCCATCCGGATCAGGCTGCCGGCGGTCTCGAAGATGGTCTGATGGATCGGCTCGAAGAAGTGTTTTGGCTCCAGGAAATCCGACACACGATAGAATGCGTCGTTGTTGACCAGGATCGCGCCCAAAAGGCTCTGCTCGGCCTCGATATTGTGCGGTGCGTTCCGATAGGCCGGAGTTCCGGCATCGGGCGCGAGCTTGAGAACGTTCGAATCAGATGTGGGCATGATTCTCGAGTGTCGGTGTAACTTTGTCGGATGCGGGGCGGCGATAAAGCGCCACTCCCGAGCACAGCGGAAGCGCGAACGCGCCTTATGCCCGATTCACACAACGTCGTGTGTGAATCCCGAATCAAGGTGCATTGGCGCTTGACGGATTTTCCGGAGAAACCGGGCGACATCCCCCGCTGCCTAATGGGATACCTGAAAAGCGCGGCTCGGACTGAACCTTTCGCCGTGCGGGCATACCTATCGAGGAAGGCGGCTTCCGGGGCGCGATCTCAGCACTGATCTAAATCAAAATCAGATAGGTCAGCGCGATCAGGGTCGCTGCGATGGCGCCCGCTATCAAGGCGTAGTCGGTGCCGATGCCGGCTGTCGGGTCGAACGATGATTGGCAGGTTTTCTCGATCATTCCGCAAGGTTAGGGCAATCCGGCCGGTCCTTTTTGTGAAGCAGGTCACAGCCCTCCGATTTTCTTTGCGGCATGGTCGTCCGGAACGGGTCGGTGACTTCCGGGTTGGTAACAACAGGGTTCAGGGATGCCGGTTTAGGCAAGACAGGCGATGGGCCAGCAACTGCAGTCATGGCGAGGGGGAGACGGCCACAAATCATGGCTGTCGATGCTGGTTGAGGCCATGGAGGAAATCTCGCGCCCGGAAATCCGCGCGCTGCCCGTCGATGCATCGGTACTGGCCGCCGTGAGCGCGCAGCTTGCCCGGCCGGCGTCGCCATACCCTTGTTGCGGTTCCCAATACAGCCTGCGAAACTAGATTTGGACTGCTTGCGCCGGCCTATTCGCCCGCAATTTGCAGTCGGGGCCGCTTGCCGCGTTCGATCCCGCGCAATTTGGCTTCTTCGTGCGTGATGTAATCGCGCGTCATCGGCACCACGCCCTGGCGCTTGGTGAGCTGGATCTGGAAATTCATCAGGTTCTGCTTGCGGAACGACATTTCCGAGGACGCCAGGTAAAATTCCCACATCCTTGCAAAGCGCTCGTCATAGAGCTGCACCGCTTCCTCGCGCCGCGCCATGAAGCGTGCGCGCCAAGCTTTCAGTGTTTCCGCATAGTGCAGCCGCAGGATTTCGATGTCGCAGACCAGAAGCCCGGCGCGCTCGATCGCGGGGATCACTTCGGAAAGCGCCGGAATGTAACCGCCCGGGAAAATATATTTCGTGATCCAGGGATTGGTGACGTCGGGCCCATCCGAACGGCCGATCGAATGCAGCATCATAATGCCGTCATCGGTGAGAAGTTCGCCGCACCGCCGGAAGTAGGTCTCGTAGAAGTCGACCCCGACGTGCTCGAACATGCCCACCGAGACGATGCGGTCGAACGGCCCGGCAACGTCACGATAATCCTCGAGGAAAAACTTCGCCGACCGCGTCAGGTTTTTCTCAGCCGCGCGGTCGTTCGATACCTGCAACTGTTCGGTCGAGAGCGTAACGCCGGTGACATTGGCGCCGGTCATTTCGGCCAGATACAGGCCAAGACCTCCCCAACCGGAGCCGACGTCGAGTACCCGGTCGCCGTGCCCGATCAACAGCTTCGCGGCGATATGCCGCTTCTTGGCGAGTTGGGCATCGTCAAGCGGTGTATCCGGTGTTTCAAAATAGGCGCAGCTGTACTGCTTGTCAGCATCGAGGAAGAGGGAATAAAGGCGCCCGTCGAGGTCGTAATGGCGCGCGACATTGTTTTTCGAACGTCCGCGCGGATTGAACTGGCGGGCATGCCTGACCAGGTAGCGCAGCCACCACTGCAGCTTGGCCCAACGCGGCAATATTTCGGGCTGATCGAGAAGGATCGCCAGCGCGTCCGCAATCGAGCCCCGCTCGACGACAAAAGTGCCCTCCATGTAGAGCTCGCCCAGCGCAAGCTCCGGGTTCAAAAGGACCCTGCGTTCGGCGTCGGTGGTCAGGAATCGCGCAGCGACCGGCTCGCCGGTCCCGTCGCCGCAGGTAAACTTTGCCCCGCTTGCGGTCGTGAACGTCATCGAGCCGCGGCGAATGAACTGCTTCAGGAAATACCGCAACAAACGGTCCATCGAAACCACCAAAGAGCGATCCCGTAGAGGCTAGCGTACCCGCCGTCACACTCGACGCATCGGATACGGAGATGGTTCCCGAGCGTCTCAAGGCGGATCATAGGGGTGCCGGTTCCCTCACGCTAGTGCATTGTTCACAAAGCGGATATTCCGAAACGGCGCGTTCACACGGGTGCGTCATATGTCCGCTTCCATTCGCGGGATAATCGGCTAAAAGGTGACCGCCGCCGGCGTCGGATTGAAGGCGCGGGAAGCGAATTACCGCATCTGGAGAATAGGAATGTTGAGCCGAGCGCTCAGTTTAGCGACGGTGGCGCTTCTGATCGGCTGTTTCGCGGTGATCCCGGTGCAGGCGCAAAATCTCGAGGCCGGAAAAAGCCCCTCCCAGATTTTCGCGGGCACTTGCAATGCCTGCCACAAGAGCCCACGGGGACTGTTGAGGACCGTGCCGGCCGGATCGCTGCCAGGCTTCCTGCGGCAGCACTACACCACCAGCGGCGACATGGCCTCCCTGCTCAGCGCCTTTCTGGTCGCGAATGGAGCGGCCGACACCCGCCATGTCGGTGGCCAAACCAAGCCGGCCAAGGACTCGGCGGCCAAGCCCGCCACTTTACCCGACCAGCTCGACCGCTTTGGCCGCAGGCTGCGCCCCCCTGCGCCGTTAACGCAACAGGCGGCCAGGCCCGATGCCGAGCCGCGTCAGGCTGCGAAGCCCGATGTCGACGGAGTTTCCCCGCAAGCGGAGCCCGGACGGCCGGGCCGTAACGCCAAGCGGCTGGCGCGGCCGGGGGAAGAGGCCCCTGACTCCGCGAGAGCGTGGCTGAGCAAGCGCGGCAAGCCCGGCGGTGAAGAACCGCCCAAAGCCGAGGCTGGCAGAATCGACGCTGCCAAAACTGACGCTGCCAAAACTGATGCTGCAAAGCCTGACGCCGGCAGGGAGCAAGCGCCAAAGGGCGAGGCGGCGAAAGGCGAGGCGTCCGACAGCGAAACCGCCAAAGTCGAGGGCAGCAAGGTCGAGGGCACCAAGCCGTCTGGCGAAGGCACGTCTGAGGTTAAAATTGAGGCTCCGAAGGAGACGGGTAGCGGCGAGAGTCCGGCACTGCGGGCCGATCCGGTTCCTCCGGTCACACCCGCGCCGCCGGCGGCCCCCGCGGTGTCTGCTGCGGTTTCAAGCGGCATGCCCGAGCCGGCGCCAGCACCGCCAGCGCCTGCCGTGCAGCCTGCGCCGCCTGCCGTGACGGCTTCTGTGCCGCCCCCGCCTCCAATTGCCCCCGCTGGGCCGCCCGCGCCGCCGATCTCCCAATAGGTTCTGAGTTCCGACACGCCATCGGCTTGACCTCTCCCAGAGTGGCGCTCTAGAGTAGTGATCTAGACGCAAGGCGGAAATGAATCATGGTTGCGCGCGCGCGTGAGGATCTGCTGGCCGCCGGATTGGCGGTGTTCGATCGCGAGGGGTTTGAGGGCGCGACTGTTGCCGCTATTCGCAGCCGGGCGCGGGCCTCAAACGGCAGCTTCTTCCATTTCTTCGGGTCGAAGAAGGAACTGGCAGGCACCCTGTTTCTGGAACTACTGCAGCACTATCACGCCGCGGCGCTCGCGGCCGTCGATCCTTCCTTGAGCGCCCAGGACGGGATCGGCCGCTTGATCAACGCGCATCTGGACTGGGTGGTGAACAACCGGCGCGAAGCGCGCTATCTGTTCGAGATATCCCGCGGCGAATGGACCGAAGCCGTGCGCGACGCGCAGCGCACCCAAAATTCGCGTCTCGCTGAGGGCATCGAGCGTTGGCGCGCGCCCTTGATTGCCCGCGGCGAACTGTTGCCCATGCCGTCGACGGTCTTCTTCAGCCAGATCATCGGACCTGCGCAGATTTTCTGCCGTGCCTGGCTCTCGGGTCGTGATCGCAGCGATCCACGGCACCAAGCCGATCTTTTGATTGCCTGCGCGATCCGTGCGCTGGTCGCTGCGGAATCCGTTCAGAAAACGGAAAGCCTGCCGTGACCGCGGATCTTGATCCGGATTTCACGCCGATCGCAAAAAGAATCCGGGAAAGCATCGGCCAGCAGGGATTCATGAATCATATCGGCGCCGAACTTTTCGAACTGAAACGTGGATCATGCACGCTTGTGGTCGATCGGCGGCCGGAGCTGTTGCAGCAGAACGGCTTGTTTCACGGCGGCGTCACGGCTTTCCTGGTGGACAATGCCACCACCATTGCCGCGGCGACGTCGCGCGGCCAGCCGGCGCTGACGGCAGAATACAAATTGAACTTGTTGTCGCCGGCGTCAGGCGAGCGCCTGATCTGCCGAGCGCGCGTAATCAAGCCCGGACGCCAGGTCGCCGTGGTTGGCGCGGATGTCTTTTGCCTGATCGACGGAATCGAGAAACACACCGCAACGGCATTGGCCTCGATTGCGATGCTCGACGAAAAGCGCCAGCCAGAATCATCAAGCCCGGCCTGACGAGGCCGGGCTTGAACGCGAGCAATTCGATGTTGGGCTGCTGCGTTACTTCTCGGAAGGCGTTTCTCCCTGCGGCTCGAGATCGTCGCGGCGGGCCTCGGGATCGAAGAATTCGCCGGCGGCGGCGATCGCTTCGGCAGCCGCATCCTGATCTTCCTGGCGGGTAGAGATGTCTTCACCGCGATTGATGCGTTCGGCCTCATCGGCGCTTCGCGCGACGGTGACGGTCACGCTGACTTCGACTTCCGGATGCACGGCGATGGCGATGTTGTGCCTGCCGATGGTCTTGATCGGCGCGTCCAGCATGATCTGGCTGCGGCTGATGGTGACGCCATCGCTCTCGAACGACGCGATGATGTCGCGAACGGTTACCGATCCGAACAACTGACCGCCTTCAGAGGCCTGACGAAGCACCATGACGTTGCGGCCATCGATCTTTTCCGCGACCGTGGTGGCCTCGGCCTTGGCTTTCAAGTTGCGGGCTTCGAGTTCGGCCTTCATGCCGTCGAACCTGGCGCGATTGTCTGCGGTGGCACGCAGCGCCTTGCCGCGCTTCAAAAGAAAATTGCGGGCAAATCCGTCCTTGACGCGGACCACTTCGCCCATCTGGCCGAGCTTGGCTACGCGTTCCAGCAGAATGACTTCCATATTCGTTCTCCTTTGATCAGATTGAGTCGTTGAGTTGGATGGGGTTCAGGATGCGGGGAGGGGCGGTGGCCGGCCTCGCAGATAACGTTGACGAAATCCGAAAATAGCGTCGGCAAGACCGAGAACGACCATCGCCAGGACAGGCCAGCCGAACATCACCATGATGGCGTAGGTGCAACCGAGCCAAAGCGCGCGGCTTTTCAACGCCAGCGTCAACGTATGGAGCACCGCAAAGCCGGTGAGCGCGTAAGCCACCATCAAGGCGGCGGTCGCGATCAGTGCCAGGATCGCTGGCAGCCCGCCGGTAAAGCAGAATGCGATTGCAACGCATAGCGCCACGAGCGTCATGGGTGGCAGAGCAGCGCTTTTCAGGTCGGGCCATGGACGGTGCAATCGTCCCGATGTCGCCGTGATTTTTGCGGCGAGCCAGAGATTGAGCGTCAGCGTCATCATCGCGACGATGGCGGCCGCGGCCGGCGCGACCGTCACAACAGCATCGATCCATTGTTCGGCCTCGCCGGTCGAGGCCACCTCGCGGGGGCCGAGCATCCGCAGCAAGCCCCGGCGCAGCGCGCCGGTGATGGCGGCGGCGTCGGTGCCAAGCGTGAGCAGCGCCGCCATCGTGGTCAAAGCGGCAAAGCCTGATATCCAGAGCAGGATGCGGCCGACCGGATACCATTCCAGATCAGGCGCGACCGGCGAGGCGCCGTTGCCCGGCGAGGCGCCGCCGGTCACAGGACGTCCGAGCAGAGCGAGATGTCCGAGCCACCAGGCGGGCAGCGCGATCGTGACGGCAAAGGCGATGCAATAGGGAAGGCCGAAGATCGCGCCGAGACCGATCGCGGCGGCGATACCGCCGATGGTGGCGCTGAGCGGTCCCCATCCGAGCGCCGCCACCATCAGCGGCAATGGCGCCAGGTAAAACAGCAGCAGTGAAATCAGCGCGCCCGAGATGATCGAGGCGAACATCAAGGCCGACGCGGAGCCGGCGGCTATGGCAATAAGAACGATCGCGATCATCAGCTGTCCCGCTCCTTTCGAGCGGTTAGAGGTTTTGTGAGCACCTCAACCATCGGCAACCGGACGACCCGGAGCCTTATGAAGATTTTTGATTGGCGGCACGCGCGCCGCCAATCAGGATTTTTTTACCGGATCACGTAAGGCAGCAGGCCGAGGAAACGCGCGCGCTTGATGGCGCGCGCGAGTTCACGCTGCTTCTTGGCGGAGACGGCGGTGATGCGGCTCGGCACGATCTTGCCGCGCTCGGAGACGTAACGCATCAAAAGCTTGGAATCCTTGTAGTCGATCTT
>Ga0307312_10001044_pt1 | contig 13922 bp, 13 predicted proteins | sample ER_DNA_202_FD_194489 | JGI IMG/M metagenome (GOLD analysis project Ga0307312, IMG submission 194489) | Bulk soil microbial communities from the East River watershed near Crested Butte, Colorado, United States - ER_DNA_202 | ecosystem: Environmental > Terrestrial > Soil > Floodplain | place...
GGGCGGCGAGGACCTGCCTCCACTGCCACGGGCTCAGGTGGGAAGCGGCCTGGATGAAAGCTTCCACCTCGGCGGTGTTGGGTCCGAATCGACGTGAAGCGTCGTCGTTTGCTCTTTGGATCCTGCCCAGCAACCCGTGCGACGACTGTGCCATCAGACCAGGTGGCCAGAGGGCCGGCCGAGAGATTTGGAGATCCAGGGGTCCCTCCCATGGCTTCGCCATGGGGGCCCCAGTGGAAGGAGTGGACCGGCTAGGAGCGCACTGAAAGTGCGTGACGACGGCGGGACGGGCCCCCTAACGCCCGGATCGGGCCGCATGGGCTCCAAAGATCCGGCTGGCATCTCTGGCTGCATGGTCCTAATCACTCTAGCCCGGCTGGCGTCAGGATCAGCCCGCCTTACCGTCAGACGATCTCGACCTTCCTCAGGTTCGGTTCACCGCCCCGACGGTTGGCCTGGAGAGCGAGCCGCGTTTGGAGAATAATCGGGGCCAAAGGAGCCAGTCCATGATCTTTGGTGCCCACGTGATCGTATACAGCAACGATGCGGCGGCTGATCGTGCCTTCTTCCAAGAGGTCCTTGGATTTTCATCAGTGGACGCCGGGCAGGGTTGGCTTATCTTCGCGCTGCCCCCGGCGGAGCTGGCAGTTCATCCGGCGGACGATGTTGCTCGGAACGAGCTCTATTTCATGTGCACCGATTTGAAGGCCCAAATGGTGGTGCTCAAGGGGAAGGGCGTCAGTTGCTCGGCAGTAGAAGAAGCAAGGTGGGGTTCGGTGACGAGGATCCGGCTGCCCGGTGGAGGTGAAATCGGTCTCTACCAGCCAAATCACCCCTCACCTCTGGTACCTCTGTCGCACTGACGTGGAACGCTCGTCAGGGAACTTCGGCACCTCCGGAGGCCTGTCAGACGATCTCGACCTTCAGCAGGTTGGTCTGGCCGGGGCGGCCCACCGGCACGCCGGCAACCACCACCACCCTGTCGCCCTGGCGGACCAGCCCGCTGCGCAGCGCAGCCTCCGTGGCGTTGGTGACCATCTGGTCCGTATCGCTTCCGGGGCTCACCAGCATGGGTATCACGCCTGAATACAGCGCGGTCCTGCGGAGGACGTCGGGGTGCGGGCTGGCAGCGATTACCGGGACCCGTGGGCGCGCCTTGCTGCAGCGCAAGGCGGTGGTGCCCGACTCGGTGAAGGCGATGATCACGCGAGCTCCAAGCTCGTCAGCGCTGGTCGCCGCAGCGTGGGCGATTGCGCTGCCAATCTCTCCGGGCTCGCGCCAGATCTGACGCTGTCGTTGAAACGCAGAGTGCTGCTGGGCGGCCAGGCAGATGCGCGCCATGGCCCTGACCGCTTCGACAGGATGGGCGCCGACTGACGTCTCCTGCGAGAGCATCACAGCATCAGTCCCGTCCCAGATTGCGTTGGCGACGTCCGACGCCTCAGCCCGGGTCGGTCGCGTCGAGGTGACCATCGACTCGAGCATCTCGGTCGCCGTGATCACAGGCACGCCTGCCCGGTTGGCCCTGTCGATGACGTCCTTCTGCACTGCAGGCAGCTCGCCCAGCTTCAGCTCTACGCCGAGATCCCCTCGAGCGACCATCACCGCATCGGCTACGTCCAGGATCTTGCTGAGGTTGCGGATCGCCTCGACCTTCTCGAGCTTTGCGATCACCTGCGCGCGGCAGTCAAGGCCTTCGAGATGGCTCCGGCACGCGAGCACGTCCTCCGGGTGGCGGACGAAGGAGAGCGCGACGAAGTCCACCCCAAGCTCGACCGCCAGCTTCAGGTCCTCCAGGTCCTTCTCGGTGAGGGCCGGCATCGGCAGTGGCCGGCCTGGCACGCTCACCCCCTTTCGCTCGCCGAGCAAGCCGCCGCGCACCACCGAGCACTCCGCCCTCTCCGATTTGCTGCTGCGAACCAACAGCTCGATGCGCCCGTCGTCAATCAGCACACGATCTCCGGGCCGCAGCGCGTCAACCAGCTCCGCATGGCTGACCTCGATTTCGTTTTCGCCCTCGCGATGTCCGGCGATCAAGAACACCCGGCGACCGCGCACGAGCCGCTGAAACGCGGTGTCAAGCTCTCCAGTCCGGATCTTTGGTCCCTGGAGGTCGCCCAGCAGGGCGACGGGAAGATCGAGGTCCTCCGCGGCTGCACGCACATCCATGGCGGCCTGACGGTGGGTTGTATGGTCGCCGTGCGAGAAGTTGAGACGGGCGACGTCCATGCCTGCCTTCAGCAGGCTGCGCAGGACAGGAGGCGAAGCGCTCGACGGCCCCAGCGTGCAGACGATCCGCGTGCGCCTGATCACCGGTTCACCTCGCGTACTTGTCCACTCGCCTGCCCATCTCCTGCTCAGCGTCGACGACCCTGCGCTCGAGCTCTTTCGCATCGATCACGGCGCCGCCCATTCCGCGCACGAGATCTCGCTGTGTGCGGTCAGAGGTCGCGACGGTGATCACATCGCCTCCCTGATTTGCTGCATACGCGATCCGCTCGATGACGTGGTCGGCTGAATGGCCCTTGCGGGTGAAGATAACGTGGACGCCTTCCACCAGCTCCTCAGAGTTAGTCCTGGCTGTTGAATGGTGTGCGTCGAACACGACTGTCACGTCCGAGTTGGTGACCATCCCATATACGGCAAGGCGCTCGACGAGCTTGTCGCGTGCCGCCTCGAGCGAGACGTCGAGCAGTCGCTTGAGCGGTACCCAGGCATGAATGACGTTGTAACCGTCGACGATGACCCGTTCCATCAGCGCAGCCGCATTTGCACTTGGCCGAGCCCGATCAACAATTGATCGATTCCCACGAGACTCGTGACCTGGAGCACCGACGAGAAGAACGCGTGCGAGACAGTGGGCACGAAGAACAGCACTATGAACACGGCGAAGATCGCGCCCTGACCGAACCTGTTGGCGAAGTCCTGGGCGGAGTACGGAAGCCACGGGCGAATGATGCCGAAACCGTCGAGCCCGGGAATCGGCAGCAGATTCAGCACCAGAGCAATCGCCTCGATGAACCCTAAAAACGCAAGGGCTCCGAAGAAGGCGAGGTGGCCGACCATCCAATCGAAATGATTGGGGATGAGAAAAGGGATTGCGATGAGCAGGCCGCACAACAGGGTGCCTGTCGGTCCCGCCAGTGAAACCGCAGAGTCCCACAACTTGCTGCGAATCGCTGTGTGATTGATGTAGACAGCAGCGCCTGGCAGCCCGATGCCGCCGAGGAGCAGGAAAGCGACGGGCATCACGATGCTCAACAGGATGTTCGTGTAGAGCAGCGGATTCAGGGATAAGTAGCCGTGGGCCACTACTCCCCTGTCGCCGCCGAGGTAGGCCACCAGCGCATGGCCGAACTCGTGAACGCACACCGAGGTGATCCAACCGGCGGTTACGAACGCGATGGTGATCACGGGGCCGGCCGCAGGAAGGACATCGAACCAAAGGAGAGCGCCGGCGCCCGCGGTGATGGCCAGCAAGCCGATGAAGACGGGGCTGATCGTGACCACGCCACGCAGCGGGGGGAGCGGCTTCCGGCGAAGAGCCGCGTCTTGACGGGGTGCGGATCGCGGATCGCCCGCGAAAGCGGGCTTGGCCGCGCTCTGCAGATGGCTGCGCAGATCGTAGAGGGTGAGGCCCGCCTTCTGGAGCACTGCCGATGTCACGCGCGAATCGCTGTAGAGCATCGCCAGCAGCAGGTGGATGGCATCGACCTGGTAGTGGCCGAGCACGCCGGCCTCGCGGTTGGCATTGACGAGGAGCTGGCGGAGCGGCAGGCTCGGCGACCCGTCAGGTGGCACCAGCAGAGATGTGATGGTCGCCGGGTCTCCACCCAGCTCGCGGATCGACTGGGCGGCCAAGGTGCCACGGCTCTCGAGCATCGCCTTCAGCACATCGACTGGGTCTGCCTGGAGAGCGCCACGCGCGGTCACGATGGCTACCGCTCGGTCCAGCACGTCACGGGCGGATTTCGTGAGCTGAATATCCGCAGAGGCTGTTGCGAGCTCTGAAGCAGCGTCAGGCATTCGACCTCGACCTCTGGCGCATCACTTCGTACAGGAGCGCGGCGGCAGCCGCCGAGGCGTTGAAGCTCGCGATGTGTCCTTTGACAGGGAGCCTGACTCGAGCATCGCACCGTTCCCTGACCAACCTGTGCACGCCCTCGCCCTCGCTTCCGACGACGAGGCACACGCGTTGGGTGAAGTCGAATTCCCAGGCCGCCAGCTCACCTCGGGGGTCCAGCGCGACGCACCATATGTCAGACCGCTTCACCTCTGCAATCGCTGACGGCATTCCAGAAACGTGAGCGATCCGCAGCAGCTCGCTCGCACCGGAGCTCGCCTTGACAGCGGCAGGCGACAACGGCGCGCTTCGATGTTCGGGCAGGACGGCGCCATCGCAACCGGCGACCTCGGCGCTCCGAAGGATCGCCCCCAGGTTTTGCGGGTCCATTATCGAGTCGAGGGCGATCAGGAGCGTCGGGCTGGTGGCCAGCAGCTCCTTGAGAGTCCATATGCGCCGTGGCTTGAGCTCGGCCGCGACGCCCTGGTGGACGCCCGGAGCGATGACATCGAGCCGATCGGCCGCGACAACCTCGATTCGCGCCAGCTTGGCAAGCTCGATCAGCCGAGGATCGTGGCCGAGACCGGAGGCCTGGTACACCTTCACCACTCGCCCGGCGCGGGCAGCTTCGAGCACAGCGTTGCGTCCGTGTATTAGGGCGACCGCAATTTCGGAAGTCTGTGGCGACTGCGGCCGCCGTCTTATCAGCCTGTCCCTGCGTGGATGCGTTTCCAGCGCACTCCCTCCTTGGAATCCTCGAGGGCAATCCCGCGCTGCCGCAGCTCTTCTCGAATTTCATCAGCGCGCCCGAAGTCCCGCGCGCCACGCGCCGCTTCGCGTTCGGCGATCAAGCGCTCGACCTCATCCGCAATCCCGTGTTCATCGGCGCGTATCACGTCGAGGTGCGCATCGACATCGTCGATCAGGGAAAGCAGCTGGGAGCGGCTTTGCTCGCCGACCCTCCCATAGTCCAACCCCGAGTTGGCTTCACGAAGGAGCTCGAACACGAGCCCAATTCCCAGTGGAAGATTGAGATCGTCGTCAAGGGCATCGCGATAGCCCTTGCGAACCTCACCGATTCGCCGCAGCAGCGCCTCGTCCTCCGCCGGACCCGGTGTTGATCGCCGAACCCTGTCTGTGAAGTCCCGCAGCCGGCGGACCTGTTCAGCGGCAGCATGTAATGCATCCGAGCTCAGGCGGATGCGCGATCGGTAGTGCGCGTTGGCGATCAGGAAGAAGCGCACAGCGAGCGGATCGTGGCCAGCCGCCACCAGGTCGCGCAAAGTCGTGAAGCCGCCGGCGCTCTTCGACATCTTCTCCCCTGTCGCGTCAGCCAGGTGCTCGGAGTGCAGCCACATCCGCGCGAATGGCTTGTGGTTCGCCGCCTCCGATTGCGCGATCTCGTTCTCGTGATGCGGAAACATCAGGTCGATGCCTCCGCAGTGGATGTCGAACGTCTCGCCGAGGTAGCGCTTGCTCATCGCGGAGCACTCGATGTGCCAACCGGGGCGGCCGCGGCCGAAAGGCGCGTCCCAAGCGGCACCCAGTCCTTCGTCAGACGGCTGCGCCTTTTTCCACAACGCGAAGTCGCTGACCGACTCCTTGTCATATTTGTCAGCTGCCACGCGAGCTCCCGCCTTCAATCCCCCGCGGTCGAGGCGCGACAGCGCGCCGTAGGAAGTGAAGCTGGCGATCCGAAAGTAAACATCGCCATCCGCGATGTAGGCGTTCTCGTTCTCCAGCAGGGTGGCGATCATCGCGACCATGTCGGGGATGTGCTCGGTCGCTTTGGGATTGTGCTCCGCAGGCTGCGCCCGGAGCGCTGTCATGTCCTCGAAGAAAGCGGTCGCGTATGGCTTCACGTACTCGGCGATCGTCGTTTCGGCGTGCATCGCCTGGTCAAGGATCCTGTCGTCGATATCAGTGAGGTTCATCACGTGATTGATGCGATAGCCAACCACCTCGAGGTGGCGCCGAAGCAGGTCATAGAAAAGGAATGCGCGAAGGTTGCCTACGTGCGCATCGTTCCAGACAGTAGGACCGCATGTGTACATGCCGACACTGCCAGGCTGGAGTGGCTCGAAGGCGTCCTTCGTGCCGGTGAGCGTGTTGTGAAGCTTCAGAGCCACCGACCTAGGGTAGCTTTAGCCGGTCGCCTCGATCAGCGCGACTGCTTGCGCAGCAATCCCCTCCTCGCGCCCCAGTGCGCCCAATCCCTCAGGTGAAGTCGCCTTCACGCTGACCGCAGTCAAGTCCACTGCGAGGCTCTTCGCCAGTTGCTTTCGCATGGCCTCAACGTAAGGTTGGAGCGGCGGCTCTTCGGCGATCACTGTGCTGTCGACGTTGAGGATTCGGTACCCCGCTTGATTGATGGCACGTACGGCCGTCACGAGCAGATCCTGGCTGGATGCGCCCTTGTATTTGGGATCGCTGGAAGGGAAGTGCGTGCCGATGTCTCCGAGGCCGGCGGCTCCGAGAAGTGCGTCCACAATCGCGTGCGTCAGGACGTCCGCATCGGAGTGTCCATCAAGCCCGAGAAGATGGTCGATGGGTACCCCGCCGAGGATGAGCGCACGTCCGGGACGCAGCGGGTGCATGTCATAGCCGATGCCGACCCTCACGTGGTGGCGGCTTCGTGCTCTTTGATAAGCGCCTCCACGACCTCGAGGTCCTCCGGTGTTGTCAGCTTGATGTTGGCGGGCTCGCCTTCGACGACTGTGACCGCGTGGCCCGTTGCCGCCACAAGCTGGGCGTCATCGTCACCCACGAGCCCAGCGTCCGCGGCCTCGCGGTGTGCCCTTGCGAGGAGCTCGTAAGCGAAAGCCTGCGGAGTTTTGGCCAGCACGATGCGCGAGCGATCAAGGCTTTCCACCAGCCGATTGCCTTCGACGCGCTTGACTGCGTCGCGTGGCGAGATGGCGGGAAACGCCGCGCCCGACTCCACCGCGGCCGCAAGCACGCGGCGCACCAGGGTTGCAGTGGCGAGTGGCCTGGCGGCGTCATGCACAAGCACGAAATCGCATTCCCCAAGCGCCGAAAGTCCTGCGCGCACCGAAGCCTGCCGGCTTTCGCCTCCTGCCCTAACTGCTACCGGCTTGCGGGGATGCAGCGCCGCAACCTCGCGCTCTGCATTTTCGAGACGGCTTGGCGGGCCGACGACGACGATGCGGTCGATCTCGTCGAGCGCGAGGAAGAGCTCCAGCACCCGCGCCAGCGTGGTCTTGCCATTGAGGCGCACCAGCGCTTTGCTGCCGCGGCCCAAACGTGAGCCCGACCCTGCTGCGGCCACGATCGCTCCGACCGACAGCGGCCTAGCCACTTTCCACCTTGCCCCGCGGGTTGCTGCGACGGCCGTCCACCGGCGCCGGCTCCGCGAAGATCATCCGGCCGGCGGAAGTCTGGATCACCGACGTGACTACCGCCGTGATCGTCTGGTTCAAAAGGCGCCTGCCGTTCTGCACGACGACCATGGTGCCGTCATCGAGGCTGCCCACCCCCTGGCCTGGTTCCTTCCCCTCGCGAGCCACGGTGACCACGATCTCCTCGCCCGGGATCGCCACCGGCCGCATCGCATGCGCAAGCTCGTTGAGGTTCAGGACGGTCACGCCTTCCAGGCGTGCGATCCGGTTCAGGTTGAAGTCGTTGGTCATGATCGCCCAACCCTTGCGCTTTGCAGTTCGCACGAGGTGCGCGTCGATCTCGACGTCTGGAGTCGCGTCGTCGTCGACGACCTGGAGAGGAATGGAAGGGTCTTTTTGCATCTCGGTCAGAACGTCGAGCCCACGGCGACCGCGGCGCCGCCGCGTGGCATCCGCCGAATCCGCGACCTGCTGGAGCTCACGGAGCACCGAGCTGAGGATGATCAGAGGCATGTCCACAAAGCCGGTCTTGCCGATGTCGAGAATGCGCCCGTCGATGATGACCGAGGTATCGAGCAGGACCCCGCTCAAGCGATGGCTCTTCTGTTCGCGTGCGGCGCCGCCAAAGAACAGCGCCGCCAGCTCACTGCGGCGCGTGAGACCCACTGAAGCGCCCTGGACGGCGAGCAAGAGAGCAAGGATCGCGGAGAGCACGTAGCCGTTTGGCAGGTCGCGCACGAACACCGCGATGAGCGCGGCAATGACGAGCCCGACGACCATTCCAAGGAGTCCGCTGAGCAGATCGGGCAGCGGCGTGCTGGTGAGCCGGAAGTTAAAGGTGCGCCAGCCACCGAGCACGTAGGGCGTGCCCAGGTAGGCAAAGATCAGGCCTTCCAGCGTGGTCAGACCGATGATGACGTAGCCAGGGTGCGCGGCCACGCCACGGGCCAAGAAATAGCCGAGCGCGAATCCGCCGATCACGCCGAGCCCCGCCCCAACCCATCGGGCGAGATTCTCAGAACGCTTCACGGGATACCTCCTAGGAGACCGAGATTCCGGCCTCCTCTATGAATGCCCCGGACTGGATGGGTGAAGAAAATGCGACGGACATCGCATCCGCCAGCGTCCGGACCTCGATCACCTCGAGGCCGGAAGGCCGGCCGGCTTTGACACCAGCCGGAATCAAGGCGCGCGTCAGCCCATGCCGGGCCGCCTCCGACAGGCGGCGCTCCAGCTGGCCTACGCGGCGCACCTCGCCCGCCAACCCGAGCTCACCGATCACAACCATGCCGTCCGGGAGGGGCACGTTGCGCTCGTTGCTGAGGATGGACAGGGCAAGTCCGAGGTCGGCGGCAGGCTCCGTGATCCGGATGCCTCCCGCAACGTTGACGAAGACGTCGGAGTTGCCGAGCTTGCGCCCGGCTCGTTTCTCGATCACTGCGATGAGCATGTGCAGTCGGTTGATGTCGACCCCGTTCGCAATGCGTCTAACGATGGCGCTTTCGCTCTTGAGGTTGACAAGGCTCTGGATCTCGATCAGCAGAGGACGGGTGCCTTCGAGAGCCGCCACGATGGCGGTCCCCGGGGACCTTGTGGTCGCCTGGCTGAGCAGCGCCGACGAAGGGTCGGGTACCTCTTCGAGGCCGGTTTCGCCCATGGCGAAGACGCCGATCTCCTCGGCGGATCCGAAGCGGTTCTTCATGGCGCGGAGCACGCGCAGCTCCTGCCGCCGGTCTCCTTCCAGGTAAAGCACGGTGTCAACGATATGCTCAAGGACCCGCGGTCCGGCGATCGCTCCGTCCTTGGTGACGTGGCCGACGAGGAAGATGGGGACGCCGACCTCCTTGGCGAGGCGCATCAGCCGACCGGCCGACTCCCGAACCTGCGTGACGCTTCCCGCGCTCCCTTCGAAACCGGCGTCAGTGACTGTTTGAATGGAATCGACGATCGCCAGCTGTGGAGCTTCAGAGCGGATGGCTTCGCATATCGCATCGAGATCGTTTTCGGCGAAAAGCAGGATTCCAGGCTCCATAGCGCCCAGGCGCTGTGCTCGCAGGCGTATTTGCTGAGGGGACTCTTCACCCGAGGCGTACAACACCCTGCCGCCTCGCGCGGCGATTTGCTGGGCGGCGTGCATCAGGAGGGTCGATTTGCCCACGCCGGGCTCGCCCCCCACCAGGACAAGGCTCCCCGGCACGATACCGCCGCCCAGCACCCTGTTGAGCTCGCCCCAGGCGAGGGCGCGGCGCGGCGCGGCGTCGCCGGCCAGCTCGGTAAGGGGCACGGGCCGAGTGGCGGAGGCCGCCCGCGGAGCTCGGGATCGGCCTCCGGGTGCTTTGCGGACCTGGAACTCCTGGAGAGTGTTCCATGCGTTGCAGTGAGGGCACTGGCCTGCCCAACGGAGGCTCTCGCCTCCGCAATCGGTGCATACGAACGTGACTGTTGCTTTGGGCATCTGGTGACCTTGACCATCATCCGGGTTTTGCTGGCTGGGCCGTAGCCTTTTAACAGGACCGAGCGTTTATTTGGACAGAGGAATCGCCGGAGTGCCTCCCGGCTCCTTGATGCGTAAGGCGCCGCCCTGACTACCCCCGGGGCGGCGTCTACTTAGGTCCCTGCACTTAGGTCCGGCCTAAAGCCGGACCAACCCCTCCCCACTTGCTGGGGAGGGCGCAGCCGGGTGGGGACGTCCAAGCTGGCGAGCGCGAGAAGGCCGTAATCTTCGACGCCTTGGACACCATGATCTCGATCGATCGAATCCGAGAGGCGGCTGAGGCGATCGACCCCGTTTTCAAGGACTCCCCGCAGTACGTCTGCGAGCCGCTCGGTGATCGCCTGGGAGTCACCACGGTCCTCAAGGTCGAATTCGTCAACCCCATCCGATCCTTCAAGGGACGCGGCACCGACTACCTACTGCACCGCCTCGGGCCCCAGCCCGGCGGTTTCGTCTGCGCCTCGGCCGGCAACTTCGGCCAGGGGATGGCCTACGCCGCACGCAAGCGAGCCGCCAGGATGACCGTGTTCGCTGCCGTGACAGCCAACCCCCTAAAGGTCGAACGCATGCGCGCCTTGGGGGCTGAGGTGGTGCTAGAGGGCGCCGACTTCGACGCCGCCAAGGACGCCGCCAAGGATTTCGCCCAGCAGAAGAACGCCCTCTACGTAGAGGACGGGGTCCTCCCGGAGATCGCCGAGGGCGCCGGCACGATGGCGTTGGAGCTCGGCCGCTTGCAAGAACCCCTTGACGCCATATTCGTTCCTCTGGGGAACGGCTCGCTGGTGAATGGGATCGGCACGTGGGTAAAACGCTTCAGTCCAACGACCAAGGTGATCGCCGTCTGCGCCGCGGGCGCGCCGGCGATGGAGCTCTCATGGCGGGCGGGCAAGCCGATCAGCACTGAAACCGCCTCCACCATCGCCGATGGCATCTCAGTCAGGGTGCCAGTGCCCGAAGCGCTGACAGCCATGCGCACGACTGTCGACGAGGTGATGCTCGTCACCGAGGACGAGATCCTCGCGGCGATGCGAATGCTCTTCCTCGACGCAGGATTGGTGGTCGAGCCTGCGGGCGCTGCAGGCGTGGCCGCTGTGGCGAAGCGGCGGAGCGATTTTGCCGGCCGGCGGGTGGCGGTTCCGATCTGCGGAGGCAATTTGACCGAAGAGCAGATCCGGCGCTGGCTGGCCTGAAACAACGCCCCCGGCTTATTGCTGCTCCAGGTCGGCCAGATAGTCGAGCGCGGCAAGCGGCCCCTGTTGCGCGAAGACGTCAGGCGTCGCCGACCGCAGGCTGGATTGGACCTTGCTCGCCAGCTGAACCCGCAGCTCCAGAGGTAGTTGCGGTCGCCGTCGAGCGTACGAAGTGACAAAGCGGCGAAGCTCCGGATCGAGGCGGCGAAGAGTCAGCTCCGCGGCGGAGGCAGGAGCATAAGGACTGGGCGCAAGAGGCGACCCGGGTGGGGGCGGTGGAGGCGCCGCTGGATATTGATAGGTGACATCGGCCGGGGGGGCGGAAGGGGGCGGCGCTGCAGGCGGACCGACCGGGCGACGGCCCCCCGCCAGCTGCCACAGCCAGACGTGGTCTGAATCCTTCACCACGATGGTCCCAGCGGCCAGGTCGCCAAGGCGCTTGCCCCTGCCGTTGGCAAACAGCACAACCATTCCCACGCCGTATCCATAAGGGAGGAAGTCGACGATCCGCACGACGTTGCGGATGCCGGCCTGGATGAAAGTCAGGGGCTCTCCCCGGTCCCCTACCGCCCTCAATCGAAAGGCCTTCTTGCCAAGCGTTTGGCCCGACCAGAGGGCCTCGCTGATCCAGAAGTACCCGAATACGACCATGAAGGTGCCGATGATGCTGATCAGGTTTCCCACGGTGTCGGAGGCAGTCACCGTGCTCGCGCCGAATGCGAAAAAGAAGACTGCGATGAGCAGGCCGGTCACGATCAGCAGATCGAGAAGCTGCGCAATCGCGCGGGTGCCAAGGCCGGCCACCTGGTAGTCGAAAGAAACGCGCTCTGGCGTTGCGATTACCAGATCGCTGTCAGAGAGTGGGCGCTCCATGTCGAGTATTTTGCTTTCCATGCGCTCAGAGGAGTTCGTCGCGCTTCGTCGTGATGACTGGAACCGCCTCGAAGACCTCCTGGCGCGCGGTGGCGCAGGCCACCTGAACGCCCTCGCGCCGGCGCAGGTCCTGACGATGGCTGCTTTGTACCGGCGGGCAACCGCGGACCTCGCTCGGGCTCAGCGCGACTGGCCGGACGAGCCGGTGCACCGCTACCTGAACGGGTTGGTCGGCCGGGGTCATGGCGTCGTTTACCGTCGCGGTGGACGGGTCTGGCGAAGGATTCGCACTTTCTATTCGGAGGTGCTTCCCCGCACGTACCGCGAGTCATGGCCTTACGTCGTGGCAGCGGCCGCGCTCCTTTTCGTGCCGGCGATGGTTGCCTACTTTGTTGTGCTCACAAATCCCGACTCTGTTGCGGGCCTTGGAGTTCCCGCGAGTGTCATCGACGACGTCAAGCACCACAAGCTGTGGACTGAGATTCCGCCCGAGCAGCGCGCCACGGTGGCCGGCGAGATCATGACCAACAACATCTGGGTCTCGATGCTCGCCTTTGCCTTAGGCGTCGTTTTCGGGCTGCCGGTCCTCTATGTGTTGGTAATCAATGGGATTCACCTGGGTGGTCTCTTCGGCTTCACGCAGGCATACGGGCTCAGCGGCGGGCTGTTCGAGTTCGTGATCGCCCACGGAGTGCTTGAGCTGTCGATCATCGTCGCGATGGCCGCAGCCGGCCTGATGATGGGTTGGGCCCTGATCTCACCAGGCAACCGAAAACGCTCAGACGCTTTGGTCGTCGCGACGCGCCGGGCTTTCGTCCTGCTCATCGGGCTGGCGCCGTTGCTCGTCATCGCTGGGACCATCGAAGGCAACATCTCGCCATCGGATGCACCCTTCGGTGTCAAGGTCACGATCGGCTTGACGACGGGACTTCTCCTCTATTCCTATCTGCTGCTCGCCGGACGTGGCCGCCGATTTACAGAAGGGCCCGTTCCTTGAGCTCCAGGTAGCGCTCGACAAGGGCTGGGCTGAGGCTGCCGGCCACCACGTCGAGCCCGAGCACCCCTCCTCGCCTGAGCAGCTCGAAGCTTTCCCGCCGGCTGGCGACGAACTCTTCAGCTGCAGCCCACTCATAGGCTCGAGCCGAGCTGGTGATCGATTGGTCGCGGGCCATCATCACCGCGGGGTCGGACATCGCGACCACCAGCACGAGGTGACGGGCGGCGAGCCTGAGGCAATGAGCGACAAGCTCTTTCGAGGCCTCGGGATCCTGGACGTCTGTCAGCACCACGACCATCGAGCGTCTGCCGAGCCGGAGCGCCAGGTGGGTGAAAGCGTGACCGAAGTCAGGCTCAACATAGTCAGCCTTGATCGCGTAGAGCGCTTCTGTGAGCCGTCGGATCTGTGAGCTCCCACGCTCGGGCTTGATGAAACCAGTGACGCGATCGTCGAATGTCATCAGCCCGACTCGATCGCCATAAGCCTGAGCCACCCACGCGAGCATCAGAGCCGCATTCACCGCGTGGTCGAGCTTGTCGAGCTCGCCCGCCGGCGCCGTCATCAGCCTGCCGCAATCGAGCGCGATCATCACCTGCTGGCCCCGCTCGGCCTCAACCTCGATGACCACCGGACGGTCGCGTCGAGCCGTGGCGGCCCAACTGACGCGCCGGACGTCGTCGCCCCGAACGTAGTCACGCAGTCCGGCGAATGCAGTCGAGGCGCCGGGCGGGCGGGCACGTCGAAGGCCTGCCATGGCGCGCAGGCCACGTCGCAATGTGAGCTGCACCCGCTTGATGGCGACAACGTTCGGAAATACGGCAACTTCGTGTGGGCTAGGCAGTCGAACCTGGCGGCGCCACCAGCCGTCGTCTCGCGACACCTGCAGGTCGACGGGCCCGAACCGAAAAGCTCCTCGGCGTGGAGATGACGTGATGTACTTGACCTC
>Ga0307312_10001045_pt1 | contig 13922 bp, 11 predicted proteins | sample ER_DNA_202_FD_194489 | JGI IMG/M metagenome (GOLD analysis project Ga0307312, IMG submission 194489) | Bulk soil microbial communities from the East River watershed near Crested Butte, Colorado, United States - ER_DNA_202 | ecosystem: Environmental > Terrestrial > Soil > Floodplain | place...
CCCTTCGAGGCTCACACCCAGAAGCTTCTGCGCTTCCACCGCGAACTCCATCGGCAGCTCCTTGAAGACTTCCTTGCAGAAGCCGTTGACGATCATCGATATGGCGTTCTCGGTATTCAGACCGCGCTGCTTCAGATAGAAGATCTGATCTTCCCCGATCTTCGAGGTCGAGGCCTCGTGCTCGACCGAGGCGGTTGAGTTCTGGACATCGATATAGGGGAACGTATGCGCACCACAGCGATTCCCGATGAGCATCGAATCGCACTGAGTGTAGTTCCGGGCCCCGGCAGCCTTCGGCAGCACCTTGACCAACCCCCGGTAGCTGTTCTGCCCCTGGCCGGCAGAGATGCCCTTCGACACAATGGTGCTCCGGCTGTTCTTGCCGATGTGGATCATCTTGGTCCCGGTGTCGGCCTGCTGCTTCCCGTTGACCACCGCAACCGAGTAGAACTCGCCTACGGAGTTGTCGCCCTGGAGGATGACACTGGGGTACTTCCAGGTGATCGCCGAGCCGGTCTCCACCTGGGTCCAGGAGATCTTCGAGTTGGCGCCGGCGCACTTGCCCCGCTTGGTGACGAAGTTGTAGATCCCGCCCCGACCCTCCGCATCGCCGGCGTACCAGTTCTGTACCGTCGAGTACTTGATGGTGGCATTGTCCAGCGCCACCAGCTCGACCACGGCGGCGTGAAGCTGGTTCTCGTCCCGCTTCGGCGCGGTGCACCCCTCGAGGTAGCTGACCGATGCGCCTCCCTCGGCGACGATCAGGGTCCGCTCGAACTGCCCAGTCTCGGCCGCGTTGATCCGGAAATAGGTCGAGAGTTCCATGGGGCACTTCACGCCCTTGGGCACGAACACGAATGAGCCGTCGCTGAACACGGCGGCGTTCAGCGCGGCAAAGAAGTTGTCGCTGGCAGGCACCACCGAGCCCAGATACTTCCGCACCAGCTCGGGATGCTCGCGAACCGCCTCGCCGAAGGAGCAGAAGATGACGCCCGACTCGGCCAGCTTGGCCTTGTAGGTGGTGCCCACGGAAACGCTGTCGAAAATGGCGTCCACCGCCACGCCGGCGAGCAACTTCTGCTCAGTGAGCGGGATGCCGAGCTTCTGATAGGTCTCCAGCAACTTGGGGTCTACTTCGTCCAGGCTCCCGAGGGGCTTTGTGGTCTTCGGGGCGGAGAAATAGCGCAGGTCCTGGTAGTCGACCGGGTTGTACTTGATGTTGGGCCAATTGTGCGGCTCGGTCATCTTGATCCAGCCGCGATACGCCTTGAGCCGCCATTCCAGCAGCCACTCCGGCTCGCCTTTCTTGGCGGAGATGAGGCGGATGATGTCTTCGTTCAGGCCCTTCGGAGCGGTGTCGGCTTCGATATCCGTGATGAAGCCGTACTTGTACTCCTTATTGACCAGCGTTTCGACCGACGAGCTCATACGTTCTCCGTTGATATAGGCGCGGCGGGCGTTTCCTCGGCGGTCGCGCGCGCACTCGGCGCGGCTTCTTCTGCGGGTAAGGGCGAAGTGAACCGCACCCGGTACTCGCAGGCACTGCAGCCGCTCAAGATGTGCTCCTGGCGGTCAACTTCCGCGCCCAGCACCGCGGCGAGGAACCTGGCCTCGGCGGCACAGATCTCCGGAAAGCGTTCGGCAACTGCCTGAACGGCGCAGTTGTGCTCGACGAGGATTCCGTTACTCGTCGTTGCGCTCGCCTCCGCCATGTACCCCTCTTCTGTGAGCAGCCGGGCCACCGCGGCTAGCCGCTCGGCGGGGGGCACTCCCGCAAGCTCACCCTGGAGCCGCCGAGTGAGCGTGGCATAGCGCGCCTCGAGCACCGATACCGCCCCAGCGCGGCCCTCTCGCTCGACCACGTGATCGAGCAACTCATTCAATGTTGTTTCGTAGCGGCGGGGGAACAGCGCTTCGGCCGCCGGTGTAAGGCGATAGGCAAACGCCGGCGCTCCCACGCCCTGGTGGCGGCGCTCGTACTCAACCAGCTCCTCTGTCTCCAGCTCCTTCAGGTGATGGCGTACCGCATTGAGGGATACCTTCAGCTTGGACGCCAGGTCCTTTGCCGTAGTCCGGCGAGCCCGCTTGAGCTCGACCACGATGGCGCCGCGCAAGCCCCTGTGATGCAGCAGGTTGGGGGGCGATACACCGGGCGAAGGCGTTGCAGTCTCCATAGGGGCAATCATAAGTGATTTAGTCGGGATTGTCAATTTGCGCCGTAACTTGGTGTGAATTCTTACGTCTTTGTAATCAACAACTTAAGGTGCATCACCTATCTCACATTCAGCGTTGATAGCGCCATAAAAGGTAGTAGTTAGCGCTTCTACTTTATCGCAAGGCTGGCCCGCGCCCTGACGATTTCACATATTTCCGGTCCCGAAGTAGCCCTTACAGTGGCGACCGATGACCATACACCGCATCCGGCTGTTGGGTGACCCTGTTCTGCGGACCCGCTGCGAGCTGATCACCAAGCCTCGCTCAGCTGGAGTCCGGGTCATCCTGGATGACATGCGGGAGACCCTACGGGACTGGCAGTCGCGATTCGGAAGCGGCCGAGGAATCTCAGCCCCACAGATCGGCGCGCCGGTGCGGATGGCTTACATCGAGATGGATCGGCCCTGGCCGCTGATCAACCCGGAGATCATCGACATCGGCACCGAGGATTTCGAGGTGTGGGACGACTGCTTCTCTTTTCCCAACCTCCTGGTTCGGGTGTCCCGCGCCTACCGCATTCGGGTGCGCTATCAGGATCTCAAAGGTGAATGGCAGGAAGTCGAGGTGGAAGGCGATCGCGCGGAGTTACTCCAGCACGAGATCGATCACCTCGACGGCGTGCTCGCCGTAGATCGCCCACTGGGGCTGGATCCATTCTGCCTGCGGGAAGAGTGGCACCGACAGCACGGGCCCATCGGACGATACGGGCCACCTGAGGCGAGGTCCGCGACATATGCCACGCAGGCTGTAGACGGCTGACCCTACCCTCAAAACCAACGCCCCAGCCGGACGAACCACGCTCCTCGACCGCCGGTCGTCAGGCCGTACTCGAACCGCACCGGGCCAACCGGGGTCTCGGCGCCGACTCCCACCCGGGCTCCAGCCAGCCAACCTTCAGAATCCAACAGCGAGCCGCCAAGAGCCGATCGGCCAGTAGCGAGCTCCAGCCGGCCGACAAAGGGACGCTTCAAGGCATAGGTGGCCAGCACGCTGACGAGCGCCTCCCGATCCCCCCGGCGCTCCCCGAGGTGAAGCCCCGGAAAGCCATCGTCGCCGCCAAGCGGGAAGGTTGCCTGGAGCGGTAGCCGATCGCCCCAGCCGAGCCGGATACGCGGGCGCACTCGCAATCCGCCGACGGTCAGGAGTACCTCGCCGTCCATGGCGGCCCGCTGGTAGACCCCGGTCCAGAGGAGCTCGCCCTCGAAAACCTGGCCTCGGGAGCGGGTCGTCTTCATGACGCGGGCGGTTGCACCCAAGGTGGAGAGGTCGCGCCCGGGCTCGTGCCAGTCGTGGCCGGAGATGCCAACGGCAACCTCCCACCCGGGCTCGAAGGTGCGCTCCACGCCGGCGAACCCGAGCACCTCCCGAGTCTCCTCGGCGTCAAGCTCGTCGCCATCGGCATCGAATCGCCGCACTGACTCCGTGGCGACCCGGGCCGTGAGGGTGGGGGTCATGAGTTGGCGACCCAGTTGATAGTTCCGCCGGAAACCCAAGTAAAGCTCCTTGCGGAACTCGCCCAGGAACAGGGCGGTGCTTCCCTCGAGCGAGAGGTCGAAAAGGCGGCGATCCACTGCGCCAACCCACATCCGCCCGCCGAGCTCGTTGTCATAGGCAAGCCCGAGTCCTGCGATGCGTCGAGCGGTTCGCCGGACCGACACATCGAAGGAGACCGAGTCCCCGGCCCCACTGGGAGAAAGCCAGATGGCCTGATATGCCTCCGAAGCTGCCAGATGTCGGAGCCTGCTTCGCAGCAGAGTGGGATCGAGCGTGTCACTCAGCCCCAGGCCCAGCAGGCGACGGAGCGCGAGACGCTCGGACGGGTTCCTGCTCTGAAAGACGACGCTGGTGACCCGTCTAGGCAGGGATGGCTCGGCGGGAGGAACACCATGGGGAAGGCACTTGGCCCCGGTGAGCGCTGTCTGTGCGGCATCGGTGCCGCGCTGGATCAGCGCGTCGACCTTCGCCGGCGAAAAGTTGAGCCCGGTAAAACCTTCGACCGCCGGCCGGACGAGGATGTCATCGGGCTCCAGGGAATCAGCGGGCTGTTGAAAGAGGAATCCGAGCAGCCGGTCGGCCAGGACGATCGGGGAGTAGAGATCGACGGAATCGGTGAGCCGTTCCGTGGCATCCGATACGATGACGCGCTCGGCGCCGGTCGCCCGCGCTGCCGCAATGGGAACGTTGGCCGCGAGACCGCCGTCTGCAAGTATCCGCCCGCTCAATGATTCCGGAGCAAAGAGAAAGGGAATCGCGAAGCTTGCGCGCACCGCCCGGGCCAGGTCGCCGGTGCCAATGACCACTGCCGAGCGATCCACCAGGTCGGCCGCTACCGCCCGAAACGGGATGGGAAGCGAATCGAAGTTACCCCGGGCGAGCAGATTGCCGCGGAGCAGCGCGGCGTTCACCAGAGCATTTACCTCCGCCTCGGCGACTGACGCACTCTGGAGGTTGAACCGCTTGCCACCCTGCTCCCAGATAACCAGTGGCTGCAGGACACCCAGGGAGCGGGGCGCACGGGGCTGATAGGTGCGAAAGAGGTCAGCGATGGAGGGGGTGCGTGCGAGCGAGTCGATCTCGCGTCCGCTATAACCGCTGGCGTACATCGCGCCGACGATCGCTCCCATGCTGCTGCCGACGACGATGTCGGGGCGAACACCGAGGCTGTCGAGCACCCGAAGAACGCCAATGTGCGCCAGGCCCTTGGCGCCGCCACCCGACAGCACGAGGGCGGTACGCACCGGCCGGCATAGCTGGGCGTCTACCGGGACAGCAGCCAGCAGCGTGAGGAAGAGCAGGGTCAGGGGAAGCATGAGAGCGCAAAATAAGGTCGCGCGATGCCCCTTGCGCCGCTCCAGCACCCTTCGTATACCTTTGCGAGATGCGCCGTGTCTTCGCACGGGCCGCCATACGCTCGAGGAGCCGCAGCATGACCTATGTGATCGTCGAGGCCTGCATCGGAGTGAAGGACCGGGCCTGCGTGGATGTCTGTCCGGTGGACTGCATCTACGAGGGAGAGGACCAGCTCTATATTCACCCCGACGAATGCATCGACTGCGGCGCGTGCGAGCCGGAGTGTCCGGTCACGGCCATCTTTCCGGAAGAGGACGTTCCACCGGACCAGGCGCCGTTCATAGAGAAGAACAAGGAAGTCTTCAATAGCGATACGCCGCCGGGGAGGCCGAAGCGGTAGGCGGTCAGCCGGACGGTCGGATACAGCAAAGCGGGGGACTCTACTCGAGCCTCCCGCTTTTTTCTTCTTCTGATTGCTGCACCGCCCGCCCGTCCGGCTGACCGCCCGTCCGCCTAAAAAGAAAGGAGCCCCGGGATCGTACTGCTTGGCCGCGATCCCGGAGCCTGAGTTTGGAAGGACATCTTGTAGCAGCGAGTCACAGTCTCGACCTGCCGCCACTTAGTAGAACGCCCAACCGGCGCCAAGAGTTTCACCCCAGTGAGCGAAGAAACTCCTGGAGCGCCTCGGTGGTGGCCGCCGGTTGCTCGACCGGCGGGATATGCCCGGCCCCTGGTATGACGGCAAGCCGAGCGCCGGGGATGACTTGCGCCATGGCCCGCGCCTGGTCTGGAGGAGTAAGGACATCGGCTTCGCCCACGAGGACCAGGGTCGGGAGGCCCGCCAGGGTGGGGAGCAGTGACTCGCTTTCGGGGCGGTCGCGCATTGCAGCCAGCGCGCCGACCATTCCCGGGACGGGTGTGCCGGCCATGAGCGCCCGAACTCGTTCGACCACCTCGGGGTGCCCGGCCAGTGTGGCGGGACTCAGGATCTTAGGCAGCATCGCCTCTGCCACAGCGGAAGAACCTCGCTCGCGAGCGATTGCCGCGGTCGCGTCGCGGGCACGGCGCGCCTCAGGCGAATCGGCTTCCGCCCGAGTGTCCATGAGCACGAGGCCGCGCACTCGAGGCCGCCAGTTCCGCAGGAATTCGAATGCCACGTAGCCACCCATCGAGAGTCCGCAGAGAATAACCTCGTTCACGCCGAGGGCGTCGAGCAACGCCGCGAGATCCGCGGCGTAGATCGCCATCCCATATCCCAGGTCCGGGGCATCGGACTGCCCCATGCCCCGCAAATCCGGAGCGATGCGCCGATAGCCTTCGAGCGCGTCGATCTGGTCGCGCCAGATGGTGTGGTCGAAGGGATAGCCGTGCACGAATAGAATGGCAGGGCCTTCGCCTCGCACCTCCACCGCGAGGTTCACCCCATGCACCATGAGCCGCTGCACATCTCCGGTTACGACCCGGCCTGCATTCATGAACTGGCTGAACTCCTCCGGCACTGGAATCGGCCGGCCCTCGCGATCGATGCAGACGAAGACGAATTCGGCACTCGCGATGAGGGCATCATCGCGGACCCGTCTGGCCGTTTGGCGCATGGTGAAGCTGGTTCGCCCGTGATGGGTGAGCAGCTGCTGAAAGCGGAGCACATCGCCGGGGAATGCGGCAGCCCGATAGTCGATTACGGTTTTCCGTAATGCCGGCCAGGCGCCGGCTCGCGAGAATACATCCATACCGGGGCCGTGCCGGAGCATCTCCCAGCGAGCGCGCTCAAACAGGGTGAGGAACGCCGCCTGGTTGAGGTGTCCGAAGGCATCGCATTCGTCCGGATAGACGACAAGATCGATCTCGGGATGGGACATGGGTCTAGAATATGGGGGAATGCCGGGAAAGTCGGGAAGGACGGGAAGGCACGAGATAGACCGTAGTGATATCTTGGGGTAAATTTCCGGGCGAGAGCGCCCCTTCCCGACTTTCCCGTCCTTCCCGACTTTCCCGACCATGAAACCACCCACCGACTACATCCGCCACGCCGCCCGTCTCGCCCGAAAGCTCCAGATGGATGCTTCCTTGGGTGGCACACCTCAGCCGGATGCCGAGTTCTTCAAGGCGCTCTCGAAAGCCTTCGATGAGATCGCGGCCGGGCTGGAGCTGGTGGGCAAGCCCGACTGATGGCTGCCCTGGTCCAGACACGGGCAGATCTCGAGCGGCTCTTCGAGCGGCTGAGGCCCGAGCCATTGCTGGCGGTCGACACCGAGGCCGCCAGTTTCCACCGGCATCGTGATCGAGTGTATCTCCTTCAGATCTCGTCCCGCCAGGAGACGGCCGTCGTCGATCCGCTGGCGGTCGACAGCCTGGCCCCGCTCGGCGAAGTGCTGGCCGATCCGAAGGTCGAAGTCGTATTTCATGATGCCGACTACGATCTGCGCCTGCTGCACCAGGAGTTCGGTTTCAGCGCGGTGAACCTGTTCGACACCCGGGTAGCCGCCCAGCTGCTCAATGAGCCCGGCGTGGGGTTGGCCGCACTGCTGGAGAAGTACGTCGGCGTGCACCTGGACAAGCGCTACCAGCGGGCGGATTGGTCGGTCCGACCGCTGTCACCCGAGATGCTCGAGTATGCGGCAGCCGACACCCGGCATCTCCCTGCGCTGCGGGATCTGCTACGGGCCCGTCTGGCTGAGCTGGGACGGTTGGAGTGGGCCGAGGAGGAGTTTGCTTTACTGAGCGGCGTCCGTTGGTCGGCACCGGACGCGGACGAGCCGGCGTATCTGAGGATGAAAGGCGCGAAGGCCCTCACCGGACGGGGGCTCGCGGTGCTGCGCGAGCTGTTTCGGTGGCGGGTGGATCTTGCCCAGCGTACTGACCGGGCGGCATTCCGCATTCTCAACAACGAGCCGATGCTGGCCATGGCCCAATCACCCCCGGCCGACCTGCCGGCGCTGAAAGCGGTTCGCGGGATCGGGCCGGAGCAGGCGGAGCGCCGCGGAAAGGACATTCTGGCCGCGGTACGCAGGGGACTGGCGATTCCGGAGGAGGAGCTTCCCCGCATCGCCCGCCCTCCGCGCCGCCCCCAGGACCCGGCATACGAGGCACGGCTGGAACGATTGAAGGCAGTGCGCAATCAACTCGCCCTGCGCTACGATCTCGCACCGGGAGTGCTCTGTTCCAACGGCACTCTCGAGGCGATCGCCCGGGTCAATCCGTCAACTGTGGATGGCATGGGTGAGATCCGCGAGCTGCGTCGCTGGCAGCTCAAGGAGATCGGCGGGGACCTGCTGGCCGCGCTGCAACAGCCCGCTGCGTAGGCCGCGACTCAGAACCCCAGGAACGTTCGAACCCTGGGGTCCATCTTCTCCGGGGTCCAGTACGGCTCCCACACCAGCTCCACGTCTACCGACCGTACCCCCTCCATATCGCCGACCACCCGCTTCACATCCTCGATGATCTCGGCCCCGGCAGGGCAGCCGGGCGACGTGAGCGTCATCTGAACGCGGACATCGCCCGCTTGGTCCACCTCGACGTCATATACCAGACCAATGTCGATGATGTTGAGGTTGAGCTCGGGATCCTTGACGGCACGGATCGCTTTACGGATGGCTTCGGTGGTGGGCATGGCAAGCTCGCGGCTGGGACCAGAATCTCTCAAAATTCCTTATCTCAAAGATAATGGGCCGACTCGATCAACACTGGGCAACCAGGTCCTGCTGGCAGCCGCGGGGGACCAGGCGAAGGGCCGCGTCTGAAAGCTCGGTCCTGATGGGCCGAAGGCGATGAGCCGAGTCCCCCGCCTTGGGGTCGAAGGTTCGGTTGGTGAGAAAGACGAGAAACAGATCGTTCGTAGGGTCGATCCATATCTCCGTGCCGGTGAAGCCGGTATGCCCGTACGCCGCATTGCTTATGAGGGTACCGTAGAGGCTCGGCTCACCCTTGATGACTTCGGGTGTATCCCATCCGAGCAGTCGGGGACCGCTGTTCGTGTCCTTAGTCAGAAAGCGCTTCATGGTTGAGGCGCTCACCCATTGGCCGTTGGGCCCGGCTCCGCCCCGCAGCCAGACCTGGGCGTATCGCGCGAGATCCATCCCGCTGGCGAAGATGCCCGCGTGGCCGGCGGCACCACCCAGGACTGCCGCATTGGGATCGTTGACCTGGCCCTGCACTGGTTGACCGCGCCAGACGGCGGTGGGCACGGTGCGCCGGCGAATGGCGGGCGAGGGGTGATACATCGTCTGGCGCAGCTCGAGCGGTTCGAAGACCTCCCGCGTAACGAAGGCGTCGAGCGGCATCTTGGATACACTCTCAACGATCAGGCCCAGAAACATGGCGTTGAGATCGCTGTAGAGCGGCAGGTCTCCCGGCCGGCGGATCGGTCCCTCCGTATAGAGCACTTCCAGGGCGCTCGCCCTGGTACGAGCCCGCTTGAACAGCGGGACATAACTCCGGAGTCCGCTGGTGTGGTCGAGCAGCATGCGCACCGTCACCTGGTCCCTGAGCCCTCCGGAGAAGCTGGGCAGGTAACGACGCACCGGCGCATCCAGATCGAGCCGTCCTGCGTCCACCAGGCGCATGATGGCACTCGCCGTGCCTACCACCTTGGTGATCGATGCGATGTCCCAAAGGGTGGAGTCGGGGCTCGGGACCGGTGTGGACGGCTTCCAGGTGAAGTGGCCGTATCCCCTGGCATACAACAATGAATCCCGGCGGCCGATGACGACCACCGCTCCGGGGTAAATGCCCCGTTTGATTCCGTCCCGAACGGTGGCGTCCACCTCCTCGAACGATTGGGCCGAGACCGGCAGGGCACCGATCGACAAGCCCGCAGTCAGCGCGAGGCCGACCAGCCGGCTCCGCCCGATGCGCGGATTCAAGGTGCCCCACCCGCGTCACGAACGGGGCCAGGCGGCAGCCGGTACAGCACCTGGGCGGTGCGGCGGTCCCGATCGGAGAGCGTTCCGATTCGGGTGGCCGGAAACATGACGTCGTTGGAGTCGGCAGAGTGGGGAAGGCCGAGGGCATGGCCCGCCTCATGTACGGCAACGGCGAGCAGCGCCGCGTCAGGCAGCGCGAAGCCCGTGTTCGTACGGATGGCGAGGGAGATCGATGCCTTACGCACCCGGCCGGCCTGATCCCAGGTCAGATCGGTCTGGCCTGCCCGATCGAAGTCGAAGTGATCGATCCAGCGCACCACGATATCGGCGCCGGTGGTGTCTGGGACGATAGCAAAATGGACACCCATTCCGGTGCCCTCCCAAAGCCCGAGAGCCTCACGCACGAACCCAAACATCCGCGGCTGATAGCCGGCCAGGCCGCCTTCGATGGCGCTAACCCGCAGGGGCACTCCCTGGCGATCTGGCCAGCGACGGACGACTGAATCGGTGCTGATGATCAGGGAATCGAGATAGGTGAGACTGCCCTCTCGGCTCAGCTGCTGCCGCGCGGCGAGTCGCGCGAGCCGGTCCCCGGGAGTCCGGTTGCCGGGCTGGTCCGCCGATTTGCCGGCAGCGCTGCTGGCCTCGAGCTGTACCGTCGCCGATCGGGTATCGCTCGGCCCCTGGACCGCAGGCTGGCGCGCCGACCCCAAGGCGTGCGACAGCCGGTCCGCGACAACCAACGCAAACAGCCCGAGTGTAATCAGGGGCAACACAGCGCGCTTCATAGGTCTCCGGATATAGGCCGGCCCGGCCTTGGGTTGCCGGCCGCGGTGTAGGGCACCACTTCGGAATGGCTCGGGTCTTTCTCGCCGACGACGCAAGAACGTGCACCCCTTCCCCACCCCGCCTCCTGCTGCAATTTCTGAGCGCGCCGCCTCAGCGCTTTGCTTCCAGCCAGTTGGCCCCCACCCCGATATCGACCACCAATGGAACCTGCAACTCGACGACGTTCTCCATGTGCGAGCGAACTAGCTCAGTCATGGCGTCGACCTCGTCTGGCGGAGCCTCAAAGATCAGCTCGTCGTGTACCTGGAGCAGCATGCGGCCGGCAAGGCCACGCTCCCGGATGGCTCGGTGGATGCGGACCATGGCCAGCTTGATCAGGTCGGCGGCGGATCCCTGAAGCGGGGAGTTTTGCGCGTTGCGCTCGCCGTAGGCGCGCAGGCTGAAGTTGCGTTCCTTGATCTCGGGAATGTACCGGCGGCGTTTGAACAGCGTTTCCACGTAGCCCTGCTGCCGGGCCAGCTCGATCTGCCGATCGAGGAAGGCCCGCACCCCGGAGAAGCGCTCGAAGTATCTGGCAATGAAGCCTCGCGCATCTTCCTGAGAGATCCCCAGCTGCCGGCTGAGGGCAAATGGTCCCTGGCCATAGATGGTAGCGAAATTGATGGTCTTGGCCCGGGCGCGCATATCCGCTGTCACCTCCGCGGCGGGGACGTTGAAGATCAACGCCGCGGTCTGCCGATGAATGTCGCCGCCCTGGCGGAACGCCTCGATGAAGGCCGGGTCTCCGGACAGATGGGCCATGATCCGCAGCTCGATCTGGGAGTAGTCGGCCACCAGGAACACCCAGCCCTCCCGGGGAACGAAGCCGGCGCGGATCGCTTCTCCGCGGGTGGTTCGTACGGGAATGTTCTGGAGGTTCGGCTCGGCCGAGCTGAGCCGTCCGGTGGCCGCACCGGCCTGGTTGAAGCTGGTATGGATACGGCCGGTCCCTCGGTTGACCCGTTCCGGAAGGGTGTCGACGTAAGTGCTCTTCAGCTTCTGAAGCTCACGGTACTCCAGAATCAGCCGCGGCAGGTCGTGTCCCATGGCGGCAAGCTGCTCGAGGACATCGGCGTCGGTGGAAGGGCCGGTCTTGGTTTTCTTGAGGATCGGCAGCTGGTTCTTCTCGAACAGTATCGTGGCAAGCTGACGGGGTGAATTGATGTTCAAATCGGTGCCGGCCACCCGCGCGATCTCCTCCTCCAGCCGGCGAAGGTCGATACTGAGCTCCAGGCTCAGCCGCTGGAACAGCGCCCGATCGATGGCAATGCCTTCCCATTCCATGTCCACCAGCACCTCCACCAGCGGCATCTCGATCTCCCGCAACAACGGATCGAGCGCCATTTCGGTCAACATGGGTGCAAAGAACTGGTGGAGTGCCAGGACGGTCGAACTGTCGGTGCCGCAATAGTTGGCCGCGAGGGGAATGGCGACCTCGGCAAAGGGTACTTGTGACTTGCCCTTCCCGGCCAGCTCGCGATAGGTCTGCAAGGTACGCCCAAGGTGCTCGAGGCAGAGGGTGTCGATGGTGTGCGAGCGGCGACCCGGATCGAGGACGAAGCTGGCGAGCATCGAGTCGTAGGTCACACCGGCGAGCTCGACGCCAGCCCGCCGCAGGACCTGCCAGTTGAACTTGATGTTGTGCCCTGCCTTGGAAACCTCCGGATCGGTCAGCAGGGCATAGAGTGGAGCGCTCGCGACATCCGTGAGCGGGGGGAGATTCCGGACCGGAGTGGGCGCGGCGAGCTCTCCTGCCACGGGCCGGTGCCCGAGGGGCAGGTACCATACCTCCTCCGGACTGGCGGCCAGGGATATGCCGACGATCTCGGCATCGTGTGGCTCGATGGATGACGCCTCGATGTCGAGCCCCACCAGCGGTGCCGCACGGAGGCGCTCCACCAACGTCGGAAGCTCACGGGGGTCATCCACAATGGTGACCGAGGTCGCGGGTGGGCTCGATAGATCGGACAGGCTCAGCCAGGAATCGGCGGAGAGCGCTGACTCCTCAGCATCCGGGTCCGTAGCCGCCTCACTCGCGGAGGACTCGCCCAGATCGGCTTCGACAGCGCCTTTGCCATCATTCTGGCCGCTGAGCCGGCGTACCAAGGTGTAGAACTCGAGCTCGGTCAGGATCCGGATCACGGCATCGCGGTCGGGCTCTTGAAGCACCAGGTCATCAAACTTCAACTCGACCGGCACGTTCCGCTGGATGGTGACGAGCTCGCGGGAAAGTCTGGCGTTGTCGGCCTGCGTCAGGAGGGCTTCCCGAGCCCGTTTCGGGCTCACGTCTCCCGCCTTGGCGAGAATCGTCTCCAGGTCCCCGAATTCGGCGAGGAGTTTCTGCGCCCCCTTCTCACCGATGCCACGCACCCCGGGGATGTTGTCCGAGGCGTCGCCCACCAGCGCCAGAAAGTCTGCCACCTGACCCGGCGGAACCCCGAGCCGCTCGCTGGCGTTCGACTCATCCACCCAACTCTCGTCTACGGCCCCCGGTCCACCTCGCCCCGGGTTCAACAGCGCGACGCGGGGTCCCACGAGCTGATAGAAGTCCTTGTCGCCGGAGACGATTACCGACTGAAGACCGCGCTCGGCCCCGGCCATGGCCAGGGTGCCGATCACATCATCGGCCTCGTAGCCGGGTACAGTGATGAGGGGAATCCCAAACGCCTCCAGCAGCTGACAGATGCGCTCGACCGAACGATCGAAGTCCGCTTGCAGCTCCTGGTCGAGCTTTTCACGGGTGGACTTGTAATCGGCGTAGCGCTCTTCCCTGAAGGAGGTGCCGGCATCATTGATCCAGGCGACGTAGTCGGGCCGATACTTCTCCCTGAGCCGAAGCAGGAAGTTCACCACCCCCCAGGCCGCCGACGTGTTCTCACCCTTGGCGGTCCGGAGCGGCCGGGCAATCATGGCGTAGAAGGCCCGATAGATCAGCGCATAGCCGTCGATGAGAAAGAGCTGGGGCGGATTGTGGTTGGGCATTGCTGGAAAATAAGGCGGGAAGGACGGGAACGGCGTCCTTCCCGCTACGACTGTCGTCTCACCCGATTCAGCGTTCGCTCGAACTCGGCCCGCGAGCCCGGGGTCAGGCGGAGCCGGCCGAAGCCAGTCTCGTCCTGGAAGAAGAGGGACAAGCGGTAGGTGAGGTAGGTCCAGCGGACCACCCGACCGGCGGTGCCCGGCGTGGTCTCGATGCTCTCGTCGGGGGGGCCGAGGGTGATGAACACT
>Ga0307312_10001047_pt1 | contig 13914 bp, 9 predicted proteins | sample ER_DNA_202_FD_194489 | JGI IMG/M metagenome (GOLD analysis project Ga0307312, IMG submission 194489) | Bulk soil microbial communities from the East River watershed near Crested Butte, Colorado, United States - ER_DNA_202 | ecosystem: Environmental > Terrestrial > Soil > Floodplain | place: USA...
GCTTCGGGAGAGTCCCTAACGGTAATGCAGTTCTCTGTGCCCTTTGTGCCTCTGTGGTAAACGCCGTTTGTCCCCGACGACACGAGCGTCGCCACTACCCGATTAGGCTCCACTTCTTGAAAGCGGCCCAGTGGGGCAGCGTCGTGTGGATAACTTCTCGTATATCGTTGTCCGTCCTCGCGATATGCTATTCTACGCCTAAGTTATGCCCAGCGTGAAATGTCCGATAATAATACACTATTCTCGGTCACTGCCCGATAATCAGTCAGCCGCAAACAGATGATGGAGACAGTCCACAACGCCCTGTGGAAATCTGATTACCCTGTTTCGCCGATGTCCCGAGACGCTGAGTTATCCACTTGTGCGTCTGCGTCTTCGAAGAGATGCCGCAGGTAGCGGTCAGGCTCGTGCAGGAAATCACGCGTGATGCGCACGTGCTCGAGCGTCTCGAATGTCTCCTCAGCAATCGGCGTTGTATCGAAGCTGTAGATCCGCGCTTCGGGATAGGCTAGCAGGAGCGGCGAATGGGTCGCCACGATGAGTTGCGAACCTTTCGAAACCATCTCACCGATCATCGCCAGAAGCGCCAGCTGACTACGCGGCGACAGAGCCGCCTCCGGCTCGTCGAGCAGATACAGGCCGTCGGGCACGAAGCGCGAACGGAACAGCCGAAGAAAGCTCTCGCCGTGTGAGTTGGCATCGAGGTCGATGCCATAGCGCGCTTCCATCTCACCGAGTGACCTGCGCACCGGCCCCTCGGCAAGACCGCGAGCATAGGCCGATCGATCGCGATACTCGTCCTCAAGATCGACAAGACGTCGCATCATGTCAGCGCGCTGTTCGGCGAGCGATTTCGCGAACCCGAAAAAGTCTTCGGCGCGGAGGAAGAATCCTTTGTGTGTTCGCTTGCGCCACGAAAGCGTCAAGGATCGCGCGAGCGATTGCTGAGCATCGAGCGTGTGGTCGTGGTCAGGCTGAGCGCTGCCCACTGTCGGCAGACGTGCAGCGATCGCGATCGCCTCGAGCAGCGTCGATTTTCCGGAGCCGTTCTCGCCGACGAAGTAGGTGACCGGCGCATCCAGGGGCAGCGTTTTGAGCGTGCGAATGGCTGGAACGCTGAATGGAAATTCCGCGGACGCGGCAGGCCGTCTGAGCCGGATCCCGGCCAGGTGCATCGCATTCGGAGGATGGCGCCTCATGCGAGTCCGAAGCGACGCACCTTCTCGAGCAGGGTAGAACGCGCGATGCCGAGGAGCTGTGCTGCGCGAACCTTGTTGCCGCCCGTCGCATGCAGCGCATCGACGATCGCGTGGCGTTCCGCGTCGGCGATCGTGAAGATATCGCCTGCCCCCTGTAGAGCGACGGCCGAATCAGAAGGCTTCAACGGGCGGACTTTTGCGCCGAGTGCGAGGTGCGCGGGAGTTATGTGCTGACCCGCGGCCAACACCGAGGCACGCCACAGAACATTCTTCAGTTCACGCAGGTTGCCGGGCCAATCGTACGCCTCGATCGCCTGACGGCCGGCATCGGAGAGTTGCGCACCGTGTGGAAGGAGCCCATTCACGAGTGTCGGGATCTCGGCGCGACGCTCGCGCAGCGGTGCGAGCTCGATGGTCAGCACCTGCAGGCGATAGAAGAGGTCTGGCCGGAAACGACCTGCGGCAACAACGTCGCGGAGCGGGGCGCTGGTCGACGCGATGATGCGTGCGTCGCTGCGCAGCGCCGTGGATCCGCCGACGCGCTGGAAAGTGCCGTCCTCGATCGCCGTCAGAAGTTTCGGCTGCGCTCCTGGCGCAAGCTCGGCGATCTCGTCGAGCAGAAGCGTTCCGCCTCGCGCAACCTCGAGCAATCCGCGCTTCGCCGTACGCGCGTCCGTGAATGCAACTCGCTCGTGGCCGAACAGCTGACTATCGAGGGCGAGCGACGCGCAGCTCAGCACGACAAACGCGCCATCCGAACGGGATGACCGTGCATGTATGCGCCGCGCGACGACGCTCTTGCCTGTGCCCGACTCGCCGAGAATGAGGACTGGAACATCAGCGTTGCGTGCGGCGAGATCGATCAGCTTGTCGAGCGACGGGGGAGCCCAGGCGAACGTTTCGCTGATCGCTTCGGCCTCGCGCTTACGCAAGTAATTGAGCTCGCGTTTGAGACGCGCGCGCTCAGCGGCGCGGCTGACCGCATCGCGCATTACTTCGAGGTCGACAGGCTTCTCGATGAGATCGGTGGCGCCGAGTCGCATCGCTCGCACCGCCGAGCGGATGTCGGCGTGCCCCGTCAGCACGATGACAGCGAGATCAGGATCATCGGCGAGCAGCGTCTTGATCAGGCTGATCCCGTCGCCGTCGGGAAGGCGAAAGTCGACCAGCGCAACGTCGGGCGAGTGGTCGGCCGCCGCGCGCCGGCCGGCGGCCGCAGTGACTGCGACGTGCACGACGTATCCGATCGACGTGAAAAACGCGGCGAGCGCTTCACCGGTCATCGTGTCGTCGTCGACGACGAGCAGCGAGAGACTCACGGATGTGGCGGCAGAACGATGGTCAGCGTCGTGCCGGCGTCCGCGGTGCTGTCGAGCGTGATTGTGCCACCGTGCTCCTCGACGATGCGCCGACAGATCGCAAGCCCGATCCCGATGCCGCCAGGTTTCGTCGAGAAGAACATCTCGAATGCACGCGACAACTGATCGGGGGGCACGACGGGTCCGGCGTTTCGCACGCGACAGCGCCATGCGCCGCCGGCGAGAGTCTCGGTGACGACGGATATCGTCGCCTCATCGGGCGATGCGTCGACGGCGTTGTCGAGCACGTTGACGAAGACCTGCGCGAGCTGGTCGGCATCGAGCGCGACACGGGCGTGCCGCTTCGCGCGTGTTCTCACCAAGCGTAGCGCGCGGCTCTCGATGTGTCCGCGCTCTCGCTCGAGCACGTCGTCCCAGATCGCATCCGGGTCGCCGGCGACGAGGACAGCGGGCAACGGGCGGCTGAATTCGAGGAGGGACGTGACCATGCGATTGAGGCGCTCCACTTCGCGCAGGATTCGTCCGACGTTCTTCTCGACTACCGGATCATCCTTTGCGCGAAAGCGAACCAGCTGCGCAGCAGAGGAGATGCTGAACAGTGGATTGCGCAGCACGTGTGCGACACCGTCCGAGACTTCACGGACTGCATCGAGGCGCTGCTTCTGCTCGACGCGCCGCTCGGGCGCGGTGCTCGTTCCGGGTTCTGGCGATGCCATGCGCGGAACTTACGTGCTTATGCTGGGGAAGCGAGACGGGGTGGCGCCGCGTCCGCAGCCCACCCCGTGAGAACCCGTCCAGCGCTGACTACCGGCGTCTCTTCTTCGCGGACTTCTTTGCTCCGCGCTTCTTCGCGCCGCCCTTTTTCGCCGCCGACTTCTTGGCGCCTTTCTTCGCCCCGCCCTTCCTGGCGGAGGACTTCTTGGCGGTCCCCTTCCTGGCGGAAGACTTCTTGGCGCCGCTCTTCTTCGCCTTACCCGCGCCGCTCGACTTCTTGGCCGATGCTTTCTTGGCGCCGCCCGACTTGGCCGCGGCACCGCTTTGTGACGTGCCGGAGCTACTGGCGCTCGTACCCGCGCGACCAAACGCACCGGCGGTGCTCGGAGCACCCGATCCGGGACGGCTGGCGCCGGCACCGAAGCCGCCTGTGCCGAGCCCACTCGAACCCGGGCGACCCATCCCCCCCGCGCCTGTGGAGGCACCGCTCGATCCACTGCCGACGCCGGTGCCGCCGGGGCGTTGTGCGCCAACACTCTTTGCAGGGCCGCCGCCGCCACCGGCCGGGCGACCAGGGCCGCCGGTGCCCCCACCACCTGGGCGGCCAGGCGCGCCTGGGCGCGTTCCGGCACCACGACCACCTACACCACCGCGGCGACCGAAGAGAGAATCTTCTTCGTCCTCGTCATCGTCCGGCGGAACGACGCCACCGACACCGGCCTCGGCGTCGTCCTCTTCCTCATCTACGTCGTCAGTGCTGTCCCAGAGGCTCTCGCTGTCGTCTTTGTGCAGCGTGCCCCAGCCGCCGTCGTCCTCCTCATCATCGTCGAACGACGAACTGCCGCCGCTGCCGCCGCCGAACCCACCATCTTCGGCATCGTCGTCTCGATCGGAGAACGCGAGATCTTCATTCAACTCGTCACCGCGCGGCATGACCGCCTCCTGGAAAGTGTGGTGCCAGCTCTACAGCGCTGCGACGATGCGGTGCGGCTGGAATCTCCGGCCAGGTTCTCGCCTGAGGATTTTTCGCAGCGCTGCAGGTCGCGTGCCCTTGGGGTCCTCTTAACACAACATGCGGCGATCACGCACCGAAGTGCGCACATGCACATCGCGCGCAATTCCCAATACAACGAGATGTCGCGCGCGTCAAGCGTGAGGCGCGTACGCTCGGCGCACTCACGTGTCGTCAGTCACCGGGAGCGAATGCAGGTGGCGCGACGTCGACGGTGTCGCCGCGCCATTTCCTGGCGAGCCAGCGGCCGAAGTCGTCGAGGTACGTGTAGACGACCGGCACGACGAAGAGCGTAAGGAGCGTGGAGGTGATCAATCCTCCGATCACCGCGCGACCCATCGGTGCGCGCTGCTCAGACCCTTCACCGAGCGCGAGCGCGAGCGGCAGCATGCCGAAGATCATCGCGACGGTGGTCATGATGATCGGGCGCAGTCGCGTACGGGCCGCCGCGAGCAGCGCGTCGCGCCGCGACTTGCCCTTATCGCGTTGCTGGTTCGCGAAGTCGACGAGCAGGATGCCGTTCTTCGTCACGAGACCCATGAGCATGATGATGCCGATCATCGTGAAGACGTTGAGATTGCCGCGCGTCAGGAGAAGCGCAACGCCGACGCCGATGAAGCTGAGCGGAAGCGCGAGCATGATCGCCAGCGGCTGGAAGAACGATCCGAAGAGCGACGCCAGAATCAGGTAAATGAAGACGACGGCGAGCAGGATCGCCTCGAAGACATAGCCTTTCGTCTCGCGAAGATTCTGCACGTCGCCACGGAACACCGTGTGATACCCGGCGGGCAGTCCCATCGAGTCGAGCGCGACCTGTGCGTCAGCGGCGACGTTGCCCATGCTGTACCCGGGCAGCACGCCTGCCGAGATGGAGACCTGGCGCTCGAGGCTACTGCGCTCGATCTGCTGTGGGCCGACGCCGGCCGTCACGCTGGCGACCTGCGACAGCGGTACGAGCACCGGTCTGCCGGAGCGTGGATCGATGTTGTTGCTCGCGACGGGGATCCCACCAACGTCCTGAGCCGAGGTGCGCATCGAGTCGGGATAGACCACGACGACGTCGTGCGAGTAGCCCTGCGGATCCTCCCATTCGGTCGCGCGCGTTCCGGTGAACAACGGCTGCAGCGTCGAAGCAATGGAGCCGATGCCGAGTCCAGCGGCCCACGCCTGCTCGCGGTCGACGCGTACATCGAGCTGGGGGATGTCACCCTCGTCGCTCGATGTCGGCTCAGCGATTCCGGGCACACCTCTAAGAACCTCGAGCACCTGCGTCGCGAGAATCTTGAGTCGCGACGACTCCGGCCCCTGTACGTTGACGGCGATCGGCTGGCGGAAGCCCCCGAAGATGGTCGGCGTGCCGGTGATGTTGGCGCGTGCTCCGGACACCTTCGGCAATTCACTACGCAGCGCGGTCTGGATCTCGAACTGTGACCGCTTGCGCTCGCCCTTCGGCCTGAGCTTCACGTAGATCTGCCCATTGCTCGGCGTTCCGCGGAACCCGCCCCCCACTGACAGATAGGTGAATGCGACCTCGGGCTGTGCGCGAAGGATGCGCGCGATGTCCTGTCCCTTGCCGACGGTATACTCGAGTCGCGAGCCGGGGAGGACGCGGTAGTTCACGTTGAATTCACCGCCGTCGAAGTCGGGGACCCAGGTAAAGCCAAGGCGCGGAACGATGATCATCGAGCCGATGATCGACGCCGCGGCGACGCCGAGGATGGCGAGCCGATGGTCGAGCGACCAACCGAGCCAGTGGGGATAACGTGAGGCCACACGGTCGAACCAGCGATTGAACGCGGAGGCGGCGCGACGGATTGGGCCGCGTTTGGGTGGCGGCTCGTTGTGTTGGGTGTCAGCAGACGCAGCAGTCGACGAACTCGCGCCGTACGCGCTAGCCTCGCTCGGCGTGGCGCGGTGCGCCTGGCTGCCGGCGGTATGCTCGACGTCGGGATCGGTCCAGATGCTGGAGAGCATCGGGTCGAGCGTGAAGGAGACGAAGAGAGAGACCGCCACCGCTGCCGCGACAGTGACGCCAAACTGGAAGAAGATCTTGCCGATCTGCCCGCCCATGAAAGCGACGGGAATGAAGACGGCGATGACGGCGAGCGTCGTCGAGAAGACGGCGAGTCCGATCTCGTCGGTGCCGGCCTTGGCGGCGGCGTAATGATCTTTCCCCATCTCCAGGTGGCGCACGATGTTCTCGCGGACGACGATGGCGTCGTCGATCAGCAGGCCGATCGCCAGCGAGAGCGCGAGCAGCGTCATCGTGTTGATCGTAAAGCCGCAGACCCACATCGCGAAGAACGCCGAGATGATACTGATCGGCAACGCGAGACCGGTGATGACGGTCGAGCGCCAGGAGTTGAGGAAGAAGAAGATGATGAGAATACAGAGGCCGGCGCCCGCGATGAGCTCGTGCTGCACGGAATCAAGGGACGCCTTGATTCGCTGTGAGTCGTCGCGTACAACCCTGAGCGTCATGTCCTCGGGTAGCTGTTTCTCGACGTCGACAATGGCGGCGCGGACGCGCTCGGCGACGTCGACGGTGTTCGATCCGGCGATCTTGAGGACGTCGATCGAGACCGCCGGCGTGTCGTCGTAGAGCGCGGCACTGCGCTGCTCCTCCGTCGCGTCGCGGATCGTGCCGACGTCGGCGACGCGGACGGGAACGCCGCCGCGCACGGCGACGATGATGTCGCCGAACTGCTTCGGCTCGATGATGCGCCCGCTGACGCGGACGAGTCGCTCGCTGGTGCCCTGCCTAACGCGGCCGGCGGGAACCTCCTGGTTCTCTCGGTCGAGGGCGTCCATCACCTGCGGCGGGCTGACGCCGTATGCGCGGAGCGACGACGGATCGAGCTCGACCCGGATCTGACGCGCCGTGCCACCGACGACGTTCACGCCGCCGACGCCGGACACGGCCTCGATGCGCGTGGCGATGACCTCGTTGGCGAGATCGGTCAGCTCGCGGAGCGGGCGCTGGCTGCTCTGCAGCGCGACGGAGAGGATCGGCCGATCGTTAGGGTCGAAGCGCAGGATGATCGGTTCCTGAATGTCCTGCGGGAGCTGCCGGCGGATGCGCGCGACCTTGGCCAGCACGTCCTGCTGTGCTTCGGCGACTTTGACGTCGAGCTCGAGTTGGAGGCGGACGAGCGACGAGCCCTCGAACGAGGTCGAGGTGAGCTCCTTGATGCCCTGGACGGTGTTGAGCGCCTCCTCGATCGGGCGCGACACTTCGCGTTCCATGACTTCCGGAGACGCTCCAGGGTAGGTCGTCTGCACGACGACGATCGGATAGGTGACGTCGGGATACTCGTCGACGGCGAGGCGCCTGTAGGAGACGACGCCGAGGACGATCAGGGCGAGCATCATCATCGTGGCGAAGACCGGCCGCTTGATCGAAACGTCGGAGAGGAACATCGCTATCTCCCGCCAGACGTCTGGCGGCTGGTGTCGCGGGGCTGGCCCTGGGACTCCGTGCCGATCATGACGACTTTCATGCCTCTCCCCAGCGTGCCGACGTTGCCGATGACGACGACGTCGCCCTCGCGCAGTCCTTTCGTGACCTGCGTCAGCGCGAGTGCCAGATCGGTAATGCCCGTTTCGACGATCACCGGCTCGAGCTGCTGGTCGGCGACACGATAGACGGTCGGCGGCCCACCGCCCTGCGACTGGCGAAGCGCGGTCGACGCGATGACGAGTGCGTCGGGAACGGTACGGATGACGATCCGACCGCTGGCAAACGTCCCGCCACGAAGGGCGCCGGATGCGTTAGGCACCTGGACGTAGACTCTGACGGCTCGCGATGCGGGATCGATCGTCGGATTGACGCGGGCGACGCGACCCTCGAAATCGCGGCCGGCGGCCGAAAAGTGCACAGGCTGGCCGACGCGAATGCTGCCCGACTGGGTCGCCGGTACAGCTGCCTGCAGCTCGAGCGTTTCGCTCCTTACGATGGTGAAGAGCGAGGCGCCGCGGGCGACACTCTCGCCGGATTCCACCTGCCGGCTGGAGACTACGCCCGACGCCGGAGCGACGACGCGCGTGTCGCGCTCGCTCGACGACGCGGCGTTCAGGCGGGCGCTCGCCGCGGCGAGGCGTGCCTGCGCGGTGGCCACTGCCTGCTCGGCAATGCGGACGTCGCGTTCGGGAATCGCGCCCGCCTTGAACAGCTCGCGCGACTGGTCGAGGTTCCACTGCGCGGTGGAGAGATCGCCGCGCGACGCCGTCTGATCGGCGACAGCGCTCGCGCGCCCGCTCGTCTGCTCACTGGCCTCGAAGCGCGCGAGGATCTGGCCCTGCGAGACGCGCTCGCCCTCCCGCGCGTAGACGGCGATCAGATCGCCGTCGATGCGCGACCGCACATCGATCGTTTCCAGCGGCTCGAGGCTGCCCGTGACGGCGATGCCCTCCTCGAGCGAGCGTCGCTGTACCCGCTGCACGTCGTTGGCGGAAAGAGTGATCGACGTGCTGCGACGCTGACCGCCGCCCGCACCGCCTGGAGTGGCGGCCTGCGCCGTCCCTCCGTCCTTCCCCTTGTCCGAACAAGCACTGGAGAGGACCAGGAGAACGACGAAGACGGTGCGGTCAGCGCGAAGCAATCGAGTCACGAACATCCGTCGTTGAAGTGGTGCGGAGCGGAATACGCACGGTCGGCGGCAGGGGTATTGGCTTGCCGAGTGACCGCGCGAGCTCCGCGGCAGCGAGATAGAGGTCGAACGCGGCACGCGCTTCATTCGTCTCGGCGGTCAACTGCGCGAGCTGCGCGTCGCTGATGTCAAGTTGTGTTCCCACGCCGCGCGTGAAGCGCAGCGACGCGAGCGTGAAGGTCTCGCGCGCCTCGGCGGCGGTCTGCTGGCGGGCCGCGTAGAACGACCGGGCGCGTATCAATTCCGCCTGAGCGCGCGCGATCTCGAGCGCGACGGTCTGCCGCACGGCCGCGAGCTGCAGGTCGGCGAGGTTCGACTGCGCGCGCGCGAGATCGATGTTGGCCTTCGTGCGCAAGCCGTCGAAGAGATTCCAGCCAATCGAGACGCCCATCGTCAGATCGGAGAAGAAGCCACCGTTCTGCACGCCGTTGTCGACGCGCCCGAAAGTCGTCGGGAAGCCGTTGTCCGGAAAAGCCTGATAGCCGCCGGTGACGAAGGCCGACAAGGTGGGCAGCAGGTCGGCGCGCGCGACGGAGATCGCGTCATGACGGGCAGCGGCATTGAGCTCGGCGGCGCGCACGGAAGGCCTGGCCTCGGCCGCGACCAGCGGATCGATCGTGTCAGGAACGATCGTCGCGACGACGGTCCGAACAGCCGCCGTGTCGATGCGGGTCGTAAGCTGCAGCGGCTGATCGAGCGGCATACGGAGCAGCACCTTCAGCTCGAGGAGCGCGATCGTGCGGTCGCTCTCGGCTTGCAGGACGAGCGGCTCGGCGTTGGCGCGCTCGACGCGAGCGCGAAGCACGTCGTATCTCGCGGCCTGGCCGCCGGTCTGGAGGCGCTGGACCTGTGCGACACGGTCGGACGCGAGCTGCACGTTCGCACGCTGGATGTCGACGAGACGGTCGTTGAGGAGGACGGCCAGGTAAGCGCGCTGCGCCTCGATCGCCGCGGTGGTGCGGGCGTCGGCTTCCACTTGCTGTGCGGCGGCGCGAAGACGACTGGCGGCGCGGATGCCGGAGAATACGCGTCCGCCCTGAAAGAACGGCTGGTTGAAGGTGGCGGCCACCGAGTAGGTGTTCCGCTGGCTGAAGTTGCGTCCCGCGACCTGCGCGCGGGCACTTTTCGGAGCGTAGGTGTAGCCGCTCGCGAGTCGAAGCGACGGGAGGGCGCTCGCGCGCGCGATGTCGAGTTGCGCCTCGGTGATATCGAGCTGGAGAGCGGCGGTCTGTGCGACGTCGGCCTGGCGCACGGCGCGCACGACGGCGTCTTCGATGGAGAGACGAACGGTGTCCGCACGCTGGGCGGCCGCGGTGCAAGGGAGCGCCGCGGCCGCGAGGAGCAGAACGACGCGGACGGACGATAACCGTGAGAATAGCATGTCGGAAATCTACGCACTCTGGAGGGGGAACGTTGGCCAGCAGGCGGCCCGACCGTCAGACAACGGATCGACACGAAACGGTTCACGGCCGCGCACGCTTTTTCGAGCCGCCTCGCCGCCACCACGCGACGGCGCAGGCATCTCATTCCGGGGAAAGACCAACGTAATGCCGGCGGCTCTCGTACACTTCTACAGCCGCACGTCTACTCCCGCAGCTCGCGCCGAACGAAGCCCGAGGAGCTTCCCTCATGGCGTAGACAATCGTCACCGGCTATTACTCTTGAACGGAGTTAGGTTCGCCGCATGACGGTTCACGTGTCCAGATGGCAAGCGCCTTGCTTTGCTTCCGGCCACGGTACAATCTTCGCGTCCGCGGCGTGAACTCTCTACGAGGCTTGCATGTACATCGATCCAAGCGCTGGAAGCATCGCGATTCAAGTCATAGGGGCAGGCCTCGTCGCTGTGCTCAGCACCATGTCGCGCGCCCGCGCTGCCGTGCGGAGTCTATGGGGTCGGCTGCGCGGTAAGTGACCGGCACGGCAGACCCGGGCTCCTTTCGCGATCCCGCGGGATTCGTCTTTCGTCGCGCTGGCACACTTTACCGGCAAGTCAACCAGAGTTACGCGTCGACCTTCGAGCAGCTCGAGAAGGCTGGTTTCCTACGGGCGCTGCAGGACGACGGACTGCTGATCGCTCATGACCGCCTGGGTGCAGAGGCAGCAAGCACGCCAGATGCTTTCGCCGTACTGCAGCCGGACCTGATCCCATTCGTTTCGTATCCATACGAATGGTGTTTCGGTCAACTGAAGGACGCAGCAATCCTGACACTCGAGCTCCAGCGCCGCGCGCTGGATGCCGGATTCATTCTTCGAGACGGCAGCGCGTATAACGTCCAGTTTCGCGGCGGGCGCGCGGTCTTCATCGACACACTGTCGTTCAGCGCCTATCGCAGCGGACAGCCCTGGTATGCGTACGGGCAATTCTGCGAGCATTTCCTCGCCCCGCTCGCCCTCATCGCCCGCTGTGACGTTCGGCTGGCGGCGCTGCAACGCTCGCTGCCCGACGGCATTCCGCTCGACCTTGCGAGCAGGCTGCTCGGCATGCGCAGCTGGGTTCGGCCGGCGCTGCTGCTGCACGTGCACTTGCACGCGGCGGCCCGCAGGCGTTACGCGCGAGACACCGCAGGGCAGCGTGATCGCAGCATGTCGCTTGCCGCTTTGCGTCGCCTGATCGACCATCTTCGTCAGACGGTCGAACGCCTGAACTGGAAGTCCGAACCGTCGGATTGGTCCGACTACGAGTCAGAGCACGGCTACACCCCCGACGCGACACGCGCGAAGCAGCAAGCGTTAGGCGAGATGCTGCAGCACATCCGGCCGCGAATGGTGTGGGATCTCGGTGCCAACACAGGTATCTACAGCGCCGTGGCGGCCAGCTCGGGTGCCCGGGTCGTAGCCATGGACTCCGACCATGCGGCTGTCGAGCGGCACTATCACCGCACGCGCCTGAAAAACGATCTGATTCTGCCGCTCGTGATCGATCTTCGAAATTCCTCGCCATCCCTGGGCTGGGCTCACGCCGAGCGGCAGAGTCTCGCCGAGCGGGGCCCCGCGGATGTCGCTCTCGCACTTGCTCTCATCCACCACCTCGTGCTCGGTGGCGGCATCCCCCTTCCGGCGGTGGCGAAATGGCTGGCTTCCGTGAGTCGCGCGGCAATCGTCGAATTCGTGCCGCCGGACGATCCGCAGGTCCAGAGGCTGCTGGCCGGTCGCCCAGAACGAACGCACGAGTACTCGGAAGTCGAATTTCGCCGCGCCTTCGATGCCTGCTTCACGCTGCGAGAGCGCCGGCCACTCACCGGATCGGGCCGGACGCTGTATGCGTTCGACAGAATGAACGCGAAGGCCTAACGTCGCCGCCGCGTAGCAACGACCCGGTACGTCCGTCCTCCCCATCTGGTAGCAGCGGCAATTCAATGAGCGTTGCAGAGTGACGTTGGCTCGACCCCTGTTGAACACGTGGCGCGCCTGGCGCGACGGACGCCCGGTCTATCCGGCGCTCGCGGCCGTGTATCCGGTGGTGAGCATTGCCGCTGCCAACGCGTTCGATGTCTCGATTGGCGAGGTGGCCATCCTGTCTGCCGCGTTCGCGGTGCTGGGAGTGTTGATCCACATCGCGGTACTGGGCGCGGTTCCACGACGCGTGTCGCCGGGAGCCGCAAGTCTGACGTCGCTCGTCGTCATCGTCTGGACGTTCGACGGCGTCTTGCTGGCAGACCGGGGAATCCGGATCGGGCTTCGATCGCTTCTCGCGATGATCGCCATCTCGATCGTCGCGGCTGGGCTGGTCATCTGGCTGCGGCGCGGCAACCGGCCTTTCCACCGTCTGACGCAACTTGCTCGGACGTTCACGGTGGTGCTACTGGCGTGGACCGCCGTCTCCTTCGTGATGCGACGGCTGTCGATACAACATGCGGTCGCGCGGAGTACGTTCGTCCGTGATCTGACGCAGCCGCTCGCCCAACCCGTACGGGCGCCGCTTCCCGGCCGGCACAGCGTGTACATGCTCGTTCTCGACGGATACGCAAACGCCGCTGTGTTGGCGCGCAGTTATGGCTTCGACAACAGCGTATTTCTGGACTCGCTGCGCAGTCTTGGTTTTACTGTTGCCCGAAATTCGCGGAGCAACTACGGATGGACGCCTCAGTCGTTGGCATCCGTGCTCAATGTGGAGCACGTCGGGGCGATGGAAGACGACCCGGAGGCGCGGGACGCGCCGTGGGACGTACTGTACACCGTCATCCGCCGCAGTCGCGTCCTGTCGGCGTTTTCTCGAGCGGGCTACGCTGTTTACCTGGTGCCGTCCGCGTTCTTTCCAGGCACTCGGAATAGCGAGGTCGCGAGCTCGTATCTGCCGACACGAAGCCGTTCATTGGGAGCACGCTTGGCGCGGTACCCACTGGTCGACGCTGTCTGGCGCACGACGGTGCCCGGCCGTTTGCTCGAAAAGTCGCGCTTGAACATGTCGTTCACGGCGGTCGCTCTGGCACCGTTCGAAGGGATGCGAGAGCTTGCGCCGATCCCTGGCCCAAAGGTCGTCCTGGCGCATTCGCTCCTCACGCACCCGCCGTATGTGTTCAATGCGGACTGTGGGCTTCGGCGGCTCCGATCCGACGGCGAACGTGCCTACCCGGATCAGGTCCGGTGCACGAATCTCGAGGTGCTGCGTACCGTGCGCGAGATCGTACGCGTCGACTCGGCTCCGGTTATCCTGATTTTCGCCGACCATGGAAGCCAAAGTCGCGGCCTTCCCATCGACAAGCCGGCGGAAGCATTCGACGCCGAGCGCGCGCGCGAGAGGTTCGGCGCATTCCGCGCTCAGCTCGTTCCACGCGAGATCGTGATCGCCGACAGCTCGACGCACGTCAACGTCATGCGTCAGATCGTTGGCGGCATGCTAGGCATCGATCTGCCGATGCTGGCCGACAGCTCGTACTGGTCGTCGTTCACGCCGGCCTACCACTTCGTCGCCGTGGATTCGATGCTGCGAGCTACGAACTATGGAGGTCGATGAAGACGAGGGACTTCCGCCTGAGGACGTTCGTCTCGAGCGCTTCGTAGATCCGCGGATCGAGGAGGCG
>Ga0307312_10001048_pt1 | contig 13900 bp, 15 predicted proteins | sample ER_DNA_202_FD_194489 | JGI IMG/M metagenome (GOLD analysis project Ga0307312, IMG submission 194489) | Bulk soil microbial communities from the East River watershed near Crested Butte, Colorado, United States - ER_DNA_202 | ecosystem: Environmental > Terrestrial > Soil > Floodplain | place...
CGAGTACGGCAGCCTTATCGGGGTCCCGATCGAGAAGCCGGTTGCGGTCACGGCCTAGAGCATTCCCGGACTGCAGGAGAGCGGGTCGGACTGACAAGGTCCGGCCCGCTTCTTCGTTACACGCCCGTGATTACCGCGGGCCACGGCCGAACTTGGTCATCGTCTCGATCAGCCGATCGTGAGGGATCGCGTGTGCCGTGATCCCGTCGCGGCCGGTCATCGTCTCCGCGGCAACGAGGGCGTTGAGGATCGCCTCCTCGGTGGCCTCGATGACGCCCTCGAACAGGGCGCTGATGACGTGGTCGTTGACCGCCCTGACGTCGACGGCAAGGCGCGGATCGGCAGCGAACGAGATGCCCGGCAACCCGCGGTTGCCGGTCGCGAAGCACAGGAAGATATCGCCGCTCGAGTTGGCGCCCGTTCCGCCCATCCGGGCGATCCCGAGGCCCGCTCGCTGGGCAAGCCGCTCGCACTGGTGCGGCAGGAGCGGAGCGTCCGTGGCGACGATGACGATGATCGAGCCGGAGCCGGCCACGGGTCGGTCGGCGGGACCGTCGTCATCCTCGGGCCGATACGGGCTCGGGACCTCCGTCACCGGAATCGCCTCGCCGACCGGGACGCCGTCGACGCGAAGAAGATCCCGTCGGCCGTAGTTGGCCTGGACGAGCACGCCGACCGTCCAGCCGCCGAACGCAGCCGGCACGACCCTCGACGCCGTCCCGATCCCGCCCTTGAACTCGTGACAGACCATTCCTGTGCCGCCACCGAAGTTGCCCTCCTCGACCGCTCCGTCATGGGCGGCCGCGAGCGCCTCGTCGACGTGGTCCATCGTGACGTGGAAACCGTCCGTGTCATTGAGCAGGCCGTCCCAGGTCTCGGCGGCGACGGTCAACGACCAGAACGAACCCCCTTTCGGGTGGGCCCGGACGCCGGCGCGGATCATCCCGTCGTGGACGATGCCGATGCTGTGGGTGTTCGTGATCCCGATCGGACCAGAGAGCACCCCCGCCTCGCGGATCCATTCGAGACCGGTCATCTCGCCGTTGCCGTTCAGTCGATGGCTGCCGGCGTAGACCGAGTCAGTGAAGACGTCGCCGTCGTGCGGCATGATCATCGTCACGCCGGTCCGCACGGGACCCTGTCCCACGACCAGTGGCCCATTGCCCCGGATGATGGTGGCGTGACCGACCCGGACACCCGCAACGTCTGTGATCGCGTTGGCCGGCCCCGGCTGTCCCTTACCGATGACGATGCCGAGATCCCGCGCTCTGACCAACTGCGTCCTCCTTCGCCCCGGAACGATCCGTCGCCTCGAATGGGCCCGGCGCCTATCATCGCGCCGTGATCCGAACCACGAGCGGTCGTTCCATTCCGGGCGCCGCCGTCACCCTTCCCACCGGCAACCGCGACAGCAGCGTCAGAATCGAAGCCCTCCCGGACGTGGCATCGGCGAGGGCGATCGATGTCGCCGAAGCCTTCCGCGACGTGCCCGGGCTGGCGTTGCTCGAGAGCGCCCGACCCGGCCGAAACGCCCGCTGGACGTACCTGACGGCCGATCCGGTCGCGGTCCTCGAAGCGCCATCGCCGGGCGGCGATCCCTTCGCGGTCGCCCGCCGCTTGCTCGCCCGACTCGATGGTGGGGAGGCGTCGCCGCCGGTCGAGCCCGAGCAGCCGCCCGCGGCTCGCGACGTGCCACCGTTCATCGGCGGTCTCGTCGGGTATCTCGCCTACGATCTCGGGCACGAGCTCGAGCGGTTGCCGACGCTTGCGCGGGACGACCAAGACCTGCCCCGGCTCCATCTCGCGCTCCACGATTGGGTCGTCGCCTGGGATCGACGCACGGGCGCGGCCTGGCTCGCCGGCCGGGCGACCGACGGTGACGCAGCCCGACTGGACCGACGATTGGCCGCGAACGGATCCACCGACCGCGACCGACGACGACGCGGCCCGAGGCCGCCGACTCCGCGACCCTCGAGTTCACTTCGAGTCTCGACCGAGCGGCGTACGAAGCGGGCGTCGAGCGGGTCCGGGCGCTGATCGCCCGCGGCGACATCTACCAGGCCAACCTCACCCGGCGCCTGGCCGCGCCGTTCCGGGGCGATCCATGGCCGCTGTACCGGCGGCTGCGGACCGGCGATCCGTCGCTCTTCTCGGCGTATGTCGATCTCGGTTACGGCCGGGCGATCCTGTCGGCCTCGCCGGAACCGTTCCTGTCGGTCGATCGGTCGGGCATGGTTGCATCCGACCCCATCAAGGGCACCCGGGCCCGCGGTCGGACGCGTGAGGAGGATCGGGCGCTCGCTGCGGCCCTTCTCGGCAGCGCCAAGGACCGCGCCGAGAACGTCATGATCGTCGACGTCCTGCGCAACGATCTCGGGCGGGTCTGCGTCCCGGGCTCCGTCCGCGTGCCGCGGCTGTGCCGGCTCGAACGAACGGCCGCGGTCCAGCACCTCGTTTCGACCGTCACCGGCCAGCTCGCGCCCGGGCGCGATGCCTTCGATCTGCTCGCGGCGTCGTTTCCGGGTGGTTCGATCACCGGCGCACCGAAGATCCGGGCGATGGAGATCCTCGAGGAGCTGGAGCCCGTCCGACGCGGGCCTTATACCGGCGCTCTCGGATGGTGGGGACCGGACGGGGCGATGGCAACGTCGATCCTTATCCGGACCTTCGTCGCCGACGGCCGCCGCCTGACCCTCCACGTCGGCGGCGGGATCACGTATCGAAGCGACCCCGCCGAGGAATGGGACGAGACCGTCGCGAAAGCCGCGGGGCCGCTTGGCGCGATCGGCGGGCGCGAAGTCCCGGCGTCGGGGGAGTGACCGTTCCGTCGCCCGGTCACGTCTGGGTCGACGGGCGGCTGCTGGCCGCCGACGAGCCCCATCTCTCGGCATTCGATCGCGGCTTCCAGCTCGGCGACGGGGTGTTCGAGACGCTCCGTGCGCGAGCCGGCCGGCCGACCGAGCTGCCGGAGCACGTCGCCCGCCTCGGCCGATCCGCAGCCGGCCTGACGATCCCGCTCCCCGACGATGTCGAACGCCGGTTGACCGAAGCGATCGCCGCCCTCCTCGCGGCCGAAGGCCTCGACGGGCCCAATGGTGACGCCAGCATTCGCATCACCGTCTCGCGCGGGACGTTCTTCGGCCGTGGACTGCTCCCACCCGACGAGCACCCGGCGCCGACCGTCGTCGTCCAGGCGTGGCCCGTGTCGCCCGTTCCCGCCGGCCACCTCGAGGAAGGTCTCCACCTCGTCCCGAGTGCCGTGCGCCGCGACCCCGAGAACCCGCTCGTCGGGCTGAAGACGACGTCGCGCGCGGATTACGTATTCGCCCGTGTGGAGGCCCGCGAGGCGGGCGCCGACGACGCCATCTTCCTGACGACCGACGGCTTCCTGTCGGAGGCGACATCGGCCAACTTGTTCGTCGTCCGAGGCGACGAGCTCGCGACGCCGTCGCTCGCCTGCGCAATCCTGCCCGGCACGACGCGCGACTGGATCCTCCGCTGGGCCGATGGCGCCGGCCTGCGGACGTCGGAGACCTGGCTCACGACCCGGGATCTCGCCGAGGCCGACGAGGCGTTCCTCTCGAGCAGCGTCGCCGGAATCCTGCCGGTGACGCGTTTCGCAGCCCAACCGATCGGGGACGGGCGTCCGGGCCCGTGGTCTCTCCGCGCTCGAGCCGACCGCGAGGCATACATACTTGGAGGAAGCTGAGGGGAGGTCCAGGAACATGGAATCGCCGGCAGGGTCGACCTGGCTGCGCCGCAACGGGATCTTCTTGCTGTTGATCGCAGTCATCACGGTCGCCGGCCTGATTCTTGTCGCCCGGGTCCAGCCGACGATCCGGAACGGGCTTGCCCATTCGGCAGAAGGAGCGATCTCGATCGAGACGACCGACTGGACATATGGGGTGCCTCTCGACGGAATCACATGGGTCGATTCAGCCAACAGCTGGCACGAAGGTGGTCGGCCTGACTGCCTGCCACCCGCGACCGACACGATCTCCGTTCGGTTCGCATCAGTCGAAGTCACAGTCGAGAAGCAGACCTGGCGGCCGGTCGTCTGGGTCGATTGCCGCGCTACGCCATGACACTGGAATTGAGACTCCTCCTGTGACGAGAGATGAACTCATCGCCCGGACCACGCAGCTCGTTGCCGAGGGCGATCGGCTGCAGCTGGATCCCAGCCTGCGCGGGCTTCAGACGTGGCTTCAGCTCAGCGACGACCTCCTCGTGGCGGCCTGGGGATCGATGGATCGCTACCACCTCTCGTGGCTCATGGTCGGCAAGCCGAAGCAGATCGTCCGCGGCCGGCCGATGACGCCCGACGAGGAGTCGGCCTACGTCCGCGAGGTGGCCGACGCCAAGACGGCGGCCCTCCGAATGAGCCTCGACGCGGTCGAGCGGCAGGGAATGCCGTTCGTCGGCGAGGAGCGCGGGATGGCGCCGGGGCAGGGAATGGGCACCTTGCCACGGGAGCGCGGCCCATGACGGCGCGTCCCACGGACGCGGCCACGGACGCGGCTTCGACCCTGGCCGTCGGCGGCGAGCGACAGGTGCCGATCCCCGACGCAATTGCCCGCGATTACATCCTCCTCGGCCTCCGGCTCGACCAGCACATACCCGGTCTCGTCGATGCCTATTTCGGGCCGGCCGATCTCAAGGCGCAGGTCGACATGGAGCAGCTCCGCCCGCCCGCTCGCCTGGCCGACGAGGCCGACGCCCTCCTGGCGCGGTTGCCCAGCGATGTCGCCGACGCTCAACGCCGCGACTGGGTCGCGGCCCAGCTCGTCGCACTGCGAACCCACGCGTCGGGTCTGGCCGGCGGCGAGCTTCCATACCTCGATCAAGTGACGCAATCGTTCGCCTGGACGCCCGCCCGCCGCGATGACGCGATCTTCGACGCGGCGGCCGCCGAGCTTGACGACCTCCTGCCGGGACGAGAGCCTCTGGCGGACCGACTTGCGGCATGGGACGCGCGGTTCGAAATCGCCGTCGATCGCTTGCCCGATGTTGTCGACTGGCTTGTCGATCGGTTTCGGTCGACCGCCGCGAACCTCTTCGGGCTGCCGACGGGCGAAGACCTTCGGGTGAGGCTAGTGACGGACCAGCCGTGGTCCGGCTACAACTGGTACGACGGCGGGCTGCGATCGCGGGTCGACATCAACACGGACCTCCCGGTTCGCGCAGCGGATCTCGTCGACACGATCGCCCACGAAGCCTACCCGGGTCATCACCTCGAGCATGCTTGGAAGGAGGCCGACCTTGTCGCGCGGCAGCGACGTCTCGAGGCGAGCATCGTCTTCCTGAACACCCCCGAGTGCCTCATCAGCGAGGGTCTGGCCGTCCTCGGGGTCGAGTTCGCCGCACCGCCGGCCGAGATGGTCGACATCCTCGTCGAGGTGTTCGAGCGCGCCGGTCTGCCGATCGCGGCGGACCTGGAAGAAGCCCGCGAAGCCGCGGAGCGGACGGTGGCAATGGTGGGACTCCGCCGGCGCTTGGCCGAATCGCGCGTCAACGCAGCACTCATCCGCCACGCCGACGGGGCCTCGCACGACGAGACGCTTGCCTATATCCAGCGCGTCGGTCGGTATCCCCCGCGGCTTGCCCAGAAGATCGTCGAGTTCATCGAGCAGCCGCTTTCGCGAACCTACATCTTCGTCTACCACGAAGGCGAGGCACTGCTTCGTCGCTGGCTCGAGGTCGTTCCGGCGGAGGAGCGCCCGGCCCGGTTCGGGCGCCTCCTCCACGAACAGCTGACGCCGAGCGCCGTCGTCGCTGAGCTGGCTGCGGCCGATTCAACGCCCACGGCGGCCGATGTCGCACCACCTGCAGCCCCAGCCGGGCCCTCCGCCGGACCTTGGTCGAGATCAGGCGACGATCAGCGTGTCGACAGGACTCCGCCCGACGGCGACAGCTCCTCGACAGCGCCATCGGACCGACCGGCGGCCGGTGCCTGAGGGCGGCCGAGAGCGACGATCGCAAAGCCCGAGATGGCGCCCGCCAGGACCGCGAGCGAGATCACTGCGATGAGCGGCAGTCCTTCCGGAGCCGACGCCGGAGCGGCAGGAGAAGCCGCCAGCTCGGTGACCTTCTTGTCGAGCGCGTCGCGCTGCGACTGGAGGACGACGATCTGCGTCGACAGCTTCACCATCTCACCCCGAAGCTCGTCCGCCTGGGCCGACAGCCGGGCCTCATAGTCGGTCCTGATTTCGGCCCTCACCCGCTCGACGGTGGCCAGCATTTGTGCGGTGTCGACCGCCGGCAGCTTGCCGTTCGCTGTCGCGACGACCAGCGGTTGGGGGGTGGTCTCGACGATGAGCTCGTTCAGCTCGACCTGCCACGTCCAGGAGCCGGCGCTCGGCAGTGTCACCGTCGCGACGAAGTGACCGTCGGCGCCCTGATTGGTTGCCTTGGCCTCCACTCGCGCCCCGGTGGTCGTGTTGATCCCGACGAAGGTCGCGCCGACCCACCCGGCGGGTGTCACCCCGTGCTGCAGAACGGTGAAGCCGAACGTGAACTTCTCGCCGGCATTGGGTTGGGGCGGGTTCGTCGAATCGGCAACGATCGTTGCCCAGCCGCCCGCTTGTGCGCTGGTCAGCGTCAGGCCAAGAAGAAGAAGGGCAGCTGCCAGCGCCCGAGACAGTCGATTCGGCATGGCCGTGCTCCCGTGCAGGTGGTCTCGATGACCCTCCTACACCGGCCGGCGTTTGTCGGTTCCGCGCGCCCGGGTTGCGGGACGGGCTGCCCGCAGGGACAGCCCACCGGGATCGACCCTAGTTGACGAGCTTGACCGACGATGTCAGCGAGCCGCGATCGACCCGGTCGGCATAACAGGTGATGCCCCGATCGCCGTGCTTCCAACCGTCGGCAGTGGGCAGGTAGAAACCTAGGTCGAGGACCAGGTCGTTCTCGAAGTTCTTGCCGGTATAGGTCGACCAGGCAGGGACGCAGTTCAGTCGCACCCATGACTCGACGACCGGATCCGCCGGATACGCATCGTTGGCGCCGGTCATGTTGCCGACGAACACGACCTCGGCGTTGTGGGCCTCGGTGCACGGGTGGTGCTGGACGTCCTTGATCTCCTCGGCCGCCGCCGGACTGTCGAAGCAGTCGCCCACCTTGAGCTCGGCGGCGTTGCTCGACAAGCGGTCTCGAAAGATGAGTGCGCCACCCCCGATCACGGCGACGATCAGGAGCCTGATGCCCCAGCCCATGACAAAACGGCTCATTGTGTTTGGGTCCCCTTGCCTTCCCTCGTCGACGGTCCATGGTTCCCGGGCCGCCGTTCGGGCATGGTAGGGGCCGCGGCGGCCGGCTCCCACAGTACTTTTGGCCGGGACCGCTGTTGCCCGGGCCTGCATTCCCTGGAGCTAGGCGAGCCGGCGCACGAAAACGACGCGATCCTCGCCCGGGCCGTCGTAATCGGGGAACGCGGTGGTCCCGTAGATGTTCTGGCTGCCCGGCACGTCCAGCGGCCGAAAGCCCATGGCGAGGTGGAAACCGACCGACACGCGGTTGCCCGGCCATGTGATGGCCCGCACCTCGCGCACGCCGCGGGCCGCGACGTCGCCGATGAACCGTTCGTACAGCAACCGTCCGAGACCGCGCTTGCGAAGGTTCGGGTTCGTCGCAATCAGCTTGACGTAGCCGACCGTCGGATCCTCGGGGCTGATGAAGCCGACCAGGAAACCCGCCGGTCTCCCATCGGGGAGCTCGGCCAGCCAGGAGGTGCCGGCGAAGTGCTGGAACCAGAGACGCTGGAACAACGGCTGCATCCGACGGCCGCCCCACCACTCGTCCACCACGGCGACGAGGGCCGGATAGTCGGATTCCGTTGGTCGGCGGAAGCCTAGATCGACCGGCGCGTCGTCGGGTGGCATCAGCGACTGGTGACTGCCGCGCTCGCCGCGGCGAGGAGCAGCTGCAGGGGCGCAAGCGGACCTTCGACGTCGGCGAGATAAGTGAGCGGATCGAGGACGCCGCCCTCCACCCGGGAGAAGAGCCACACGCCGAGCAGCCCGACCACGACCGATCCCACTGCCAGCCCGACGGCCACGGCCGTCCTCGGCCGGAGCGTCGAGCCGAGGACGATCCCGATCACGACCGACACGACCAGGAGTCCCCCGGTCATCGATAGCGGTCCACCCAGGAAGGCAATCGCCGCCGCGCCGGCGACGGCAAAGCCGAGGGCCCGCGCCGCCGCGCCGCGTACGCCCGCTTCGGGCGCCCCTTCACGCGCATAGCGGTCCGATGGAGGGCGTTCGAGACGGGTCGGTTGCCTCGCCGGGCGGTCGCCTGGCTCGACGTCGGCGATCGGCCGGTCGCCGGGCTCGACGTCGCCGGTCCCGCGCTCGCCCGGCTCGATGTCGGTCGGATCGTCCATCGCCGCCATCGTATCGGGTCACCGTGGTTCAGCCAGCTCCTCGCGCAGGCTCGCTCTGCGCGCGAGCCTCGCTCCGCACGTTAGACTTCGGCATCGTGAGCCACCCGTCCCTCGGCCTGCCACCGCCCGATCGAACCGCCGGCCTTCCCGCCGCGGCGGCTCGCATCGAAGCCGCCCGTGCCCGGCTGGCCGCCCGGGCCCTCGAGATCGCATTGGCGAACGACCCCACCATGCGCGATCGCTACGACGAGCTAGGGCTGCGACGGCTGTTGCGCGATGCGGAGACGCTCCTCGAGCGGGTGGTCGTCTGCATCGAGTCGGCCGACACCGAGCCACTCCGCTCGTTCGCCGATTGGGTTGCGCCCGTCTACCGCCGTCGATCGGTCCCGATGGACGATCTCATCCAGCTGGCCGAGGGCCTGCGAGCGTCCGCCGCGACGGTCCTGGCGGGCCCGGAGGTTGCAGCGCTCGACGCCGCCATCGACGCCGCGATCGAGCGGTTCCGCTGGAACCGGCGGATCGCCGGCGACGCGCGGAAGCGGAACCGGATCCTCCAGGCGATCTACAAGGGCGCCTGAATGACGATCAAGTGGGTCAAGGTCGATCCGCTCGTGATGAACGGCGAGCCCTTCTGCTACGGCACCCGGCTGACCGTCCGCCAGCTGCTCGAGCTCCGCCGCAACGGGTTCGGCCTGACCGAGCTCATCAAGGATCACCCGGAGCTGCGGACCGTTGGCATCGCCGCTGCCTACACCTACGCCGCCGATAATCGCGACCGGTACGCCGAGTTCTTCGACGCCGACGGCTCTCTCGCGGGCCCGGGTTACTCGGTGGACGAGGCGGCCGGATTGCCGGCGCAGTATCGGTTGCCGGGCGTGGTGGTGAAGGATCGGCCGCCTGCCGCGAGCGGTTAAGGGCGGAGCCGAGCGGATAGCGCCGATGGGCTCGAACGGGGCTGGTGATACGATCGAAGGCACGCACCCGGAGCCCCTGATGACCGATACCAAGATCGACACCACCGACCCGACAACCTCGACGGTGGCCACTGCCGCCGCCGATTCGACCGGTGCGGCCGATTCGACCGCGCCCGCATTCGACGCCGAGCGGCGCGCCACCGAGCTTGCGATCCTCGACGCCCTCCGGGCCGTGGTCGACCCCGAGATCGGGATGAACGTCGTCGAGCTCGCCCTGATCAAGCAGATCCTGCTCGGCACTGACGAGACCGAGATCAAGATGATCCTGACGACCCCGTTCTGCCCCTACGCCGGATCGATGATCCAGCAGGTCAAGGAGCAGGCCGAATCGGTCGTCGAGCATGACGTCAAGGTGACCCTGCTGGCCGAGCGCTGGGACCCGCGCGACGCGGGTCTCATGTGGTGACCGGCGCACGAGGCGCATAGGAGAAATCTCGAACATGCAGAACCGAACTCTCCCGTCACAGCTCGGCGTCCGGCCGGCGCCGGAGCTTGCGAACCGCTTCCTCGTCCAGTCGTTCGGCTGGATGTTTGCGGGACTGCTGTTGACCACAGCGATCGCGACGGTCGTCGCGACGAACGAAACGCTGATCGACACGGTCGCCCGGTCCTGGCTCCTCTTCGTCTTCGCCCAGCTCGGGCTCGGCATCGGCATCCAGGTGCTCATGCCGCGGCTGTCGGCGACGCTCGGGCTCGGGCTGTTCTTCGTCTTCGCGGCGACCATGGGCGTGACCGTCGGCGTGATCGTGTCGCTCTACAAGACCGAGTCGGTCATCACGTCGTTCTTCGGGGCGTCGGCGATGTTCGGCGCGGCGGCCATCTACGGTGCGACGACGAAGCGCAGCCTCAACTCGATCGGTGGCTTCCTGTTCATGGGGATGATCGGCCTGCTAGTGGCGTCGGTCGTCAACATCTGGCTCGGGAGCAGCGCCTTCGGCTGGATCATCGCCCTGATCGGCGTTGTGGTCTTCACGGTCTACACGGCCTACGACGTCCAGAAGATCTCGTACGGCGACTACGCCGCGTCGCTCGGCTCGGTCGAGAAGGCGTCGGTCCTCGGTGCGATCCACCTGTACATCAACTTCGTCAACATCTTCCTGTTCCTGCTCCGGCTCACCGGCGGTCGCCGCTAGCGCTCCTCAGCGCCGGGTGACCGGCGTGGTCGTGGCGGTCGGCCGCTTTCGCCGGGCCGGGCGCGCTCGGATCGCGGGCGAAGGCGATGATCCCGCGGAGGCCGATGGGCCCGCCGAGGGCGCCACTCCGGGGGCAGCGATCGCCGCACCGGCTCTGTTCGCCGCGAGCATCGGCACGAGCTCGTCGGCCGGCATCGGTCGGGCGTAGAGGTAGCCCTGGCCGCGGTCGCACCCGAGCAGACGCAGCCGATCGAGCTGGGCGACCGTCTCGATCCCCTCCGCGACGACCTCGATGCCGAGCCCGTGGGCCAGCGCGATGACGGCCTCGACGATCGGCAGGTTCGCATCGTCGTCGTCGAGCCCGTTCACGAACGAGCGGTCGATCTTGATCGTGTCGAGCGGAAGGTGCTTGAGGTACGCCAGCGAGGAGTAGCCGGTCCCGAAGTCGTCGAGGACGAGCTTGACGCCGAGCTCCCGCAGGGCCCGCAGCGCGCGGGTGCCGGCTTCCGACTGGTCCATGAGGACCGTCTCGGTGATCTCCAGCTCCAGGAGGCGAGCAGGCAGGCCCGTTTCCGCCAGGATCGCGGCGATCTGCTCGACGAGATCCGGCTGGGTGAACTGGCGGGCAGACAGGTTGACGCTCATGACGAGCTGCGTGTCGGGCATCTCGTCGTGCCAGGCGCGGGCCTGGCGGCAGGCCGTCTCGAGGACCCAGCGCCCGAGCGGGGTGATGAGACCGGTTTCTTCCGCGAGCGGGATGAATGACAGCGGTGGCACCAGGCCGCGCGTCGGGTGCTGCCACCGGACGAGAGCCTCGAGGCCAACGATCCGATCGGATCCAAGATCGATGAGGGGCTGGTAGTGGAGACGCAGCTCGCCGCCCGCGATCGCCCGCCGAAGGTCGTCTTCGAGCTCCACCCGTTCGAGCGTCGCCGTGCTCATCGCGGGCTCGAAGAACGTGTATCGGGCGCCCGCGTCGCGCTTCGCCTGGACGAGGGCGATCTCGGCCTCGCGGAACAGGTCGTCGGGTGTCGCACGGCCGGGTCGAGCGAGAGCGATCCCGATGCTCGCGTTGATGAACCAATCCCGGCCGCCCAGGCTGAACGGCACCCGCAGCTCCTCGAGGATCCGGGCGGCGACCGCATCGGCCATGTCGGGCCCCTCGATGCCGTCGAGGATCACCCCGAACTCGTCGCCACCGAAGCGAGCGACCGTGTCACCCGGGCGGAGGCAGCTCGTCATTCGCTCGCCGACGGCCACGAGGAGCCGATCGCCGACGGCATGGCCGAGCGTCTCGTTGATGATCTTGAACCGGTCGAGATCGAGCAGGAGCAGGGCGATCGGATCGTCCTCACCCTCCCTGGTCCACGACAGCGAATGGCGGACGCGGTCGGTCAGAAGCTCGCGGTTTGGCAGGCCGGTGATCGGGTCGTATAGCGCGCCACGCTGGGCGACCTCGACGAGGCGGGCGTTCTCCAGGGCGATCGACGCCAGCTGGGCGAACCGGGTGAGGGCCGCGATCTCACGCTCTCCGAAGGTCCGCTCACGCGATCCTGAGCCGAGGCCGAGTACGCCGACCACCCGTGAACCTGTCGTCAAGGGCACACCGACGACCGCCCCGAACTTCTCGCGGGGCATGTCCGGCGCGCGATCGATCCATGCGTCGTAGTCGTCGATCGAGATCGCCCGACCCTCTCGCTGGACCAGGCCACCGAGGCCCTGGTCCACCGGCAGCCGATAGCCGAGCAGCTCGTCGAAGATGCCGATGCCGTGTCGAACGACGAGGGTCTGCTCGTCCGGCTCGAGGAGATAGATGAAGCCGTGCGGCGTCCCGACCATCGCGCAGGCGCGGGAGATGATCGTCTGGAGAAGCTGGTCCGAGTCGCGGCGGTCCATCAGGGCGATGGCGGTTTCGTCGAGCGCCGCGAGGAACGGGTCCTGGTGGCCGGCGGTGCCGTCGTCGCGGCTGGACGACGGCTTGGCAAGGTAGAGGGACTGGTCGGCGATGGCGACGAGCTCGTCCTTCGTCAATCCATCGGCGGGAAAGCAGGCGACGCCAACCGACACCGTCACCCGTGGGCCCGTCCGGCCGGGAAGTTGGGCGACATTCTGGCGGATCCGCTCGGCGATCTCGTATGCCTCGATCCGGTTCGCGCCGGGCAGGATGACGGCGAACTCGTCTCCGCCATACCGGTAGACCGCGTCATCGCCGCGCGTAGCCGCTCGCATCGCACCGGCGACCCCGACGAGCAGCGCGTCGCCGGCCGGATGGCCACAGCTGTCGTTGAAGGCCTTGAACGAGTCAAGATCGAGCATGAGGAGCGAGACGCTCGCGCCACCGAGAGCCGCAACGGCCTCCCCGAGCTCGCGCTGGAACGATCCGTGATTCCGAAGGCCGGTGAGGGCGTCATGCTCTGCCCGGACCTTGATCGCGCCGTGCGCCTCGGCGTTCCCTAGGGCGATCGACGCCTGGCCGGCGAACAGCTTCGTCAGCTCGAACTCGTTCCGGCTGAAATACGCGTTGTCGCCCATCCGCCCGATGTTCAGCGTCCCGATCACCTCGCCTCCGACGAGCAGCGGGACGACGATCATCGATTCGGGCTCGAATGGCGTGCCCGGGATCTGGACAGACCGCGGGTCGAGGTGGGCGTCGTTCACGAGGCTCGCCTCGCGATGCTCGATGACCCAGCCGGTGATCCCGACACCGATCGGCCCGACGTAATCGAGAATGACCTCGGCAAACCGATCGCGGGCGACGACCGCGCGGCGGACGCCGGCGTCCTGATCGCAGCGGTAGACGGTCAGGGTGTCATAGGGAACGATCGTCTTGAGCGAGTCGGCGATCATCTCGAGGACGCCCTTCGGGTCGAGCGTCGAGAGAAGGCGCTCGTTGACCTCGAGGAGACGGCGCTGGCTGGCGAGCTGGTGCTCCAGCTCGCGCTGCTGTCGATCGAGGAGCTCGAGATGCTCGGCGTTCACGATCGCCTGTGCGGCGAAGCCGGCGAAGATTGTCAGCGTCGCCTCATCGTCAGGGCCGAACCGATCGCGCCCCTCGGCCGAGACGACGATGACCCCGTGGGCGCGATCCTCGAAGCTCATCGGTACGACGAGCATGGATTCGGGGACCTCCGAGGGGTGGACGCGACGGCTGCGCGGATCGGCGTCTGCGTCGGGCGACAGGATCGTCTGGTTGTGTTGGGCCACCCAGCCAGTCAGTCCGTCGCCGACAGGCATCCGCAGCTTGTCGAGGCTGGGGTTCGGATCGCCGCCGAACGTGCCCTTGAAAGCGATCGGCTCACACATCTGGGTGGCGGCGTCGACCCGGTAGACGCGGATCGTGTCGTGCTTGATGAGGCTGTCGGTGCCCTCCACGATGACGGCGGCGATGCCATCCAGATCACGGATCCGGTTGA
>Ga0307312_10001053_pt1 | contig 13875 bp, 13 predicted proteins | sample ER_DNA_202_FD_194489 | JGI IMG/M metagenome (GOLD analysis project Ga0307312, IMG submission 194489) | Bulk soil microbial communities from the East River watershed near Crested Butte, Colorado, United States - ER_DNA_202 | ecosystem: Environmental > Terrestrial > Soil > Floodplain | place...
GCCGGCGATGCGCGGCGAGCTGTTGTGGTCGATCTCGACGATAAAATCGTAGAGATGATCGTCGCGCTTGAGCCGGTCACCGCCCTGGTCGCGATCCCGTCGCACCGGCTGATTGTAGTGGCGGCTCTGAGGATCTTCGCACCAGGCGTCTTCGGGCCGGATGGCGCGAACCGGCAAGAAAGTACGCGGCCTCGGATGGCGGTCGGCGCGCCACCACAACTGCCGGGGCCGGAAGATGCCTCTCGGGGTGCCGCCATCGCCTTCACGCTTGTTGGCCCTGATGCCGCCGCGCCCAAGGGCGACCGGGACCGTTTGCCCGCCCGCGGTGAGCCAGCCGCGGCGCGGATCGCCGGCAGAGCGCCCAATCCTGATCGCGGAAAACGGCCGATCACGCGGACTTGTTTGACAAGTGATTGAAATAATGGAACTTCCCCTGCGAATCGCAGAGCCCCTTGTTGCCCGATCGACGGCAGGTCTCTAATTCACGCCTGTTCGGGACATTCATCTGAATGCCCGCGATTTCTGGAGTAGAGTGAATTTCGGCTTGTGAATCAGTAACAGTTCCCTACCTCATACGAATCAAGACCTGACGTACCCTGACTTTACCCTATCAAGACGCGGCTACAGGCGCCTCCGCTTACCCCCGCCGCCCAAGAGGATTGTACCCATGGCGAATGCCCGCAAGATCCTGATCGTGGATGACGATACCGATCTGCGCGATACGCTGGTGGAGCAATTGTCGCTGCACGACGAGTTCGAAGCCTCCGCCGTCGATACCGGCGCCAAAGGCGCCAGCGCCGCCAAAGCCAACGCTCCCGATCTGGTGCTGATGGATGTCGGACTACCGGACACCGACGGCCGCGAAGTCGTGCGCTCCCTGCGCAAGGGCGGCTTCAAGGCGCCAATCATCATGCTCACCGGCCACGATACCGATTCCGACACCATTCTCGGGCTCGAATCCGGCGCCAATGACTATGTGGCAAAACCGTTTCGGTTTGCGGTGCTGCTGGCGCGAATCCGGGCGCAGCTCCGCCAGCATGAAGCCAGTGAAGACGCGGTGTTTTCGGTCGGTCCTTACAGTTTCCGGCCGGGCTCCAAGATGCTGACCGGCGCCAACGCCCGGAAAGTGCGGCTGACCGAGAAGGAAACCGCGATCCTGCGGTTCCTGTATCGCGCCGGCCAGCTGCCGGTATCGCGCGAAACGCTGTTGCAGGAAGTGTGGGGCTATAATTCAGGCGTCACCACCCATACCCTGGAAACCCACATCTATCGGCTGCGTCAGAAGATCGAGAAGGATGCCGCCAACCCCGAGATACTGGTGACGGAAGCCGGTGGCTACAAGCTGGTGCCGTGATACGATTCGCGGCAACGATTCGTGATGCCGCCGTAATGGCGCAACCGGCCCTGCATGTCGATCGAAGATGATGTTGCCCTGCTCGAACGCGTCCCGACATTGCGCCTGTTGGGGATGACCGCTCTGCGTATGCTCGCGATCGGCTCCGAGCAGCGCGATTTCGCGCAAGGCGATCTGCTCTTCAAGGCAGGCGACGATGCCGACGCCGGATATGTTGTTCAGCGCGGCGCGTTTCGGATCGAGGACGGCGCCGGCGCCGAAATTGTCGCCGGTCCGGGCGCGTTGATCGGCGAACTCGCGCTGGTGGCCGTCATGAAGCGGCCGTCGACCGCGACCGCGCTGGAAAATTCCTCGGTGATCCGCGTCGCGCGCAGCCTGTTTCAGCGCGTGCTGGAAAGCGATCCCGCTGCGGCGCGCCGGCTGCGCGATGAATTCGCCAACCGCACCAGCCAGATCGCCAGCGATATTTTGATCGCGGGTTCGAAGCTGAGCATTTGACGAGCCACTCGTTATTCCGGGATGCGCCGCAAGGCGCAGACCCGGAATCCAGACGTTATCGGCACGAGATTCCGGGTTCGCGCCTTCGACGCGCCTCGGAATGACGGAATGGGGATCTCACACTTCCAGCGTCACTGTGACCGGCACGTGGTCGGATGGCCGCTCCCAGCCGCGCGCATCCCGCGTGATCCTGAAATCGCTGACACACTCTTTAAGGGCGCGGGATACCCAGATGTGGTCCAGCCGGCGGCCACGATCGGCCAGCGTCCAGTCCGCGGCGCGATAACTCCACCAGGTATAGACCTTTTCCGACAGCGGAATGCGCTCGCGGGCGACGTCGATCCATTCGCCGCGGGCTTGGGCTGCCAGAAGTTTTTCGCATTCGATCGGCGTGTGCGACACCACTTTCAGCAATTGCTTGTGCGACCACACATCGTTCTCATGCGGCGCCACGTTGAGATCGCCGACCAGGATATGCCGGTCAGCGCCGCGCGGATGTAGCGGCTCGCACGCCTTCATCTCGTCGAGAAATTGCAGCTTGTGCTCGAATTTCGGATTGAGCGCGGGATCCGGAATATCGCCGCCGGCCGGAACGTAGAAATTGTGCAGCACCAGCGGCTTCGACAGCTGCGCCCTTTCGCCGAACGCAACCGAGATGTGACGCGAATCGATCTTGTCGCAGAAGGTGCGGATGTCGGTGGTCTCGAACGGCAATTTCGAGATCACCGCGACGCCGTGATAGCCCTTCTGGCCGTTCAGCGCGACGTGCTCATAGCCGAGGCGCCGCAAACGCTTCAGCGGAAATGCATCGTCGATGCATTTGGTTTCCTGCAGGCAAAGAACATCCGGCCTCGCTGATTTCAGGAATTTGGCGACGAGATCGATGCGCAGGCGCACCGAATTGATGTTCCAGGTTGTCAGGGAGAGACGCATGAGGACCGGCAATGCAAAACACGTGCGGCTGATGACGCACGTCTCTGCTCCGCAAGCAAGAAAGATTTTCAGCCCGGCGGTGTCGAGTAGTTGGTGAAGTCGATCTTGAACAGGCCGGGATCGACTTTCCTGGAGGAATCCAGATTGTAGACGGCGACCGTGGTGTCATAGCCCTGCGGGTCGGTCACGGTCCATTGCTTGAGCTGGCCGTCCTTGGCGCCGACCATCAGCATCAAGCGGCTGGTGCCGATCAGCGCCTGCTTCTCCTCGATGGTGACGCTGATGAAGACGTCATCGGCCGTCACGTTCACGACATTGGTGTCTTTCAGGAGATCGATGCGGTCCGACAGCAGAAACCGCAGTGGCGTCTGCGACAACGGATAGATGTCCTGGGTCGCAAGCTTGCGGTCGCGCACCGCCAGTGACGATCCATCGGCGATAATGGCGATCGGGCTGGGCGCATCGTATTCGAAACGCACCTTGCCGGGCTTCTGGATGTAGAAATCGCCCTTGGTCTTGCTGCCGTCGGGTCCGACCTGGACGAAATTTCCAACCAGCGTCTGCAACGAGGACAGATAGGAACTCACTCTGGCCGCTTGCGCCTTTTGGTTGGCGTCGAAGGTTGCAAAAATATTGGCGGGGAGATTGCGGCGCGGATCGGGGATCACCGGGTTGGGCGGTGGCGCCAGCGGGGTTGCCCCGGTCGTAATCGGGCCTTTCTGCGGGTCCGACGCACTGATCTGGATGCCGTCGCGCTTTTTTGGGGCGGGCTTTGGAATCGGAACGGTCTGCGCAGGAACGGTCTGCACCGGAACGGTGGGTGCGGCAAAGGGCTGCGCATTACTGGGTGTCGCGACAGATATTGTCACCGCAGCGGTGAGGGAAGCCGCAATCAAGAACGCCAATCCCGCGCGCGTGCTGCGCGCGACCTGTACCGCCATTCGAAGTTCCAGATTTCTATTCAACGCGTTGCCCTACCCGCTTTCGGCCATTTTATCGTGCTTTCGAACAAAGGAGATATGGTTTTTCCGAGAAAATATAATGCCAATCCCGGCGGTCCTTTGGTCCGCTGGATGCTTCTCAAAAGCGGCTTTCTTCTTCTTCCACCAGGATCTCTCGTTTGCCGGCGTGATTGGCCTGTCCGACGATGCCCTCGAGTTCCATTCGCTCCATCAGCGACGCGGCGCGGTTATATCCGATCTGCAGCCGGCGCTGAATGTAGCTGGTGGAGGCCTTGCGATCGCGCTTGACGATCGCTACCGCCTGCGCGAACAGGTCGCCGCTGCTATCGCCGCCCATGCCGGTGGAATCGAACACCGCGCCGTCTTCATCGGTTGGTTCCTCGGCGGTGACCGCTTCGAGATATTCCGGCGTGCCTTGTGACTTGAGATGGCGCACCACCTTTTCGACCTCTTCATCCGAGACGAAGGGTCCGTGCACGCGGCTGATGCGTCCGCCGCCGGCCATATAGAGCATGTCGCCCTGTCCGAGCAGTTGCTCGGCGCCCATTTCGCCCAAAATGGTGCGGCTGTCGATTTTCGAAGTGACCTGAAACGAGATGCGGGTTGGAAAATTCGCCTTGATGGTGCCGGTGATGACGTCGACTGACGGCCGTTGCGTGGCGAGGATCACATGCAGGCCGGCCGCGCGCGCCATTTGCGCCAGCCGCTGCACCGCGCCTTCGATATCCTTGCCGGCGACCATCATCAGGTCGGCCATTTCGTCGACGATGATGACGATATAGGGCAGCGGATCGAGGTCGAGCTTCTCTTGCTCGTAGATCGCCTTGCCGGTTTCCTTGTCGAAGCCGGTATGCACCGTTCGCGTCAATTCCTCGCCCTTGGCCCGGGCTTCCACCAGCCGCGCATTGTAGCCGTCGATGTTGCGGACGCCGAGCTTGGACATTTTCTTGTAGCGCTCTTCCATCTCGCGCACCGCCCATTTCAGCGCGACCACGGCCTTCTTCGGGTCGGTCACGACCGGCGTCAGCAGATGCGGAATGCCGTCATAGACCGAGAGTTCGAGCATTTTCGGATCGACCATGATCAGCCGGCATTGATCCGGACGCAGCCGATACAGCAGGCTGAGGATCATGGTGTTGATGGCGACCGATTTGCCGGAGCCGGTGGTGCCGGCGATCAACAAATGCGGCATGCGCGCGAGATCGACGATGATGGATTCGCCGCCGATATTCTTGCCGAGACAAAGCGGAAGCTTTGCGACCGATTCATTGCCGTCCCTGACCCCGAGCAACTCGCGCAGATAGACCTTTTCGCGATGCGGGTTCGGCAATTCGATGCCGATGGCGTTGCGGCCGGGAACGACGGCGACGCGCGCCGAGAGCGCGCTCATCGAACGCGCGATATCGTCGGCCAGCCCAATGACGCGCGACGATTTGATGCCGGGCGCGGGCTCGAGCTCGTACAGCGTCACCACCGGGCCGGGATGCGCCTTGACGATTTCGCCGCGGACGCCGAAATCGCCCAGCACGCCTTCCAGCGCGCGAGAGTTGGAATCCAGTTCCGACCTGCTCAGCGGCTGGCGGTCCGAAGCCTTCGGCAGGGTCAGCACGGAAACCGGCGGCAAGTCGAATTTTTCGGACGACCTGCGCGACGGCGCGCGGGCCGCAGGTTTCTTGCGCGGAGCGCGTGCGGCCGGAATTTCATCCTCGTCGTCTTCGCCTTCAAAATCTTCTTCCGCGCGTGAGTCCGGGGACACCCGGCCGCCGAGACTTGGCTCCTGACGCTCGAACGAAAACGAGCGCGGCGGCGGCGCGCTCGCAACCAGCGAGCGATAGGCAAGGGCCAGCATCCGCCACAGCCGCGCCTTGGCGCTCATCGCGGCGTGAAATGCCCATCCCAGCGAGACCGAGCCGCCGTCATCCTCTTCGGTGAACGGTGCGTCGTCATCTTCGACCGTCGTCAGTTCGTCTTCCCGAGGGCGCGAACCCATGCCGCTTGCAAACAGAAATGTCGCGATGCCGGCGGCGAAAAGCAGGATCCCGAGCACCAGGCGATAGATGATACCAGGCGGACCGAACACCACAGCGGGCGCGCGCACCAGCGCGTCGCCGACGACGCCGCCAAGTCCGGTCGGCAACGGCCACGCCCCACCATGCGGCCAGCAGCTTGCAAAACCCGCCGATATCACGGTGCAGAGGATCCAGCAGCCGATCCGCAGCGCTTCGCGGTCGAAGCCACGATGGGTCAGCATGCGCCAGCCCCACACCGCGACGGGAAGGATCAGCATGATCGCGCCGAGGCCGAGAATCTGCATCAGGAGATCGGCGCCGATCGCGCCGGGATAGCCGACGATGTTGCGGATCGCACGCGATGTCGCGTGGCTGAGGCTCGGATCCTGCACCGACCATGTCATCAGCGCCGCCGCCACCACGCCACACAGCGCGATCAGGCCAAGCCCTGCGAGCTCGCGAAAGCGTCGCGCCAAGGCGTCGCGGATCGAGGCCGGCAATTGGCCGACCAGGGGAATGACGCGCTCGATAGCTGGCATGCTCATGGGGCCTTCGCGACTAATCCAGAATGTCGACCAGCCGGTGCAATGCCTCGGCTGTAGTTTCACCGTCCTGCACCAGCGCCAGACGAATGTAGCCGGCGCCGGGATTGCTGCCGTCCGCTTGCTGCCGCGCCAGATAGCTTCCGGGCACCACGCGCACGCCGCCGTCCCTGTAGAGTTTCACCGTCGCCGCTTCGTCGCCGCCGCGGTCCGACACATCGAGCCAGACGCAGAAGCCGCCGGCGGGCCGGCGATAGCCGTAGCGATTGCCGAGAATCTGATCGGCGAGATCGAACTTGATCCGGTAGAGCCGCCGGTTCTCCTCGACATGCGCCTCGTCACTGTAGGCCGCGACCGCGACATGCTGCAGCGGCACCGGCACCTGGGGTGCGGCGACATTGCGCAGCTCGTGAAACACACCGAGGAACTTGTTGTCGCCGGCCGCAAAGCCGACCCGCATGCCCGGCAGGTTCGAGCGCTTCGACAGCGACTGAAACGCAACGACGTTCGTAAAATCAGGCCCGGCACATTCCAGCACGCTGCCGGGAGCCGCCTGGGTGTAAATTTCCGAATAGCATTCGTCGCTCAGGATCATGAAGCCGAAACGATCGGCGAACTGCTTCAGGCGGCCGAAATATTCGCGTGAGGCCACGGCGCCTTGCGGATTGGCCGGCGAGGCGATGTAGATCGCCACCGTTCTCGCCAGCGTGACGTCATCGAGCGCATCGAGGTCCGGGAGGAATCCGTTGGCGCGGGTGGTCGGCAGATAGATCTGTTCGCAGCCCGCAGCGCGTGCGCCGGCGCCATAGGCCGGATAGAACGGATTGGGCATCAGGATCGCTGGCCTGCTCTTGCGCTCGCCGACATAGCGCGCGGCGGTGATGGCCGCGAAAAACAGGCCCTCGCGGCTGCCGTTGAGCACCAGAATTTCGGTTTCGGGATCGATTCCTCGCGGCAGGTCAAATCGTGTCGAAAGCCAGTTCGCGGCCGCCCGCCGGAACGGCTCGATGCCCCTGGCGATGGGATAGCGGCCGAATTCGGCGGTGTGTTTGGCGAGCACCGGGCTGACAAAGCCGGGAACTGGGTGCTGCGGTTCGCCCAACGACAGCGTTATCAATGGCTTAGCCGGCTGGTAAGGGGCCAACAATTCGGTCAGCCGCGCGAATGGCGAGCGCTCGCTTTCCGGACTGCCGGCGCCCTGCGGCGCACGGGATGGAGCGGTCATTGCCATACTTTACAGCGCCAGTACTCGTGGGGCGGCCGATCGCGAGACCGGGCCGGAAACAGATCAAACCACCATAGATACGGCGAGGTTAAGACGCGATTAACCATCGACGGAACTGGACAATTAGCGCGGTATTACCATATCATATCGAGGTATTACTCGGAAGGCTTGAGATGGCAACCACAGTGACAAGCAAGGGCCAGGTGACGATCCCAAAACCGGTTCGCGATCATTTAGGCATCGTTCCGGGCAGCCAAGTTGAATTCCGTCGCGTCGACGACGGCAGCATCGTCATTGAGAAAGCTGAAGCACCCGCACCGCGACCGAGCCGGCTGGCGAGCTTGCGCGGTCATGCGGGTCGCGGCATGTCGACCGACCAGATCATGGCGTTACTTCGTGGAGACTAGCCCAGTGACGTTGATCGATTCCAACGTGCTGATCGACCTCCTGATTGACGATCCCAAATGGTCTGACTGGTCGCTGGCCCATTTGGAGCAAGCCGCGCTTAAAGGACCATTGCTGATAAACGATGTCGTTTTTGCGGAGACGTCCACCCGCTATCTCGCCATCGAGGATTTTGAATCTGCATTGGGGATCGCCAACGTTTCGGTCGTGCCGACACCTCGAACTGCGCTGTTTCTTGCAGGCAAAGCCTTTACTCAATATCGCCGTGCTGGCGGAATTCGCACCGGCGTGCTGGCGGACTTTTTTATCGGCGCACACGCGGCCGTCGAAGAACTACCGCTGTTGACGCGCGACTCGCGACGCTATCGTCACTATTTTCCGACGGTGGTGTTGATCACGCCGGAAAACGAGAGATAGGCAGCGCGTAGGGCGTAATAGGCAGCGGGCGGGGAGAATGCGCCCGCGCCGACAGCCTTCAAACGTGTGCCGACGAGCGGCGGTCACGCTTTCGGCTGGACAAGCCGAGCCTCACGGTCGCCTAAAAAAGAAAGGGGCTCCAACTTGCGCTGGAGCCCCTCAACGGTCGGGGCATTGCCGGGTATGTGCCCAAACCGTAGTTCTGGGCGCGACCTCGTGAGACCGCGCCCCGGGCAGAACTCACATGTTGTAAGCGCGCTCCGTGTGCTCGGTGAGGTCGAGACCTTCGCGCTCCACCTCAACGCTGGCGCGCAGGCCGACGATGACATCGACGACCTTGTAAAGGATCGCCGAGCCGACGCCCGACCACACCAGCGTGGTGCAGACGCCCCAGGTTTGCGAGGTCATCTGACCGACGAAATCGTAATCCGCGATCTTGCCGATGGTGTAGTCCATGATGCCGACGCCGCCGAGCGCCGGATTCACCAGGATGCCGGTGCCGAGCGCGCCGATGATTCCGCCGATGCAGTGGATGCCGAACACGTCAAGCGAGTCGTCGTAGCCGATCGCGTTCTTGACCACGGTGCAGAAGAACAGGCAGACCACGCCGACCACGAGACCCAGCACGATCGCTCCCATCGGACCTGCGTAGCCGGCCGCTGGCGTGACGGCCACGAGTCCCGCCACCGCGCCCGAAATTGCGCCGAGCACCGAGGGATGACCCTTGATGATCCATTCCGCGAACATCCACGACAGCGCCGCCGCCGCAGTCGCGACGAAGGAATTGGTCATCGCGAGGGCTGCGCCGCCGGTGGCTTCGAGGTTCGATCCGGCGTTGAAGCCGAACCAGCCGACCCAGAGCAGCGAGGCGCCGATCATGGACATGGTCAGCGAATGCGGAGCCATCAGGTCCTTGCCATAGCCGGTCCGCTTGCCGACCAGGAGCGCGCCGACCAGACCCGCTATGCCGGAGTTGATGTGCACCACGGTGCCGCCTGCAAAGTCGATCGCACCCTTCTTGAAGATCCAGCCGGCGTCGGCGTTGACTTCATCGAGTTTGGCCTGCGCCGCAGTTTTCGCCGCCGCGTCACCCGCTGCAGCAAGCGCCTTCACCGCATCCGAGATTGCGTCCGGGCCAGCCCAGTACCAAACCATGTGCGCGATCGGGAAATAGATCAGCGTCACCCAGAGCGGGATGAACAGCGCGACCGCCGCGAATTTCATGCGTTCGGCAAAGGCGCCGACGATGAGCGCGGGGGTAATCGCCGCGAAGGTCATCTGGAAGCAGACGTACACCAGCTCCGAGATGTTGGCATCGACGCTGAACGTCGCCGCCTTGGAGTCCGGCGTGACACCCATCAGGAAGGCCTTCGAAAAGCCTCCGATGAAGTCGGAACCGCCGGTGAAGGCGAGGCTGTAGCCGTAGAGCGCCCAGATGATGGTGACGACGCAGACGGTGTAGAAAACCTGCATCAGCACCGACAGCATGTTCTTGGTGCGGACCAGACCGCCATAGAACAGCGCAAGGCCGGGGATCGTCATCAACAGCACCAGCACCGTCGACGTCAGCATCCAGGCATTGTCGCCCTTGTTGACAGTTGGCTCTGCATAGGCAGCGGTCGCGGCAAACAGGCCGATTGCGAAAGCCGCCAATCCCGCGCCATGGGGACGTTTGAACGTCATTTGTTTTACTCCTGATTGGAAAGGGTTGAGCGCGAAATCAGAGTGCCGCGCCATCTGCCTCGCCGGTGCGGATGCGAACCGCATGGTCGAGGTTGATGACGAAGATCTTGCCGTCGCCGATCTGTCCGGTTTTTGCCGCCGCCGTGATGGCGTCGATGGTTTTGTCGACCTGGTCCGAGGCGACAGCGACCTCGATCTTGATCTTGGGCAGGAAGCTCACGGCGTATTCAGCGCCGCGGTAAATTTCCGTGTGGCCTTTCTGCCGGCCATATCCCTTGACTTCCGTCACCGTAAGACCGTGAACGCCGATGGCGGTCAGAGCGTCACGCACTTCTTCCAGCTTGAATGGCTTGATGATCGCCATAACAATTTTCATGGGTCCTATCCCCGCTTGGGCCCAGGCCAGACGCGACCGGGCGTTCTCGACTGAGGTTCACCACGCGGAGAAGTTCACTACGCGGGCACAGCCAGCACCCATAGAATCAAATGCCGTGCCAGATCGGTCGTATTGCCTAACGGATTATGAACGCGGACCTTTTCGGGCTTGGTCGGAATGAGCCGGACCTGCGCTATTCGGTCGCGCCCAAAGCCTAGTCATGCCTGCCCAAAACGAAGGCATGACAGACTCGCGACATAATCGTGCCCATAGGAAGGGCAGGAAAACGGTATTTAGAGACGGGATTTACTGCAGAGCCTCGCCATGCTGCGAAATATCGAGGCCGACGAGCTCATGTTCGCGAGATACCCGCAGCGGCACCAAGGCGCCCACGAGCTTGAGCAGCACGTAGGTCACGCCGCCGGACCAAGCCAAGGTGACCAGGATACCGAAGAGTTGGATAAGCAAGAGCCCGGCATTGCCTTCGATCAGGCCGGGTGTCCCGCCGATGGAGGCCGTCGCAAATACTCCCGCCAGCAGGACGCCGGTCATTCCACCGATGCCGTGAACGCCGAACACATCGAGGGAATCGTCATATTTGAAACGTTGCTTGAGCGAGGTGCAGGCCCAGAAGCACATCAAACCTGCAATCACGCCGATGACGATGCCGTGCCACGGCGCGACGAAACCGCTGGCCGGCGTGATCGTTCCGAGACCCGCGACCGCGCCCGAGATCGTGCCAAGCACCGAAGGCTTGCGTCGGATTGTCCACTCGATGGCGGCCCAGGTCAGCGCCCCGGCACAGGCCGCCAGATGGGTCGCAACGATTGCCATCACGGCCCGCGAATTCGCCGCCAGAGCCGATCCGCCGTTGAACCCGAACCAGCCGACCCATAGCAATCCGGTGCCTGCCACCGCGAGCGACAAATCGAACGGCGACAGATTTTCAGTGCCGTAGCCATGGCGCGGCCCGAGCACCCTTGCCGCAACCAGGCCGCCGATGCCGGCGCTGAGATGCACCACGAGGCCGCCGGCAAAATCCAGGACCCCCATGGTGCCGAGGAAGCCGCCGCCCCACACCCAATGCGCAAGCGGAACGTAGACGAACATGAACCAGCCGGCCGAAAACAAAAGATAGGCTGAGAACCGCATCCGGTCGGCGACCGCGCCCGCCACCAGTGCCACGGTGATGATCGCAAAGGTCATCTGGTAGAGCATGAACAAGCTCTCCGGAATGGTCTTCGCCGCGGGATTGACCGCGTCCATGGTCATGCCTGAAAGAAACCAGCGATCGAGCGTGCCAAGCCAGGAGCCGTCGCCCACGAACACCAGCGAATAACCGAACGCCACCCACAGAATTGAAATGATCGTCACGGCCGCGAGGCTTTGCGCCATCGTCGCCAGCACGTTCTTCTTGCGCACCATGCCGGAATAGAACAACGCCAGGCCCGGTATCGTCATCATCAGGACCAGCGCTGTCGCAACGATCATCCATGCAGTGTCGGCGGGGCTGATCTCGGCCGTTTGCGCAAAGGCCGGCGCAGCAAACGAGAACATCGCCACAAGACTGATTGGTGCAGCGGGCCTTGCTGCAGGACACCATTGCGCCCCCATGTTATTTCCCCAGCGCGATATGATTGTTGGATCGCACGCCCGGCGTCATTGCCGGGCGACGGAGTTGCAAAAATCTAGAGTGCGTCGCTGTCGGTTTCGCCGGTCCGGATCCGCAACGCGTGATCGATCGGCGTCACAAAAATCTTGCCGTCACCGATCTGGCCGGTGCGCGCGCTCGAGGTGATGACGTCCACCGCCTTGTCTGCAAGATTCGACGGGACCGCGATCTCGATTCTGAGCTTCGGCAGAAAATTCACGACATATTCGGCGCCGCGATAGATCTCGGTGTGGCCCTTCTGGCGGCCGTAGCCCTTGACCTCGGTGATGGTCATGCCGGTGACCCCGATCGCGGTGAGTGCCTGGCGCACCTCGTCAAGTTTGAATGGTTTGATAATGGCAACAACGAGCTTCATGGTCAGGCCTTCATTCCCAGGATTTTCGGCAGCGCCGGTCCGCGCCTTGATTTGCGCTTCATGCAAGTCTGGCATCTTTCTGTGCAAATGGCACAAAAAGTTTGCAGCCGCGCCGAAAAACAATTGCCGCGGTGCGGCCCCGCTCTCTAGCCTCCCCGTCGAGGCCGCGGCATGATCCGATGCGGCCTCATCGCCAGCGGTCGTGTTGGCTTGCCCGCCCGCTGCAACGCCTAAGGGGATGAAATGTCAAACCGATCCTGGTTTTTTGCGTCCCAAGGCAAGCAGCAGGGTCCTTATCCGGAAGCAGAGCTGCACGAATTCATCGCCAGCGGCACGGTGACGGCGGAGACCCTAGTCTGGAGCGAGGGCATGGCGGGCTGGCAAAAAGCCGGGGAAATTCCCGGCCTGCTCGCGGACGCCTCGGGCTTGCCGCCCGTTCCACAACGGAGCGGCCTGTCGGCAACCGGCGGTGCCGCGGCCGGCCAGTCGGTCTCGGTCGATTTCAGCATCTGGGAGCTGCTCGGGCGCGCCCTGCTTTTCGTGATCGGTTTCCTGCTGGTGATTCCGGCGCCCTGGACGGCGACGAGTTTCTATCGCTGGTTCATCGAGCGCCTGCGCGTATCGCAGCGGCCTGATCTCGGCTTTGCCGGCAAGCCGGGCGACATCTGGTATGTCTTCGTGATCCAGGGGCTTTGCAGCTACGCAGGCTTCGGTGACGCCTCGTATCTCCCGCTCATCGTCATTCCGCTGCAGGCCATTCTGTCGTGGATGACGATCAGGTGGATCGTCGCCAACATCATTTCGCAAGGTCGCCACCTCCCGCTCACCTTTGCGGGCAGTCCGTGGGCCTATCTCGGCTGGTATCTGCTGCTCTATGTTTCAGTCATCACCATCATCGGGTGGGCGTGGGTGACTACGGCGTGGATCCGGTGGATCTGCCGCAACATTACCGGCACCCGGCGTATCATGCTGTTCAATGCCAGTGGCTGGCAGGTGTTGTGGCGGACGCTGGTTTTCGCGCTGGCTGCGGCTTTCATTATTCCGATTCCATGGGTGATGGCATGGTACGCCCGCTGGTACGTCTCCCAATTCGTGCTGGTTGAACGAACGGCTTACGCAAACGCTTAAGCGCGATTACCTGCGTTCGCGGACCGAGCCTTCCTGTGCCACCGAGGCTACCAGCGTGCCGTCGGGCTTGAAGATCAGCCCGCGGGTCAAGCCGCGCCCGCCTTGCGCGCTCGGGGAGTCCTGGACGTAAAGCAACCATTCGTCGGCGCGGAATGGACGGTGAAACCACATCGCGTGATCGAGGCTCGCCGGCATCATGCGCTTGTCGAACAAGGTGCGGCCGTAGCGTGCCATGACGGCATCGAGCAGCGAGAAATCCGACGCATAGGCCAGCGCGCACATATGCAGCGCCGGATCATCAGGCAGTTTCGCCGCG